>FWWL01000263.1_pt1 | contig 151515 bp, 156 predicted proteins | sample 2228331 | NCBI WGS metagenome assembly FWWL01 (sample SAMEA103939775, study PRJEB20133) | metagenome | reverse complement strand
GCGCAAGGGGGCAGCCGTAAAGGAGTTACGGCAGGAGCTGGAAGCACTGACCGGCAAGGCGGTGAAGGTAGAGGTGGAGGAAGTGCCCTCGCCGAGCACCGAGGCCAAGCTTGTGGCGGAAAACATCGCCGACCAGCTGGAGCGGCGTGTCTCACACAGTCGGGCGATGAAGCGCGCCGCACAGGAAGCCATGCGTCAAGGGGCTAAAGGCATCAAGATCATGTGTTCAGGGCGCCTGGCAGGTGCGGAAATGGCCCGCCGCGAGTGGGTGCGCGAGGGACGTGTGCCGCTCCAGACGCTGCGCGCCGATATTGACTACGGCTTCGCTGAGGCGCTGACGACATTCGGGCGTATCGGCGTGAAGGTGTGGATTTACAAGGGCGATGTGCTGGGCGAGGAAAAACGGGAGGCCGTTGAGGGCGGGGTGTACGTGAGCTGAAAGCGCGCTCACCCTGCGCCTTCTCGCCTCACGTGGGCGCATGGATGACAGAAACACAGGCAGGTGGCCTGTGCTAGGCCGCCTTGTCGGCAGGAGATAGCGCAAGATGTTGATGCCAAAGCGTGTAAAGTACCGCAAACAGTTCCGCGGGCGCATGAAGGGCAAGGCCTCGCGGGGGAACAAGGTGGATTTCGGCGAGGTGGGATTGCAATCGCTGGAGCCGGCCTGGATCACCAGTCGGCAGATTGAGGCGGCGCGCCGTGCCATTGTGCGCTACCTGAAGCGCCGCGGGAAGGTGTACATCCGCATCTTCCCAGATAAACCAGTGACGCGCAAGCCCGCTGAGACGCGCATGGGTAAGGGAAAAGGATCGGTGGATCACTGGGTAGCTGTGGTAAAGCCCGGGCGGGTGATGTTTGAGGTGGCTGGCGTGGACGAGGAAACGGCCTTTGAGGCGCTGCGCCGAGCGAGCTACAAGATGCCCGTGCGTTGCCGCATTATCAAGCGCATCGATCCCATCTCTGGCCAGGAGGTGACGATCTGATGAAGCTCAAGGCATCCGAACTGGCTCAGCTTTCTCTGGCCGAGCTGCAGCGTCGGTTGGATGAGGCCAAACAGGAGTACTTTAACCTGCGCTTCCAGCGTGCCACAGGCCAGTTGGAAGATACCAACCGTCTGCGCATCGCGCGGCGCAACATCGCCCGCATCCTGACGGTGATGCGGCAGAAGCAACTGGAGGCGGAGCATGCCAAATCGGAGGCGTAGGCTGACCGGCTATGTGGTCAGCAACAAGATGGACAAAACCGTCGTCGTGCAGGTGGAGCGGACGCTGCGCCACCCGCTGTACGGCAAGGTGATCAAGAAGGCCAAGCGTTACATGGCCCACGACGAAGGAAACCGTTGCCAGATAGGCGATGTGGTGGTGATCGTAGAGTCACGCCCGCTGAGCAAGCGCAAGCGTTGGGTGGTAGAGCGCATCCTGCGGGAGGACCTCAGCGCACGCACGACGGAGCTGGAGGAGCTGGGCGAGGTTGCTCCAGAGGATGTGACCGAGGCGGCGGAGTTGGCTGAGGCCACTGCGGAAGCAGAAGCCGCCGAGGGTGAGGCGGAGTGATCAGCGTGGTGGCGAGGGTATAGCCATGATTCAACAGGAGAGTCGGCTCAAAGTTGCCGATAACAGCGGGGCGCGTGAGATACTCGTGATCCGAGTACTCGGCGGCTCCAAACGGTACTACGGTGGCGTGGGTGATATCGTGGTGGCGACGGTGAAGAATGCCCAGCCCCACGCTGCCGTGAAGAAGAGTGACATTGTGCGGGCGGTGATTGTGCGCACGACCAAGCCGTACCGCCGCGAGGATGGCTCTTATATTCGTTTTGACGATAACGCCGCCGTGATCCTTGACGGCGAGACGAAAAGCCCCAAGGGCACACGCATCTTTGGGCCGGTGGCGCGTGAGCTGCGCGATGCAGGGTTCATGAAGATCGTTTCATTGGCGCCCGAAGTCCTCTGATGGCGCGTGCCGGGGCAGGGGTTGGGAAGCATGGCTAACAAGAAGAAGAAAGAGCAGAAGAGCCGCGTGTTTAGGCCAAAGATCAAGAAAGGCGATCTGGTAGAAGTCATCGCCGGCAACGATAAGGGGGTGCGGGGCCGCGTGCTGCGCGTGCTGCCTAAGGAGCAGCGCGTGGTGGTGGAGGGCGTCAACATCCGCAAGAAGCACCAGCGCCCCATGCCAGCGGGGCGAGGCCAGGTGCAGGCGGGCATTATCCAGTTTGAGGCGCCCATCCACATCTCCAACGTGATGTTGGTGGATCCGGTGACCAATGAGCCGACGCGAGTAGGTATCCGCCGCGATGAGGCCGGCAACCGCATCCGGATCGCTAAGAAGAGCGGACAGGAAGTGGACTGATGCACAGGCTAAAAGCGTACTACCTGGATGTTGTGCGTCCGGCGCTGATCAAGCGCTTTGGATACCGCAACGTGATGGAGGCGCCACGCATCCTCAAGGTGGTGATTAACGTGGGGGTGGGTGAGGCGCTGGATAACGCCCGTGCGCTGGATGCTACTGTGGAAGACATTGCGGCCATCACCGGGCAGAAGCCGGTGGTGACCAAGGCCCGCAAGAGCGTAGCGGCCTTCAAGCTACGGGCCGGGCGTGCTATTGGGGTGAAGGTCACGCTGCGCGGCGAGCGCATGTGGTCATTCCTTGATCGCCTCATCAATGTGGCGCTGCCACGCACGCGCGACTTCCGAGGCGTGCCGGCGACGGGGTTTGATGGGCGCGGCAATTACACCCTCGGCCTGCGCGAGCAGATCCTCTTTCCGGAGATCGCCTACGAGAAGATTGACAAAGTGCGTGGGCTGGAGGTCAGTATCGTGACGACGGCACGCACCGACGAGGAAGGACGCGAGCTGTTGCGGCTGTTGGGGATGCCCTTCCAAGGAGTGGAAGTGGTTAAGCCGTCCTATGTGCGGAGCTCTGAAGCCTAAGGGGATGGATATCAATGGCTAAGAAGTGTATGCCGTACCGCGAGATGCGGCGGAAGTATGCAGTGCGCGTGCGCAACCGCTGCAAGCGCTGCGGACGCCCGCGGGGGTACATCCGCAAGTTTGAGCTGTGCCGTATTTGCTTCCGTGAACTGGCGTTGCGAGGGGATATCCCTGGCGTCTCAAAATCAAGCTGGTAGTGGCTGAGGAGGAAACGGGATGGTTGCGGTGGTCAACGATCCGATTGCTGATATGCTGACGCGCATCCGCAACGCGCTGATGGTGCGGCACAGCGAGGTGGCAATGCCGTACTCCAAGATGAAGGAACAGCTGGCGCGGGTGTTGCAGCAGGAAGGCTACATTGAGGGTTACAAAGTGGTGGATGAGAAGCCCTGCAAGATGCTGCGCATCAAGCTCAAGTACGTGGGGACACGGCGCGAGCGCAAACCCGTGATCAGCGGCCTTCAGCGCGTGAGCAAGCCGGGGCGGCGCGTCTACGCTGGTTATCGCGAGATCCCTTGGGTGAAGAGCGGCATGGGTATCGCCATCCTTTCCACCCCCCGCGGCGTAATGACGGATCATCGGGCGCGCCGCGAGCGGGTCGGTGGGGAGATTCTGTGCTACGTGTGGTAAGGGATGTATTCCCCCCGGCCCTTTTCTGATAAGGGGCCAGGGAAAGCCCGATGGAGAAAGTGGAGCAGGCAATGTCCCGAATTGGCAAACAACCGATCCCCATTCCCGACGGTGTGACAGTCATCATCAACGGGAATGAGGTTACTGTAAAAGGACCCAAGGGCGAGCTGTCGCGGCAGTTTGACCCCGACATGCGCATTGAGCAGAAAGACGGGCAGATCGTGGTCACGCGGCCCTCTGATGAGCGCCATCACCGAGCGCTGCACGGGCTGACGCGGGCGCTCATCCACAATATGGTGGTGGGCGTGAGCCAGGGCTACCAGAAGCGGCTCGTCGTTTCGGGCAAGGGCTACCGCGCTGAGCTGCAGGGCAACGATCTGCGGCTGTCACTGGGGTATTCGCACGATATTCTGGTTGTCCCCCCGCCGGGCATTTCGTTCCAGGTAGAGGAACGCGGCGCCCTGATCATCATCAACGGCGTGGATAAGGAACTGCTGGGGCAGATCGCCGCGGATATTCGCAAGTTGCGCCCGCCGGAACCCTACAAAGGCAAGGGTATTCGCTACGAAGATGAAGTCGTGCGTATGAAGGCGGGCAAGGCGGGCAAAGCCGGTAAGTCCGGCAAAGGCTAAGGCGGTCATCCCCTCGGCATTGGGGTGATCGGATCACAGCGTGTGACGGAGAGCGGCAGACGATGGACATCGCAAAGGAGCGGGCTGAGGCGCGCAAGCGCCGACATCTGCGGGTGCGCAAGCGCGTGTTCGGGACACCGGAGCGGCCGCGCTTGAACGTGTTCCGCAGCCATAAGCACATCTACGCGCAGGTAATTGACGACACAGTGGGGCACACCCTGGCAGCGGCCTCCACAGTGGACGTGGCACTGCGCGGCCAGACGGAAGGCAAGACCAAGTCCGAGCAGGCCAGGTTGGTCGGCAGGCTGGTGGCCGAGCGGGCGCTGGAAGCTGGCGTGAAGAAAGTGGTGTTTGACCGAGGCGGCTATAAGTATCACGGGCGCGTGAAGGCGCTGGCCGATGCCGCACGCGAGGCCGGACTGGAGTTCTGAGGACTTTGCCCGCAGGGTTGGTTTCCCGTTCCCTGCGGGGGCAGTAGCGGGAAGTGAACAAGGACGGAGCAAAACATGGGAAGAAGACGACAAGAACCGCGCGTCCTAGAAGAGCGTGAAGAGCTGGATGAGCGCGTGCTGGACATCACCCGCGTGGCCAAGGTGATCAAGGGCGGGCGGCGCTTCGCCTTCCGCACCGTGGTAGTCGTCGGCGATAACCGGGGCCGAGTGGGTGTAGGCGTGGGCAAGGCGCGCGGCGTGCCTGATGCCATCCGCAAAGGCACCGAACGTGCCCGCCGTAACATGGTTAAGATCCCGCTGGTGGGGACGACAATCGCCCATCCTGTTGAGGCCAAGTACGGGGGTGCGGTGGTGATGCTGCGTCCGGCAGCGCCTGGCACGGGCGTTATCGCCGCTGGTGCCGTGCGCGCAGTGGTGGAGGCTGCCGGTATCCGCGACATTTTGACCAAGTCCAAGGGCAGTTCCAACATGCTGAACGTGGCGCGGGCCACGTGGTTGGGTCTGCAGCAGCTGCTGGATGTTGAGGAGCTGGCTCAGATGCGCGGCAAGTCCCCCGAAGAGGTGCTGCCCTTCTGGATGCGCGAGCGCAAGCGAGGCGGTTAGCGATGGCTAAGAAGAAGCAGCAACAAAAGATTCTGCGCATTACGTTGGTGAGAAGCCCCATTGGCTACTCTCAGAAGCAGAAGGACACTGTGCGGTCACTGGGGCTGCGGAAAATGAACCAGACAGTGGAACATGTGGACACACCCGCATTGCGCGGGATGGTCGCTGCAGTGAGCCACTTGGTGAAAGTTGAAGAGGTAGGGTAAGCCATGAAAATACACGACCTGCGTCCTAATCCGGGAGCAACGAAAAAGCGCAAGCGAGTGGGTCGTGGTATAGCGGCTGGCCAGGGGAAGACGGCTGGGCGCGGTACCAAAGGCCAGAATGCCCGTAGCGGTGGCGGTGTACCTCCTTACTTTGAGGGTGGTCAGTTGCCGCTGGTGCGCCGTTTGCCGTTTAAGCGCGGGTTCAAAAACATCTTCCGTATTGAGTATCAGGAAGTGAATGTGGGCCAGTTGGAGGGCCGCTTTGAGGCGGGAACGGAGGTGACCCCCCAGACGCTGGCTGCCGTAGGGTTGATCCGCGATGCGGACCGGCCTGTGGTGCTGCTGGGGCATGGTGAGGTCAATGTGCCCTTTGTGGTGAAGGTGCACCGCTGCTCCAAAGGCGCCCAGCAGAAGATTGAAGCGGCAGGCGGTTCGGTGGAGAAGCTGCCCCTCCTGCTCACGGGAGCGCGGGCGACCGTAAAACTGTTGCCCAAGGAGCAGATTGAAGCGTTGCGGGCGCGGCATGCGGCCAGCGCCTCGTAGAGGCTGAGGGAGAGAGGACAACATGTCCGTCATTGCAGGCCTGCGTGAGTCGTTCCGCCTGCCCGACCTACGGCGGCGCATCCTCATCACGTTGCTGCTGCTGGTGATCTATCGCTTGGCGGCCAACGTGCCGGTGCCGGGTGTAGATCATGAGGTGTTGCGGCAGGTGCTTAGCCCCCAGAGCAACGTCAGCGCTTTTGCGCAGGTGCTGGACCTGCTCTCGGGTGGGGCGGTGTCTAACTTCAGCGTGCTGGCAATGGGGGTGTATCCCTACATCACAGCCAGCATCATCCTGCAGATTCTCACGCCGGTGATCCCTGCTCTGGAGGAGATGGCGAAGGAGGGTCAGGCCGGGCGGGATAAGATCAACCGACTCACTTATTATCTGGCCATTCCCATGGCGGCCTTTCAGGCTGTGGCGCAGGTGAACATCTTCGGGGCGGGCACGGCCAACCAGATCATCCCCGGGTTTGGCTTTGGGGCGGGGCAGAACCCGCTCCTGACCGTGACAGTGATCGCGGTGATGACCGCCGGTACGCTGTTTGCCATCTGGTTGGGTGAACTGATCACCGAGGACGGCATCGGCAACGGCCTGAGCCTGATCATCTTTGCCGGCATTGTGGCACGCGTGCCCTTTAACATGACGCGCCTCTTCAGCGCCGACACAGCAGCGACGATCCGCAACGTGGTGCTGTTTGTGGCACTGACAGTGCTGATCGTGTTGGTGATCGTGGCTGTGCAACAAGGGCAGCGGCGCATTCCGGTGAAGTACGGGCGGCGCGTGCGCGGGATGAAGATGTACGGCGGCGGTTCAACCTACTTGCCGCTAGGGGTGAACATGGCGGGCATGATCCCGCTCATCTTTGCTCAGTCGGTGTTGAGCCTGCCGCCCATCATCGCCAGCTTCTTCCAGAGGAGCGGCTCGCAGTTCATCGCCAACGCAGCCCAGAGTATCAGCACGGTTTTTGGCAGCCAAGGCGGGGCCTTTCTGGGAGGGCAGGTGGTGTACTGGCTGGTGTACTTCCTGATGGTGGTGGGGTTCACCTACCTGTACACGTACATTCTGGTCACCAACGCCAACTTCGCTGAGAACCTGCAGCGCAACGGCGGGTTTATCCCCGGCATCCGCCCCGGGAAGAACACCGAGCAGTTCATCAGCCGCGTGGTAGGGCGTATCACACTGGTGGGGGCGCTCTTCCTTGGCTTTGTGGCCGTCATTCCGGGGGTGATCCAGATCGTGATGGACCTCATCCAGCCCGGGGCGGGCACCGAGGTGCGTAGCGCCCTCTATATCATCAGCGGCGGTGGCCTGATCATCATTGTCGGTGTGGTGATTGACACCATGCGCCAGCTGGAGGCGCAGCTGGTGATGCGCCACCGCGAGAGCTTCATCCGGTAAGAGCGGGAAAGGCTCTTTTTTCTAGCCGGAAAGGGGAGGCGGATGGCGGATTACGTGGTGTTGCTGGGGCCACCGGGCAGCGGGAAGGGCACGCAGGCCAAGCTGCTTGTCTCAGCGCTGGGAATGCCGCACGTTTCAACAGGCGATCTGTTCCGCGCAATGAAAGAACAAGACACGCCACTGGCCCGTGAGATTCGGGCGATCATGGCAAGGGGTGAACTGGTGTCAGACGAAACCACGCTCATGGTGCTGGAGGAGCGGCTGAAGGAGGAGGACTGTCAGGCGCAGGGGGCTATTCTGGATGGCGTGCCGCGCACCATACCGCAGGCCGAGGCGCTGGAGGAACTGCTCGCCCGTATGGGCGCACGGGTCGCCACGGTGGTGCTGATGAGCGTCTCAGAGGATGAGGCGGTGCGGCGCATCAGCGGGCGGCGCAGCTGCCCAGTGTGCCAGCGCGTCTATCACGTGGAGTTTGATCCGCCGCGTGTGCCAGGGCGCTGCGATGTAGACGGTGCGGAGCTCTATCAGCGCGAAGATGACCGTGAGGATGTGGTGCGCCGCCGCTACCAGGAATACCAGCATAAGACGGCGCCGCTGGTGGACTACTATCGCCGCAAGGGGCTGCTCAATGAGGTGGATGCCAGCCGTCCCATAGAGGAGATCACGCCTGATATACTGGCGGTGATCCGGCAGGCGATGGGCTAAGCGTGAGGCCACATGGCGATCGTCATCAAGAGCGCGCGTGACATTGAGGCTATGCGCGAAGCGGCCAAGATCAATGTGGAGGCGCTACGAGCAGTGCTGGCGGCAGTGCGCCCCGGCATCACCACAGCGGAGTTAGACCGCATCGCCTACCGTGTCATCACGCGCTATGGCGGGGAGCCTGCCTTTCTGGGTTATCCGCCGGGAAGCCGCCATCCCTTTCCGGCCACGCTGACGACCTCCATCAATGAGGAACTGGTGCACGGCATCCCCGGCCCGCGCGTGCTGCAGGAGGGGGACATCCTCAGCGTGGACTGTGGGACGGTGTACAAGGGTTTCGTGGCAGATTCAGCGGTGACGGTGCCGGTGGGGGAGATCAGCCCGCTGGCGCGGCGCCTGTTGGAGGTCACCGAACGGGCGCTATATGTGGGCATTGAGCAGTGCGTTCCGGGCAACCGCCTAGGCGATATCTCGCACGCCATCCAGCGTTATGTGGAGAGTCATGGCTTCAACGTGGCGCGCGAATACGGCGGGCATGGGGTAGGGCGGGTGATGCACGAGGACCCGCACATCCCCAACTGGGGCACTCCCGGCAAGGGACAGCCCCTGCGTGTTGGCATGACCTTTGCGCTGGAACCGATGGTAATGGTGGGCGATCCGGCGCTGCGCGTGCTGGACGATCACTGGACGGTGGTCACCGAGGACGGTCAGCTCTGCGCCCACTTTGAGCACACTATAGCCGTCACGGAAAATGGCCCAGAGATCCTGACAAAGATGGATTGATACGATATAATATGAGATCGTTCTAACGACAACGGCAGAGGATAAGGGGATGAAAGTTCGCGCATCGGTAAAGCGCCGCTGCCCCAAGTGCAAAGTGATCCGGCGGCAGGGCGTGATCATGGTGATCTGTGAGAATCCCAAGCACAAGCAGCGTCAGGGATGAGCAGGGGTGAGGTAACTCCTGCCCCCGACGGATGAGTGCATGACGGCCCACTGGAGCATATTGGCGGAGAAGAGCAATGGCACGTATTGAGGGCGTAGACCTGCCGCGCAACAAGCGGGTTGAGATCGGCCTGACCTACCTGTACGGTATTGGGCGCTCGCGCAGCAATGAGATTCTCAAGGCAACGGGGATTGATCCTAACACCCGCGTCAAGGACCTCACCGAGGCGCAGGTGCAGTTGCTACGCGATTACATCGCCAGCCACTACCGCGTGGAGGGTGACCTGCGCCGTGAGGTACAGTTGAACATCAAGCGGCTGATGGAGATTGGCTGCTATCGGGGACTGCGCCATCGTCGCAACCTGCCAGTGCGCGGTCAGCGCACGCGGACGAACGCGCGCACGCGGCGTGGCCCGCGCAAGACAGTGCCGGGGCGTGGGCGTCGGCGTGGCGCCACCAAGAAGTAATCCCGTTGAGGCGACACATACAGTAGCGAAGAGGGTTTGGAGCAGATAGATGGGACGACGCAGACAACCGCGCGGGGGCCGTAAGGTCCGTAAAAATGTGCCTTACGGACAGGCGCATATCCATGCGACGTTTAACAATACCATTGTGACCATGACCGACCAGCAAGGGAACACCATTGCTTGGGCCAGCGCGGGGACGGCAGGCTACAAAGGCTCGCGCAAGAGCACGCCATTCGCGGCGCAGATGGCCGGGCAGAAGGCCTGTGAGCTGGCCATGGAACACGGGATGCGTGAGGTGGATATATTCGTCAAGGGCCCGGGGCCGGGCCGGGAGGCGGCCATCCGCGCCATTGCCTCCAGTGGGCTGAAGGTGCGCTCTATCACCGATGTCACGCCCATTCCCCACAATGGGTGCCGCCCGCGCAAGAAGCGCCGCGTATAAGGCGGGGCTTTGGTGCCCGAGGTGGTAGGAATTCGTGAGGTGCGCGCGGTCGGCGCGCGCCTTTGTGAAAAGCAAAGCATAACCTAACGCGCACGAAGGAAGACGCACAACAAATGGCAAGATATACAGGACCTGTGTGTAAACTTTGTCGGCGCGAGGGTGAGAAGCTGTACCTGAAAGGATCACGTTGCCTCTCACCCAAGTGCGCCATTGAGCGACGCGCCTATCCGCCCGGCCAGCACGGGCAGGAAACGGCCTATCGGCGCGGACGCGCCTCGGACTATGCCAATCAGCTGCGTGAGAAGCAGAAAGTGCGCCGCATCTACGGCGTGCTGGAGCGGCAGTTCCGCCGTTACTACAACGAGGCGCGCAACCGGCCGGGGCTGACGGGCGAGAACCTGCTGCAGCTGCTGGAAAGTCGGCTGGACAACGTTGTTTACCGCTTGGGCTTTGCCGAATCGCGGGCTATGGCCCGTCAGTTGGTTCAGCATGGGCACTTCGTCGTCAACGGGCGCCGTACCAATATCCCTTCCTACATTGTCCGCCCGGGCGACCGCATTGAAGTGCGCGAGGGCAGCCGCAAGCGGCCCTATTTCAAGTCGCTGCGTGAAGTAGCGCAAGAGGTTGCCCCAGCCCAGTGGCTGAGCCGCGATCTGAACACGCTCTCGGCGACGGTAGTACGTGCGCCGGAGCGGAGCGACATAGAGTATCCCATCAACGAGCAGCTGATCGTGGAGTACTACAGCCGCTGAGCGTTTTATTTCGCCTCCGCTCCCATGGCGTTGCCCGCCCCTAGCCCCCTTACTTAAAGTGGAGGGTGCGGGGCGCATGCCTGTGTGGGGAGAGATGGGGGATTTTGCGAGGAGGCAAGTTCGTTGACCGTGAATGAGATCACATTGCCCAAGATAGAACGCGACGCCGTAGCGCGCAACTACGGCCGCTTTATCATTAGCCCGCTGGAACGGGGTTTTGGCACCACGTTGGGCAATGCCTTGCGGCGCGTAATGCTGTCATCGTTGTGGGGAGCTGCCGTGACCTCCCTCCGTGTAGCGGGCATTCAGCATGAGTTCTCGCCCATCCCCCATGTGCGGGAGGACATGACGCAGCTGTTGCTCAACATCAAGCAACTGCGCCTTGTGATGTACGGCAGCACAGAGAGCGCCCGCCTGCGCCTGGATGTGCAAGGCAGCGGCGTGGTAACGGCAGCGGACATCATCTGCCCGCCCGAGGTGGAGATCAGGAACCCCGATCTGTACCTCTTCACCGTGGATGACGATCAGGCGCGCATAGAGATGGAAATGACGGTGGAGCGGGGGCGCGGCTATTCCCCCGCTGAGGAGCGCGGCCGCCTGCCCATCGGTGAGATACCCGTGGATGCCATCTTCAGCCCGGTGCGGCGCGTGGCCTACGATGTGAGTGAGACACGGGTGGGCCAGAAAGGCAACTACGACCGCTTGACGCTGGAGATTTGGACGGATGGCACTATCCAGCCGGAGCACGCCATGAGCGAGGCTGCTACCATCCTCATGCGCCACCTAGGCCTTATTGCCAATGTGGATCCCAGTATGTTCGCTCAGGGGCCGGAGCCGGTAGAGCCTGCCCCGCCGCCGCGCCCGGAGTACTACGACCTGCCTATTGACACGCTGGACTTGAGCGTGCGCGTGTTTAACTCGTTGAAGCGCACCGGCATCACGACCATCGGGCAGGTGCTGGAGATTCTGGCCAAAGGCGAGGATGCCATGCTGGCGATCCGCAACTTCGGCGACAAGTCGCTGGATGAGTTGCTGACGCGCCTGCGCGAGAAGGGGTATCTGCCCAGCGAGCATGAGACCAACGAGCAAGTAGAGCCGTCTATCTGAGAACGGGAGAGACACAACCAGAAACAGGGCGCTGATGAGCCTGTCTTGGGCCGTTGTGGTGGGCGTCCTGTAGAGAGAGCGGAGAGGAACGGGAAACCATGCGGCATAGAGTAGCTGGTCGCCGCCTCGGGCGCGACACGGACCATCGCAAACAACTGCGCCGAACGCTGATCGCTCAGCTGTTCAAGCATGAGAAGATCAAGACCACCGAGGCCAAAGCCAAGGCCATCCGTGGGCAGGCGGAGAAGATGATCACCTTGGCCCGCAATCGGGGCGACTATGAACGCCTCATTGAGCTGGCCGAGGATCGGGACGAGGAGACGCTGAACCGCCTGCTCACGCGGGCACAGGCGCGGCGACTGTTGCAACTGGCTGAGGCTGGCGATGCGGAGGGATTGGAGCGCGAAGCGCGTGCCATCTCCGTCCACGCCCAACGGTTGGTCGCGCGTGACCTGCACGACCGGGACATCTTGTACAAGCTCTTCCATGAGATTGCCCCACGCTATGTGAAGCGTCCGGGTGGGTACACGCGCATTGTGCGCCTCGGCCCGCGCAAGGGCGACGCCGCCGAGATGGTGTACCTGATGTTGGTAGAGGGTGAGGAGGCATAGGCTCGGGCAGGGCGGCGGGATGCGCTATCGGGCAACGCTGGCCTACGACGGCACGGGGTTTTACGGCTTTCAGCGGCAACGCAACGCTGCACCTACCGTGCAGGGAGAGGTTGAGGCAGCACTGGAGCGCATCAGCGGGCAGCACGTGGAGGTGATCGGCGCAGGGCGCACGGATGCTGGTGTGCATGCCAGCGGCCAAGTGATCGCCTTTGACTTGGACTGGCGTCATGCACCGCAGGCGCTGGCTGAGGCGCTAAACGCGACACTGCCGGAGGCGATCGCCGTGCGGGAGGTGAGGGAAGCTGCGCCGGACTTTCACCCGCGTTTTGATGCGCGCAGCCGCACCTACGTCTATCGGCTGTATGTTGCGCCCGTGCGCGATCCGCTGCGGCGGTTGTACGCCTGGCACCTGACCAGTGAGCTGGATATGGAGGCCATGCAGGCTGCGGCGCAGTGCCTGCTGGGCACACACGACTTCACCAGTTTTGGCACGCCGCCGCAGGGAGAGAATCCGGTGCGGACGGTGTACGAAGCCCGCTGGGAAGCCTGCGCCGACGACGAGTATGCCTTCACCATTACGGCGGATGCCTTCTTACAGCATATGGTGCGTTCGCTGGTGGAGGGGCTGGTGCAGGTCGGGCAGGGTCGCTTGACGGTGCAGGCATTTGCCGACATCCTTGCCGCACGCCGACGTGGATTGGTGAAGGGACTTGCTCCGCCGCACGGCCTTACGCTGGTAGCCGTGAACTACTGAGCGTCCTTGGGCGCTCGCAGCGACTACTTTGAGGAGATTGGGTGTGAAGACCTATTCGGCAAAACCGGAAGAGATAGAGCACAAGTGGTACCTCGTGGATGCGGAGGGCCAAACGCTGGGGCGGCTGGCCGCGCGTGTAGCGATCATCCTGCGGGGTAAACACAAGCCGATCTACACGCCGCATCTGGATTGCGGGGACCACGTGATCGTGATCAACGCTGATAAGATCGTGGTCACCGGCAAGCGGCTGACGCAGAAGTACTACTACCGTCACTCTGGATACCCCGGTGGGATGCGGCGCACAAGCCTGCGCGATATGTTGCGCACCAAGCCGGAGTTTGTGCTCAGCGAGGCGGTGCGGCGTATGCTGCCCAAGAACAATCTGGCGCGCAAGATGATGCGTAAGCTGCACGTCTATGCGGGGCCGGAGCATCCGCATCAGGCGCAGAAGCCAGAGCGGCTGGATCTTTAGGCGTTGATCAGGAAGAGGGGAACGAATGTCTGAGCTGCGTTACTACGAAGGTGTGGGGCGCCGCAAATCGGCGACGGCACGTGTGCGCATCTACCCCGGCGGGTCAGGGCGCGTGGTGGTGAACGATAAACCGCTGGAGGAGTACCTGCGGCGCTTTGGCGATCCGCAGGGGGCCTTGATGCCGCTGGAGATCGCTGGCCTGATGAACAAGTTGGATGTGACGGTGCGCGTGCAGGGCGGCGGCATCAGCGGGCAGCGGGATGCCATCCGCTTAGGGTTGGCGCGTGCCCTGTTGGCCTTTGATGAGACGTTGCGCCCCATGCTGCGCAAGGCAGGCCTGCTTACCCGTGACGCCCGTGAGAAGGAGCGTAAAAAGCCTGGCCTCAAGCGTGCGCGCAAGGCACCAACCTACACCAAGCGTTGATCTCCCCGTAAAAGGGCTATACCCGCTTGGCGGAGAGCGGTGCGCGGCCTGAGCGCATCGCATGGCTTTGATTTATACAGACCGCGTAAGCGGTCTCTTTTGTTTAGGGCAAGTGGATGATCGTCCTATCGCACTATCAGGTGAGAGGATTGCTGGAGGCGCGCCGAACGGGCGTGCAGACGGCGCTTGTCTCCCCTGACCTGAACCGCACTACCGTTGAGGTGTTGCTGGAGAGGGACGGCGTGCGCTTTCCTGACGGCGAGGTGCTGCACTGGGCTGATGCAGAGGCCATCGCTGCTGCAGAAAACAAGTGCTTCCTACTGGAAGGGGGCAGCCTGCGCGAGATCAGAGTCTTCTCAGAGGTCACGCAGTGGGTGCGCAGCCTCTACCCAACGGCAGGAGCGCCCTCCATGCTGGTGGCGGGGATGGTGATGCACCGTGTGGAAGGGATCGATCCCTATCAGGACACGCTGAACAAGATACGGGCGGCGGCGCCAGTGACGGGCATTGTGCTGGACACGGCAACCGGCTTGGGCTATACGGCCATAGAAGCAGCCAAGACCGCCGAGCGCGTCATCACCGTGGAGATCGATCCAGCTAGTTTGGAGATCGCACGTTTGAACCCTTGGTCGCAGGACCTGTTCAACCATCCTAAAATCCAGCAGATCGTGGGCGACGTGCAGGAAGTGGTGGAGGAGATGGCTGCTGAGACGTTCTCAGTTATCCTCCACGACCCGCCTACTTTTCGTCTGGCTGGGGAGTTATACTCCGCAGAGTTCTATGCGCAACTGTACCGCGTCCTGCGCCGGCGTGGGCGGCTGTTCCATTACATCGGCGATCCGACGAGCCACTCTGTGCAGCGTGTATGGCGTGGTGTGGCCCAGCGGCTGCGAGAGGTAGGGTTCGTCCGTGTGGTGGCCAAACCCTGGGCGTTCGGCGTGGTGGCGTATAAGTGAGGAGCGAGAGATGGCGATCATCGCTGTTGGACTTGGGCCAGGCAATCTCGGTCAGATCACGCGGGAGGCATGGGAAACGTTGGCGCAGGCGCCGGAAGTGTACCTGCGTACACGGGTGCACCCTACGGTGCCGCACCTGCCGCAAGGTCCGCACTACCACAGTTTTGACGACCTCTACGAGGCGGCGGAAGACTTCGCCCAGGTGTATGAGGCCATTGTGGAGCGCCTGACGGCGCTGGCGGAAGAGGGCAGGGAAGTCATCTATGCTGTGCCTGGAGACCCCATGGTGGCCGAAGGGACGGTAACGCGTCTTTTGGCGGTATGTAGAGAAAAAGGGATTGCCGTGCGCATAGTGAACGGCGTGAGCTTCGTGGAGCCAACATTGGCTGCGCTGGGGGTGGATGCCCTGCCAGGCCTGCAACTGGTGGATGCCACCGACCTTGCCAGCGCATACCACCCGCCCATCAACCCCGATTATGCGGCGCTGGTAGCGCAGCTCTACTCGCGGGGACTGGCCTCGGATGTCAAACTAACCCTCATGAACCAGTATCCCGATGACCATGCAGTGACGCTGGTGCACGCTGCGGGCACGCCAGAGCAGCGTGTGGAAGCGTTGGCGCTTTACGAGATCGATCGGCGCGAGGTCAACCACCTCACTACGCTCTATGTGCCGCCGTTGGGGGGTGCGGAAGGAGCGGTGACGAGCTTTGAGGGCTTCCAAAACACTATCGCCCACCTGCGGGCGCCGGATGGTTGCCCTTGGGATCGCGAGCAGACACACCAATCGTTGCGACGCAATCTGCTGGAAGAGACCTACGAGGTGCTGGAAGCAATTGATGCGGATGACCCCGAACGTTTGCGTGAGGAGTTGGGCGACCTGCTGTTACAGGTGGTGCTGCAAACGCAGATCGCCATAGACGAGGGCGAGTTCACCATGGGGGAAGTCATCCGCCACATTGACGCCAAGATCAAGCGGCGGCATCCGCACGTGTGGGGCAATGTGGACGTGCAAGGTAGTGCGGTGCGGGTGGCAGTGAATTGGGAGCACATTAAGGCGCAAGAGCGCGCCGAAAACGGGGAGGGCCAGCGCAGCGCGCTGGATGGTGTCCCTAAAACGCTGCCCGCGCTGGCGCAGGCCCATGAGTACGATCAGCGCGCCGTGCGGTTGGGATTTGACTGGGCGGACGAGGCAGGAGTGATCGCCAAGGTGCGGGAGGAGATTGAGGAGGTCATCGCTGCGCAGACGCAAGCGGAACGCTTCCACGAGATCGGCGATCTGCTGCTGGTCGTGGCGGTGTGGGCGCGCTGGCTGGGCGTTAATCCGGAGGATGCGTTGCGGGCCGCTAACCGCCGCTTCTATGAGCGCTTTACGTATATTGAGAGGCGGGCGCGGGAGCAAGGGCGTTCAGTGAGCGATATGACGATGGATGAGATGGATGCGCTGTGGAACGAAATCAAGGCGCGGGAAGGGCGTGAAGGTACAACGGGCTAGCGCGGGGGAGTTTCCCCAACGCAAAATGCACAGAAGGCCAAGAGGATGGAAGACAAAAAGGGGCTGGTCAGTGTGGCCAGCCCCTTTTTAGTATGGTCGGGGCGGGCGGATTTGAACCGCCGACCTCACGGACCCGAACCGTGCGCGCTATCCAAGCTGCGCCACGCCCCGTTGACGGCGGTAAGTATAGCGCAGGGTGGGGGGCTTTACAAGTTTCCACATCCCTCTGGGCAGGGTAGTTTGACAACGACCTTGTCCATGTTAAGATCAGCGCGTTCTGAGCCTCTTGTGCACTTGTGGATGCGAACCTGATGACTGATACGGCTACCGATCGCTCTCCAGCGAGGCTCACACTCACCGAATGGTTGAGGGTGCAGCTCAAGCCGCTTATTGAGGGCGTGGCGCGGGTGTTCATTCGGCTGGGGGTAGGCCCCAACCTGCTCACGTTGATAGGGCTGTTGTTCTCCGGTGTGGCAGCGTATTTCGCTGCGGGGGGCGAGTATGTGCGTGCTGGGGCTGCCTATGCCCTCGGCGCCTCCTTTGACGCACTGGATGGAACGGTGGCGCGGCTGGCAGGCAAGGCCAGCCGCTTTGGCGCCCTGTTTGATTCAACGTTGGATCGCTATGGTGAGGCCCTGATCTTGAGCGGGCTAGCCTATCACCTGGCTACCAGAGGACAGGTGGTCGGTGTGGTGCTGACCCTTGCCACGCTGTTTGGCTCGGTGATGGTGAGCTACGTGCGGGCGCGTTCGGAAGGACTGGGGGTTGAGAACAGGGTTGGCCTGCTGACAAGGGTGGAGCGCGTCATCCTGCTAGCGCTGGCGCTGCTGACGCGGCAGGTAAACATCGGGCTGTGGGTGCTGGCGATCCTGACACACGTGACGGTAATTCAGCGTGTGGTGCACCTTTACCGTGCCACGCGCCATGACGGGAATGAACAAGCATGACCATCACCCGCTATGCGATTGAGTTCGGCGTGGTGCGCCTTGGCTTCTTTGGCCTGATCGCCTTGATTGGCCTCATCGCAGGGAGCATCGTCAGCTACCATCTGGTTCGCCAGCACGGCGAAGATGTGGATGCTCTGTGGGATATGCTGGCCTTTGGGCTGCTCGGCGCGCTGGTTGGGGGGCGCCTTTTTTACGTACTCAACCCGCCGCCCTCGGTGGCTATCTATTACGATCGTCAATGGTACCTGACACACCTGCTAGACCTGCAGGCGGGGCCGTTGGCTATCTGGAACGGAGGGCTGGACGCCGTCGGTCTGTGGGCGGGAGCTGCTGCGGCAGTGATGCTTGTGGCATGGCGGCAGCGCCTCAATGTGCGCGTGTGGGGCGATCTGTTGGCCCCTGGGGTGCTTACTCTGCTGACCATCGCAGGCTGGGCCAACGTGGTCAACGAGCAGCTGTTCGGCCCACCGACCACGCTGCCCTGGGGCATCCCCGTTGAACGGCGTGTGCCCCCTTACGACGATCTGGCGGCTTATCCTCCGCAGGTGCGGTTTCACCCCACGCCGGCCTATCTGGCGCTGTGGGCGCTGTTTGTGCTGGGTGTGCTCTGGATCATCAGTGGGCGCTACCGCGGGCGCCTGCAGGCCGGAGATAGAGGGCTGCTGGCATTGTTGCTCTACATGCCAGGCCTCTTCGCGGCGGATTTCCTGCGCGTGGATGTCAACCCTGTAATAGGTGGCCTGACGGCAATGCAGGTCGTCGCTGCGCTCATCCTGTTGGCGGGGATGGTTGCCGCCATACGGCGTTGGCTGCTGGTGGGACTTCCTCGTCATTGACGTGAAGGCAGGATACGCTAGCGTTGAGGTAGGATAAAGAAGTTAGCATGTGGGTTACAAGGCTTTTCAGCTCTGTGCGGGAAAAAGGTGCATGATAGAGACGCGGGGCTTGACTAAGCACTTTGGTGATTTTGTGGCGGTGCAGGATGTCAACATCTGTGTGCATCCGGGCGAGGTGCTGGCGCTGCTCGGCCCCAATGGGGCGGGCAAGACGACCACCGTGCGCATGTTGACCGCCATACTGCGCCCGACGGCGGGCACAGCGCGTGTGGCAGGGTTTGACATCCTGACGCAGGCTGAATACGTGCGGGCCAGCGTGGGCGTTCTGACCGAGCATCATGGCCTCTATACGCGCATGAGCGGCAGCGAGTATCTGGACTTTTTCGGTAGGCTGTATGGGTTGGATGAGAAGTTTGCGCGCAAACGCGCGCAGGCGCTGGCGGCACGTTTTGGCCTTGCTGAGGTGCTTGACCGACGGCTGGGGGAGTATTCCAAAGGGATGCGCCAGAAGCTGGCACTGGTGCGGGCCATGCTGCACGATCCACCGGTGCTGTTGCTGGACGAACCGACCTCAGCCATGGATCCCCAAAGCGCGCGGCAGGTGCGCGACGCCATCCGTGATCTGCGTGGGGATGGGCGGACCATCGTGCTGTGCACCCACAACCTGCCGGAGGCTGAGGAGCTGGCTGACCGCATCGCCATTATCCGGCGTGGGCGTATCATCGCCGATGGGACGCCACTGGAACTGAAGGCGCGGTTGCTAGGGCCTCCGCTGCTGGAGGTGCGTCTAGCAAGCAGCCTCAACGGTGTGGTGGAACAGCTGGCCGATCTGGTGACCATTGAGGGGTATGGGCATAACTGGGTGCGCTATCGCACCCCCGCGCCTGAGACGGTCAACCCGCAGGTAGTGCAGCGGCTGGCTGCCAAGGGGGCGGCGGTGGTGACGCTGAGCGAAGTGCCGCAGAGCCTTGAGGAGGTCTATCTGCGCGTGGTGGGGGAAGGGAGCAGCGCGCCATGAGCGTTTTTGTGGCTTCAGTAGAGCCGCAGGGGAGGGGCCTGCGGCGCACCTGGCAGCTGATGCGCTGGAACCTGAGCCGCGCCCTTATCGTCACACGGCGCGAAGTGCTGGACATGCTGCGCGATTGGCGCATCCTTGCTCCCATCCTGTTTCTCACGCTTATTTTCCCCGCTATCGCCAATTGGGGCGCTGGGCGCATGGTGCGCTGGGTAGAGCAATTCGGTGCCCAGATCGTTGCCGAGCGGTTGATCCCCTTCCTGCTGATGGTGGTGGGCTTCTTCCCCATCTCGTTCTCTCTCATCATCGCGTTGGAGAGCTTCGTGGGGGAGAAGGAGCGACATAGCTTAGAGCCGCTGCTTGCCACGCCGCTGACCAACACGCAGCTCTACATCGGCAAGACGCTTAGCTCAACTGTGCCACCTCTCATTGGCAGCCTGCTGGGCATCACCGTTTATCTGGTGGGGGTGTATTTCAACGTGAACTACCGTCCACCGCTGGTGTTGGTGGTGCAGATAATCCTGCTGACAGTAGCACAGGCGCTCGTGATGGTCTCGGGCGCGGTGGTGGTGTCCAGCCAGGCGACGAGCGTGCGGGCCGCCAACCTGCTGGCAAGCTTTATCATCATCCCTATGGCCTTCCTCATCCAGCTGGAAGCGATGGTGATGTTCTGGGCGCAGTACGGCGTGCTGTGGTGGATCCTCTTTGGCCTGCTGGTGCTGGATGTGGTGCTGGTGCGCATGGGCGAGCGTAACTTCAACCGCGAGGAGCTGCTGGGGCGCGAGATTGACGAACTGAACCTCGCTGCGGGCATACGCCGCTGGTGGAACTTGACCTTGGCGCGGCGTGGGGGAGGACCAAGCCGCTCGCTGTGGCGGTGGTATTGGGAAGAGGTTTTATGTGTGCTGTGGCGTCTACGCCTGCCAGTGCTGCTCATCGTGGGGGCCAGTGTGGTGGCATACTGGATCGGAGTGCGCTACGCCCGCATCTACGTCATCCCGCCGGAGGTGCTCGTTGTTGAAGGATGGTATGACCGCTTCATGGCCGTTCTGGCGGCCAGCGGGTTCAGCGGGCCGACCGGCGTCCTCTTAGTCGTGGCGCAAAACCTGCGCGTGCTGGGGATCGCCTCATTGTTGGCCACCTTCACACTGGGTATCGCTGCGGTGCTGATCGTCATGATGCCTTTTGCGCTGGTGGGGTATCTGGTGGTGCAGATGACAGCGGCTGGCATGGACCCCGTTGTGTTATGGGCGGCGCTGGTGCCCCATAGCCTGATTGAGATTCCGGCGGTGGTACTGGCCGCGGCTGCTGCGGTGCGATTGGGGGCCAGCATAGTAGCCCCGCCGCCCGGCAAAACGATCGGCGAGGGGTGGATGGAAGCCTTGGCGGACGCCACCCGCCTATGGCTGACGTTGATCCTGCCCCTGCTGGTGGTGGCAGCCGTGATAGAGGTGTACGTGACGCCGCTCGTCATCCGCTTAGCGGTGGGTGCCTCATGATGGGGGGCGGGAAGAATGAGATGCCCAGACTGGTGATCCTCGGCTCGGCCTCGGCAGTACCGGATGCCTGTCATGAGAATACGCACATGGTGCTGGAGGGTCAGCACAGCACGGTGCTGATTGACTGCAACGGACGCCCGCTGGTCAATCTGGAGCGCATTGGGATCGGCGTGGAGGGTGTGACTGACCTGATCCTGACGCACTTTCACCCCGATCACGTGGGGGGCGTGCCGGGCCTGCTGATGGCCTCGTGGTTGGTGGGGCGTAGCGAGCCATTGCGCATCTATGGGCTGCATCACTGCTTACAGCGCGTTGAAGACCTCATGATGGCCTTCCATTGGGATGAGTGGGCAGGCTTCTTCCCCGTGGCGTTCCATCATTTGCCAGAGCGTGAGGACATCTTGGTACTGGACAATGCCGATTTTCGCATCACAGCCTCGCCGGTGCGCCATTATGTGCCCACTATCGGGCTGCGCATGGTGATCAAAGAGACGGGCTTTGTGCTGGCCTATTCATCAGATACTGTGCCATGCCCAGAGGTGGTGCGGCTGGCCTACGGTGCCGACCTGCTCATCCATGAGGCCACCGGCGATGAGCCGCTGGGCCACTCCAGTGCCGAGCAGGCGGGGGCCATCGCCCGTGAGGCAGGGGTCAGGAAGTTGGGGTTGATCCATTATCACGTGTGGCACAGCGATCCCACACATCTTCTGGAGGAGGCACGGGGCACCTTCGGCGGCGAGGTATTCCTGTGCAAGGACCTCATGGAGATCAGCCTACAGAAGGGATGACCTCCGCACTTGGACAGCCTGCGTAGCGGTTATTTCTGCTCGTGGATTTTGACCAGCTGGCAGGTGGCGTGAAGGAAAGCAAATCCCTCACGAGGAGGCATCAGCTCCACCACGTCTAGCACTTCAAACTCATATTTGCCGAGACGCACGCGGTCGCCCACTTTGGGGGGCTGCTCTACATTCATGATTGCACCCGGATGCTCCCCACCGATAACCACGTAGCTCACTTTGTAGATCATACGCCCGTCCTTTCCTCACCTGTGGGTGCAATCGGCGTCAGGATCGGTTCAGGTCGCGGTGGCGCAGCCTGAAGGAGAGGTCAGCGGCGATATTGCGCATAATAGCGTAACCGATGGCCGTGTTGCTTTCACACAGCCGCTCAAAAACCTCCCTTCCCACGCAGACCACGACGGTGTGGTCAGCGGCGGCGCGCACAGTGGCCGAGCGCGGGCCGCGGTCTATGAGAGCCATCTCACCCACCGACTGCCCCGGCCCTAAGGTGACGATGGTACGGCCCTGAGGGGTGTCGCTTGACTCAATGACCACCTCCACAAAGCCCTCGCAGATGATCGCCATGCTGTTGCCTTCATCGCCCTGGCGGAAGAGTACCTCGCCCTCGTGGAGGGTGCGCTCTTCAAAGATATCAGCCAACTGCGAGAGCTGCTCATCGGAGAGGCCCGAGAACATCTCTACACTGCGTAGCAATTTGATGAGGTCCACTTTCTGCCTCGCTTTCCTGCGCTTGCAAGCCATCTGCTGCGGGGCAGACCCACCGGCAGTACAATTTGCCATTGTACCTTTTTGCGGCCCTGCGACAAGTGGCAAACCCAGCAATTGTGGTGTTACATAAGCAGTGGGATTCGCAGTCCAGTTTTTGCAGGAGATGATCTCCCTGAGCCTGTCGGTTCATCTTGCCCACCGTGTTACGCGACAGATGGTGTCGGTCGGCTATCTTGACGGCGGCGGAGCCGTGTGCTACAATTCGTACAGCCATATTGAACAAATGTTCTATTTCCCCGACATGGAGGAACCAAGCGGGTGAATCGGGCAGCTAAGATAAGGGTCAAGAGGACACAGCGACCTGTTGCCAAACGGGGTGCGCTCTCACGTCCGCCCGTCTTGGAAGCGCTCTTCTTCTTGGCGTTGGCACTGTTTGGCTTCACTGCGGTCTCCTATTGGCTGGGGATGCGCGCTGGCATTACCTTATCAAGCGGTACCGGTGTCCTGCCGGAGGTTCACGGAGAGGCAGCGCTGATCTACGAAATGCCAAGCCACCGCCCCCTGCCAGAGCCGAGTCTCTCACCAGTTTTCACGCCCTCGGTGCAGTATTGGGAGAAGGAGATTCTGCAGTGGGCTACCGAGTATGAGATTGATCCCAACCTCATTGCGACGGTGATGCAGATCGAATCGTGCGGCAACCCGCGAGCGCTTTCCCCCGTTGGCGCGATGGGGCTTTTTCAGGTGATGCCCTACCACTTTGCCGAAGGGGAAGACCCCTTTGATCCGGACACCAACGCCCGCCGCGGTTTGCAGTATCTCAGCAAAGGGCTGGAACTTTCTGGCGGGCACGCCGGGCTGGCTTTGGCGGGTTACAACGGCGGCCACAGCGTGATCAACCGCCGTTATGAGACGTGGTCACGGGAGACGCAGCGCTATTATCGCTGGGGCAGCGGCATCTACCGTGAAGCTTCGGCCGGTTGGGACAGCAGTCCGACGCTAGCAGCATGGCTGGCTGCCGGTGGACAATCATTGTGTGAGGAAGCGGAGGCACAGCTGGGATTGTCCACAGCGCGCTGAGTGCAGCCCACGCCTTCAGCGGCTATAGCGAACCCCCACGCCCTTTGGCGCGGGGATTCGCTATTTTATTACGGAACTCTTATGTGCCTGCTTTGGGGAGTGGGATGGCCGTGTGGTACAATCCACCATGTGGGGGAGAATACCCTCCGCGCGGGGCTTGGATGTGGCCACAGGAGTAATCCATGTCAGTGCGTAGGAGCAGAGACCTGAGCGGGCGATCGGTAATGAGTCCCCGGGTGCACTACCATGTGCTGATGAGTCCGACGGACCTTCTGGTAGTGCGCCACTCTTACGTCTGGCGTCCTCCCACCGACGTGATGGAGGATGAGGATCGTCTGATCGTGATCGTAGAAGTGGCCGGTATGCGCGACGGTGAGTTTCATGTCACCATAGCGGGGCAACGGCTGACGATCAGTGGGGTGCGGCCGGTGAGTGCTTCCCCCAGTTCGGCCTACCATCAGCTGGAGGTGCATTACGGCGAGTTCCGCACCGATGTCGCCCTCCCCTGGCCGGTGGATGAGGAGCGTATCGTTGCCCGTTATGATGACGGCTTCCTGCGTGTGGAGCTGCCGCGCGCTCAACCGCAGCGCATCCGCGTCATTGCGGTAGATAAGGCAACCCAGAGGGAAGATCAAGAGTAGTACTTGGGACAACCGATCTGGCGTATAACGGAGGCAGGGAGTAGCCCCATGCTGTTTGACGAGTGGGATATGCTGGACATGCTTGCAGCACAGGAGACGCCGCGTCGTGAGCCGGAGGGCGGTGAAGAGGCCAAAGAAGGGTCTGCCAGCGGGGATGCGCTGAAGATTCCGGCGGAGTTGCCCATCCTGCCCCTGCGGGGGCTGGTGGTATATCCGCAAACAGCCGTCCCGCTGCTGGTAGGGCAACCGCGTTCGGTGCGGCTGGTGGACGATGTGGTAGCCGGCGATCGACTGGTGGGGTTGGTGGCCAGCCACGATCCGGAGTTAGAGGAGCCCGGGCCGGATCAAATCCACCGCGTGGGGACGTTGGCCGCCGTTCACCGGCTGTTCCGTGCGCCTGATGGTACCATCCGCCTGCTGGTGCAAGGGCTGGCGCGCATCCGCATTGAGGAGTACATCGCTGAGCAGCCCTACCTTAAGGCGCGGGTAACGGCCATCCCCGAAACGGTGGAAGAGGGCATTGAGGTTGAGGCGCTTAAGCGCAGCATCGCCGATCAGTTCCGCCGATTGAGCGAACTGGTCTCCAGCATCCCCGGTGAGCTGCTGAGCGGGGCGCTGAGCATAGAAGACCCCCTGCAGCTGGTGTACACCATCGCTACCTATATGCGCATGAGCCTGCAGGATGCGCAGGAAATCCTGGAGATTGACAGCACGACAGCCAAACTGCGCAAGCTCGTGGGCCTTCTCAGCAAGGAGCTGGAGGTGCTGGAGCTGGGGCGCAAGATCCAGGCCGATGCGCAGTCTGAGATTGAGAAGGTGCAGCGTGAGTTCTTCCTGCGCGAACAGCTCAAGGCCATCCAGCGCGAACTAGGCGAGGCGGACGAGCAGCAGGTTGAGATAGAGGAGTTCCGCAAGAAGATAGAAGAGGCGGGGATGCCCGAGGAGGCGGAGAAAGAGGCTCGCCGCGAGCTGGACCGCCTCTCCAAACTGCCGACAGCTGCCGCCGAGTATGGGGTGATCCGCACCTATCTGGACTGGCTAACCTCGCTGCCGTGGAACAAGGTGACGGAGGATAACCTCTCCATTGAAAACGCCCGCCGTGTGCTAGATGAGGATCACTACGGGCTGGAGGATGTAAAGGAGCGCATCCTGGAGTTCCTCGCTGTGCGCAAGTTGCGCAAGGAGCGCGCCGGCGAGCGTGAGGAGCAGCCGCAGGACCTCATCCGCCGTGAGCGTGAAGGGGTGATCCTGTGCTTTGTGGGGCCGCCGGGCGTGGGCAAGACCTCGCTGGGTGCCTCCATTGCGCGGGCGCTGGGGCGCAAGTTTATCCGCATGAGTCTGGGCGGTGTGCATGACGAGGCTGAGATCCGCGGTCACCGCCGCACCTACATCGGCGCCATGCCCGGGCGCATCATGCAGGCTATCCGCCGTGTGGAGAGCCGCAATCCGGTCTTCATGTTGGATGAGATTGACAAGCTCGGCGTGGATTTCCGCGGTGATCCGGCCTCGGCGCTGCTGGAGGTGCTTGACCCGGAGCAGAATCGCGAGTTCCGCGACCACTATCTGGACGTGCCGTTTGACCTCTCGCAGGTGTTCTTTATCACTACGGCGAACGTGCTGGATACTATCCCCGGCCCCCTGCGCGACCGTATGGAGATCATCCAGCTCTCCGGTTACACGGAGAATGAGAAGATCGCCATTGCCCAGCAGTATCTGGTGCCGCGCCAAATCCGTGAAAATGGCCTGCGTCCTGAAGAGGTCTCCTTTACCGATGAGGCCATCCTGACCATCATCCGCGACTACACCCGCGAGGCGGGTGTGCGCAATCTGGAGCGCGAGATCGGTGCGGTGTGCCGCAAGATCGTGACGCGCATCGCCGAGGGCAAGGCCGAAAAGGTAGAGGTGACCCCCGAGATTGTGCGTGAGTTCCTTGGCAAGCCGAAGTACTACTACATCACCGAGATTGAGGAACGCACCAACATCCCCGGCGTGGCGACCGGACTGGTATGGACGCCGGTGGGCGGGGACGTGGTCTTTGTGGAAGCGACACGTATGCCGGGCAGCAAAGGCTTTATCCTCACCGGCCAGTTGGGTGATGTGATGCAGGAAAGCGCGCGGGCGGCGTTGAGCTACATCCGCGCCCACGCTGAGGAACTGGGCATTGACCCTAACTGGTTTGACAAAAGTGATATACACTTACATGTGCCGGCGGGAGGTGTGCCCAAAGACGGCCCCTCGGCAGGCATCACCATGGCCACGGCGCTGGCTTCCCTATTGACTGGGCGCGTGGTGCGCAGCAACGTGGCCATGACGGGGGAGATCACCTTGCGTGGGCAGGTGCTACCCATCGGCGGGTTGAAAGAAAAGGCGCTGGCTGCCCATCGCTTCGGCATTGATACTGTGATCATCCCGCGCCGCAACGAGAAGGATTTGGATGAGATTCCGGAGGAAGTGCGCAAGCAGCTGAACTTCGTGCTGGTGGATCGGGTGGATCAGGTGCTGGAGGTGGCACTGGGCGAGCGGGTTGAGACCGAAGCGGGTGATGATGGGGCAACGCCCAAGCGCGAGGGCGTGGAAGCCGAGCCGGAAAGTATGGCAGAGAAGGAGATTGCCGGTGCCAAAAGTGATGATAGTAGATGACGACCGCACCAACTCAAGCCTGTTGCAGACGCTGCTGGAGCTGGACGGCTTTGAGGTGATCCTGGCACCGGATGGCTCTTCTGCCCTGCAGAAAGCCCAGCTTACCCATCCGGATGCCTTTCTGGTGGATTTCAACCTCTCAGATATTGAGGGCACCGAATTTGTGCGCCAGCTGCGTGCGTCAGAAGCGTTCGGCCGCTCGCTGGTGATTATGGCCTCCGGTATGGAGCGCGAGGAAGAGGCACTGGAAGCAGGCGCGGACTTCTTCCTCTACAAACCATACGATCTGGATGAGTTGCTGGGTCTGCTGCGCTCAGAATTGGTGGGGTGAAGCACCAGCGCGGGACCAGAGCAGAGAGGCCAAGCATAGCAAAGGAGAAGGGGCGAGGCCAGAACCTCGCCCCTTTTAGGATGTAAGGGACTTTATGACAAGGAGGGGAGAATTGATCAGTGGGTGATAAAGACAAACACGCGCGTGGGCAGTGGTACCGCATGGATTTGCACGTTCACACGCCAGCATCCAAAGATTACCAGCAGACAGGTGTCAGTTATCTGGACATCCTGCAGCAGGCCGAGCGGCGTGGTCTGCATATCATCGCCTTTACCGACCACAACACAGTGCGCGGCTATCGCGAGATGCAAGAGGAGATTGAACAGCTAGAGTGGCTGGCGCAGACACAGCGTATCACAGCGGAAGAGAAGCACCGTCTGGATGAATATCACCGCCTGCTGGGCAAAATGCTTGTCCTCCCCGGCTTTGAGTTCACCGCGACCTTTGGTTTTCACATTTTGGGGATTTTCTCGCCGCAGACGGATATCCGTTATCTGGAGCACCTGCTGCTTGACTTGCACATCCCCCCCGAGGTGCTTGACCAAGGCGAGACCAACGTGGGGGCTTCTGCCGATGTGTTGACGGCCTACGCCGCTATCCGTCGGGCGGGGGGGATTACCATTGCGGCGCATGCCAACTCGGCGCACGGCGTGGCGATGCGCGGCTTGTCATTTGGAGGGCAAACGCGCATTGCCTACACACAGGACCCTAACCTGTTTGCGCTGGAGGTGACTGACCTCGATCGACATGGTCGGCGCAACACGGCCAGTTTCTTTGACGGCTCCAAGCCAGAATATCCGCGCCCCATGCGTTGCATTCAGGGGTCAGATGCACACCGCCTGGAGCGCGATCCACGCAACCCCAAGAACCTGGGGGTAGGGGAGCGCGTCACGGAGATTATGCTGACGGAGCTGAGCTTCACCGCACTGTATGAGGTGCTCTCCGGCAACGATTTCGCCCTGACGCGGCCCTACCGCGGCAGCACGGCGCCTTATGATCACGTGCTGGCGGCGCGGCAAGAAGGCCCTTCCATTGTGCAAGCCTTCCACGAGAGTATGTCGGTGCGCGGGGGGCGGTTGTATGCCATCATTGCCGACATCTGCGCCTTTGCCAACACCAACGGGGGAACACTCTATATTGGCGTGTCGTCCAATCCGAAGGTAAAGCCGGTGGGAGTGGGCAACATCAGCCAGGCGGTGGAGACGCTGAAGCGCGAGATACAGCGCAAGATCACGCCGCCAGTGAATGCCAGCGTAGACGTGATCCATACAGAAGGCGTCCCTATCATCCGCGTGCAGGTGCCACCCGGCGAGGACCCACCCTACGCTATTGATGACAACAAAATCTACGTGCGCGATGAGACGGAGACCAGCCTTGCTGTGCGCGATGAGATTGTGCAGCTCGTGGAGCGCGGTCGGGCAGCCAGAGTGACTGCCGCCCCTGCCCTGCTGGAGGAACCCTTAGCACCTTCTACAGACTATGCGGCGCGCGGAGAAGAAGCGCATGCAGGTAGCGTGATTGAGGCTCCGCGCACGGGTGTGGAGGTCATTGCCAGCGAGAAGCGCCACGATACGCTGTATCACCATGTGCGCGACCTGCGCAATGGCAACATCGTGCGCAACGTGACGCGCCAATCAGCGCGCAAGCTGTGGCACTACGCTATAACGCAGATTGAGGACGGCAAGATAGATCCTGGCCGCCTGAAATGGCACAACGATATCGCCCTGATCCAGCGTTACACTAAAGGCGGTAAGACGCGCTATGACCTAGCCCAGCGCACCGAGGGCGGCGTGCGCATCTACTTCGGCGTGACGGAGGATGGGTTGGGCGACAGCGGCCATGCGGCATGGCGTGAACTCCTGCGGCTGGAGGATGAAGATTGACGTGAGGCACGTGGGTATCCTCACCATTAGCGACCGTGCCTATGCGCGCCAATATGAGGATCGCGCTGGGCCGATCATCCGTGAGCTCGTGGAAGGGCGGCTGGGCTGGATTGTGGAGCAGTATGCCATCGTGCCTGACGAACGGGAGTACATCAAGAGCGAGCTCGTGCGCTGGGCCGACGTACTGCACCTTGACCTTATCCTGACCACTGGCGGGACGGGGTTCGCGCCGCGCGACGTGACGCCAGAGGCCACGCGGGAGGTCATTGAGCGGGAGGCGCCCGGGCTGGCCGAGGCCATGCGGGCTGCTAGCCTGCAAGTGACCCCCCATGCCATGCTCTCGCGGGCAGTATGCGGCATTCGGGGGCGCACGCTGATCGTCAACCTGCCCGGCAGCCCCAAGAGTGTGCGCGAGAATCTGGAGGTCATCCTGCCGGTACTGCCGCATGCGCTGGACCTGCTTACTGAGTCGCCGGATGCGGAAGCTGGTCACTCCTTTGGGAGGCAGGCGTAGCGCTCTCTGTGGCTGCTGTCTTCGCCGCGCTGGCTGCTTAAGGTTTGAGGCGGGCCAGCGCGGCCTCTTTTTCGGCGATGGCTTGCTCCAGCTCCTCTATGCGCAGCAGGTGCAGCGGCTTGAGGGAGTGGCGTGGCAGGCTGCGCGTCAGCTCCTCCAGTTCGCGGCGCAGTGCGGCGATCTCGGCCTCAAGGCGCAGGCGCTCGGCATCTGGTTGGGTGCTTGTATCCATGCTTTTTACCGGTATACACTGAAGCTGGGCGTCCATTATCCTCCTTAAGCCTCTTTGCTTCAAGTTGCCTGCCCCGCTGGTTTGGCTTAAGATAGCCTGCGCATCTTGGGCGCTATGGCGCTATCCTTCCTCACACCACGCTAAAAGGAGGTTTTGGCCCGCCATGAAGCACTCCCGTTACCGTTGGTTTGTGGTCGCGGTGTTCTTTGCTTTCATGCTGTTGCACCAATCTGATAAGCTGCTCATCGGCCCGTTGACCACACCCATCATGGAGACGTTCGGCATTAACGAAGCGCAGATGGGAGCCGTCTCTACGGCGGCACTCTTGGTGGGCGCTGTGCTTTACCCCGTGTGGGGCTATCTGTATGACCGCTATGCGCGTTCCAAACTGCTGGCGCTGGCTTCATTCATCTGGGGGTCCACCACCATGTTGAATGCCAGCGCGCCGAGCTACCCCGTTTTCCTTATCACTCGCGCCTCCACGGGGATTGACGACTCCAGTTACCCCGGCCTTGATAGCATGGTGGCCGACTATTTTGAACCCGGCATCCGCGGCAAGGTTTACGGCTTGCTGCAGCTTAGCGGCCCGCTGGGCTATCTGCTGGGGATGGTGCTGGCCCTTATGCTGGGTGGAATTATCGGCTGGCGCAACGTGTTTTACATCACGGGTTCGCTGGGCATCGTGCTGGCGGTGATCATTTTCTTCGGCGTGCGCGAGCCTCAACGCGGGAGGAGCGAGCCGGAGTTGGCCGACTTGCGGGAAATCCACGTTTATCACTTCAACTGGCAGACAGCCAGGGGATTGTTCCGCAAACCGACCCTTATCTTGCTCTTCATCCAGGGGTTCTTCGGTGTTTTCCCCTGGCAGGTGATCACTTTCTGGTTCTTCCGCTACCTGGAGACGGAGCGGGGGTATACGCCCAACGAGATTCTCTTTACCATGTCGTCGGTGGTGCTGATCCTTGCCTCTGGCTATTTCATCGGCGGTGCGGCGGGTGATTGGGCCTTCCGGCGCACGCCGCGTGGGCGGTTGATCGTCTCTTCGGTAGCGGTGCTGCTGGGAGCGGTGTTCCTCTGGTTCGCTCTCAACGTGCCGTTGGAGAATCGGGGGCTATTCATGGTTGGGCTGGCGCTGACGGCGATCTTCATGCCCTTCGCTGGTCCCAACCTTATCTCGTCGGTATATGACATCACCCTGCCGGAAGTGCGCAGCACGGCCTTGGCCGTTCAGCTCTTCATTGAGAACGCCGGTGCGGCCACCGCGCCGCTGCTGGCGGGTATTATCGCTGTACACTATGACCTGCGGACGGCACTGCTGCTCATCTGTACCATCACGTGGGTGATTTGCGCCATTTTCTATGCCATTGCAGCGCTCATCATCCCACGCGATATTGCTGTGCTGCGCGCCCAGCTGCGCCAACGTGCTGAGCAGGAACGCGCTGGTCTGGCCGCTGCGAACTGATCCCCTGCCTGCCCATCCATCCCCAAGACAGCGGGATGGATGGGCAGGTGGGCCGTCAAGCGCCGATAACGGCGCGCGCCACAACCATACGCAGGATTTCGTTAGCGCCCTCGCCGATGGTCATGAGGCGCTGATCGCGGTAGATGCGCTCCAGCGGGAACTCGGTGCTGTAGCCGTAACCGCCATGCAGCTGGATGGCCTCGTAGGCGATGAACTCCGAAGCTTCAGAGGCGAGCAGTTTGGCCATGCTGGCCTCTTTGCGGCAATCACGCCCCTGATCCTTGGTCCACGCGGCGTAGTAGGTCATCATGCGGGCGGCTTCCAGCCGTGAGGCCATGTCGGCAATCTTGAACTGCACAGCCTGATGCTCACAGAGCTTCTTGCCAAAGGTCTCGCGCTCTTGGATGTAGCGCAGCGTGGCCTCAAGCGCGGCCTGTGCCAGCCCCACACAACAGGCGGCGATGCCAATGCGTCCGCCGTTCAATGTCTCCAACGTCTGATGGAGGCCGCGCCCTTCCTCACCCAGCAGGTTGGTGAGGGGCACACGGACGTTGTCATAGGTGAGGGGGCAGGAGTGCGATCCGCGCACACCCATCTTGGGGATGGGCGGCTCAACCGTGAGGCCGGGCGTCTCGCGCTCCACGAGGATGAGGCTGAACCCCTGCGAGGGCCTGGCTGCGTGAGGGTCGGTGCGTACCAGTGTGATGATCACCGGTGCGCTGGTGGCATTGGTGATCCACGTCTTGCTGCCGTCAATGATCCAGCTGTCGCCTTCTTTGACGGCGGTGGTGCGCACCCCGCCGATAAGGTCAGACCCAGCCCCCGGCTCGGTGAGGGCAAGCGATCCCAGCACCTTGCCGCTGGTGAGTAACGGCAGGTATTTCTCCTTTTGCTCACGGGTGCCCCAGCGCACAAGGGGATAGCAGCAGAGGCTGTTGTGCGCTGCCAATGCCAGCGCGGTGCTGCCGCAGGCTCGTGCCACCTCCTCAATGGCAATGGCTGCGCTGATGCTATCCATGCCTGCGCCGCCGTATTCCTCCGGTACCTGTAGTCCCGTCAGGCCTAGGGCTGGCATCTTAGCGATGGCCTCCCAGCGCAGCTCCTGACGGCGGTCCACCTCGGCGGCGTAAGGGGCCAGCTCATGCTCGGCAAAATCGCGCACGGCGCTGCGGAACATGCGCTGTTCATCGGTGAGTGCGAAGTCCATAGCGGCTCCTTGTTGGGGTACAAAGCGGATCGGACTGTGGCAGCCAAATTATAGCAGATACAACTTCGCGCTGAGGTGTGCGTACAGGTATAACAGGATACACTCGCCAGAGCAGTATGGATGCTGATCAACATAAGGGGGAAGGACGTGGGCGAAGAGGGAAAAGATAAGAAGAGCAACCTGGGACCAGCGCCTTGGGGGACCGAGCCAATCCGTGGGCTGGACTACGACTATCTGGACATTGAGAAGCCGCCTGCTGTGGCGCCCAAATCGGTAATGCCCAAGGTGGTGGAATACAACGCCGCGCAGGCGCAGGACTTCTATCAGCGCGTCCGCAGCAAGATTGTGCGCTGGGCACAAGGTGCCGGTGCGGGCAAGGAGATCACCAAGTACGTGCTGTTGGTGCCGGACATCATGGCGTTGTTCGTGCGCCTGATGGGCGACCCACGTGTCTCGGCGGCACTAAAGGCGGAGATCGCGGCGGCCTCAGCCTACATCATCATTCCGCTGGACCTCATGCCAGAGGCGGCAATGGGGCCAGCCGGGCTGATTGACGATGCCATTGTGGGCATGATCGCCTTGAACCGCGTGGTGAAGGCCATGGGGCAAGCCGGTGAGGACGTCCTGCGCCAGTATTGGGATGGCGACGAGGACGTGCTGTATGTGATGGAGGAGCTGCTGCGCAAGGCTGACCAGTTTGTCACCAGCAAGGTGTGGAACGGCATCAAGAAGTTCATGGCCAGCGCTGCGCAGGACCTGCAGCGGGCGGCAGGCAGCCTCGCCAGTGGCGCATCCGGTGCGCCCAAGGCCAGCGGGCCAGTGGCAGGATATCGCCCGCTGTTGCCGTCCAGCGGACAAGACGATTCATCCGCAAGGAGCGACGATGATCAGTGGATCATCCCGCCCAGCGAGCGGCGCAAACCCTGAAAGCGGTGATTTTTACCCTGCCCCTATCCGCCGATGCGGCATCGGGGTAGGGGCAGGGTATTGTTACACTTCGGCGTGGATGGAGCCATCAGGCAGGACGTAGGCGCGCGCCATGTGGGTGGTGTTGTAGGCAAAGCCGATACGCCCCTCACGATCCACGATGATGAGGCCACCCTGCCCCTTGATGCGCGGTGAGCTGAGCAGGCGGATGGCCTCATCGGCGGCGGCCTGCGCGTCCAGCCCATCCCTCACGTAGTCGCAGGCCGTCTTGCAGATCACGATCTTCATCAGGCTCTCGCCCAAGCCGGTGGCCGAGGCAGCAGCGGTGAGGTTATCGGCATAGCCACCGCTGCCGATGAGAGGCGTATCCCCCACGCGCCCGGCGAGTTTGTTGCGTGTACCACCGGTGGAGGTGGCCGCCGCAAGGTTGCCCTCGCGGTCGAGGGCCACCGCACCAACTGTACCGTGCCCCGCTCGCTTCGCTGGCCTGAGCAGGGCGGCGTCCTGCGTGCGCTGCCACTCCTGCCAGCGTCGCAATTCCTGCTCCACCAACAGGTCCTCCTCCGGCACGCGAGGGATGCCCATCTGCTCGGCGAAGGCCTGCGCACCCGCCCCAACAAGCAGCGAGTGGGGCGTCTGGGTCATCACCAGGCGGGCCAGCGTGATGGGATGGGCAATGCACTGCACCGCTGCCACCGCGCCACTCTCCAGCGTGCGGCCATCCATGATGAAGGCATCCATCTCAATATGGCCGGCGGAATTGAGGTAGCTGCCACGTCCGGCGTCAAACTCTGGGTCGTCCTCCAGAACCCGCACAGCCTGCTCCACCACATCTAGAGCGGAACAGCCTTCAAGGAGAAGCCGCCAGCCCACTTCAGCGGCGCGACGCACGCCGTCTATGTGGACCTGCTCGGTGCCGGCTTCCAGCGTTCCAGCGCCGCCGTGGACGATAAGGGAAGGAGTCACGTGTGTCATGGCGTTGCAGCAGGTGCCTACTCCTGCACCGGCACAAAGTAGATGTCGGTGGGTGAGATTTTGCTGTTGCGGCGGTAGCGGGCGCGTACCTTCATCCCGATCCAATCTATGCTGGCCTCGTCGGGGTCTACGCCCATCAAACGCGCCAGAAAGAGCGTATTCACGCCCTCATACTCAATGAGAGCCAGCACGAAGGGCGTCTCCTTGAGGAAGGCCTCCGAGCCGAAGTGGCACACCGTGAAGGCGTGCACCACGCCCGTTTCCGGCAACACCACCCATTCGGTCTCATTGCCGGTGTACATATCATGCCCACGCGGAGTGGCGTAGGTATAGCCGGTCTCCGGATCGCGGTTGCCCAATTGCACGCGGTTGGTCAACCCGACGAAGAAAGGAGAGTCCTGACCGTAGGAATGTAGATACTCAATGTGATAGGACTGCCGCACGCGCAAGGGCGACATCTTCTTCAGCGCGGCCAGCCCTTCGGCGTCCAACACCAGTGGGAAAGGCAGATCGTAGACGATCGTGCCGTCCAGCGTTTCCTCAAAATAATCCGGCAGCTTGGTCATTGGCTATGCCTCCGCTTCTAGAATGGAGACGGTGACGTAAGTGCCTGTGCCGGCATGGGAGTGGATAGCCCCGCGCCGGGCGTTGCGCACCTGTAGAGTGGCATCCCCAAAGTGCTTTTCAATGGTCCCCTGCAGTTGCCAGATAGCGAAGACGGCCTGCATCAGCCCTGTGGCGCCGACGGGGTGGCCACAGGCGATCAGACCACCGGATGGGTTGACGGGGCAAACCGGTGCGTCGGGCAGGTCAAGGCCGTAGTCAATGCCAGGCATGAAGGCCTTACCACTGGCAGCGAAGGGGCCGCCTTCCCCGTAGCGGCACAACCCCATATCCTCGTAGGTTTGAATCTCCGAGGAGGTGTAGGCATCGTGCAGCTCTATGAAATCCAGTTCGTGCAAAGGATCGTAGATGCCGGCACGGCGGTAAGCTTCTAAGCTGGCCATGCGCCCGGCGCGGAAGGAGTGCACGCCCGGATAGCGAAAGCCGCGCGCCCACAGTTCGCGGTAGTAGGCAACGGTATCGGCGTTGTCACGCTCAACGGGCAGGGCGTTGTACCGCATAAACTCGTCAAAGGACTGGTGAGGACGATCGGCCATGCGCATAGCGTCCGTGCCGCGCCCAATGCCGGTGACCACCACACGGGGATAGGTGCGCCCGGAAGCCTTCTCCAGCTTGGCCAACCCCTCTTCGGAGGCGAGGACGACCACCGCTGCGCCATCGCTCATCACGCAGATGTCCAGACGGGTGAGCGGCCAAGCTACCATCGGCGCACTGCGCACATCCTGAATGGTGTAGCGGTTGCGCTTCTGTGCATAGGGATTGTAGTAGGCGTTGATGTGGTTTTTGACGGACACGGCGGCCATCTGCTCAACCGTGGTGCCGAACTCCTTCATGTGGCGGGTGACCATCATGGCATAGTAGCCGGAGTAGAAACCGCCAACGGGGTAGTCAAAGCTGACGTCGGAGGCAAGGGCGATGAACTCGTTGCCCTTCCATGTTTCCACGTGGCTCATGGTCTCAAAGCCGTAGGCCACGCAGATATCCATGTAGCCACTGGCGACGGCTTTCCACGCTTCTTGAAAGCAAATGCCGCCTGTCGCGCCACCGCCTTCTACACGGTGGCTGGGTTTGGGGCACAGGCCGAGGTAGTCCTGCACCATACTGGCTGCTTTTAGTTGTCGTGTGAAGTGGTCGGAGAAGTAGCTGGCGACGGAGCCATCTACCAGCTCGTTAAACTGGCGGAAGTCCAGCCCCAGATCGGCGATGGCGTAGTCGTAGGCCTCTTTGACGATGGCCTGAAAGGTTTTGTCAGGGCGGGTTTTGGCGAATTTGCTCACCCCACCGGACACAGCATACACCTTTCGCATGAGTATTCCCTCCTTGTGGGTTAGGGACCATTCACCTTTACCGACCGAACTTCTGCGCCAGCAGGTCCTTCAGCGTGGGGACGCCGATAGGCTGCAGTTCGTAGCGCACACGCTCCAGTGGCAGGCGCACGGAGATCACGCGGCGCAGGTCAATGGGAGTAGCGGCGATCACCAGATCGGCATCGGAGCGGTTGATGGTTTCCTCCAGATCGCGCATCTGCTCATCGCCATATCCCATGGCTGGAAGCACTTTGCCCGTGTTGGGATACTTCTCATAAGTGGCGGCGATAGAACGGACGGCAAAGGGGCGCGGGTCAATGATCTCGGCAGCGCCGAAGCGGTTGGCGGCCACCACGCCCGCGCCGTAGGCCATCTCGCCATGCGTGAGGGTAGGGCCATCCTCAATCACCAGCACACGCTTACCGCGAATGGCAGCGGGGTTTTCTACAAAGATGGGTGAGGCAGCCAAGATGACCGCTGCCTGCGGATTCACGCTCTGGACGTTCTCCATCACCGTCAACACGTTGTCGTAGTTGGCGGTATCCACCTTGTTGATAACCACCACATTGGCCATGCGCAGGTTGGCCTCGCCCGGATGATAGGCTAACTCGTGGCCGGGGCGATGCGGATCAACCACCACGATGTGGAAGTCGGAAACGTAGAAGGGGAAGTCGTTGTTGCCGCCATCCCAGACGACAATGTCGGCTTCCTGTTCGGCCTGACGCAAGATAGCCTCGTAGTCCACACCGGCATAGACCACCGCTCCGCGATCAAGGTGCGGCTCGTACTCCTCGCGCTCCTCAATGGTGCACTGGTAGCGCTCTAGATCGCTGTAGTCGGCGAAGCGCTGTACAGCTTGGGCAGCCAGATCGCCGTAGGGCATAGGGTGGCGCACCACTACCACACGGAAGCCCATCTCGCGCAGGGCGGAGACGACGTAGCGCGTGGTCTGGCTCTTGCCGGAGCCGGTGCGCACTGCGCCGATAGAGACCACCGGTTTGCTGCTCTTGATCTGGGTGCTCCGCGCACCTAGCAGCCAGTAATCCGCACCAGCAGCCAGCGCCTGCGAGGCCTTGTGCATGACGTACTCGTGGGAGACGTCGCTGTAGGCGAACACGACTACATCAATCTGCTTCTCACGGATAATGGTTGTCAGGTCTTTCTCGTCGTAGATAGGGATGCCCTGTGGGTAAAGCCTGCCGGAGAGTTCCGGTGGGTATAGTCGTCCTTCAATGCCAGGGATTTGGGTCGCTGTGAAGGCGACTACCTCGTACTCCTCCCGGTCGCGGAAGAAGACGTTGAAGTTGTGGAAGTCGCGGCCTGCGGCTCCCATGATCAAGATGCGTTTGCGAGACATATCTATTCTCCTTGCTAGAAGAACCCCCTCACGATAGGCCACCTCATGGCCTCAGCACGCCCTGACCTCTGTCAGGCAAACAGTGTCAGGACAATGCTTAACACGTAGAGTGCGATCAGCGGCGCCGCCACGATGCCCATGTTAACCGGATCAGGGGTGGGGGTGACGATGGCTGCCAAGGCAGCGATCAGTACGATGGCGATGCGCCAGTTCTTGATCAGCATGGCAGTGCTGACGATCTTGAGTTTGGCCAGCACGAAAAGGATGAGCGGCATCTCAAAGCTGATGCCCACCCACAGCAGTACATTGGTCACAAAGCTGACGTAGTCCTCCAAGGTGGGGGTGGCGTTGATGCCCATAAAACTCACCAGAAAGGGCACGGCGACGGGCAGCATCGTAGTGTAGGCAAAGACCACACCGGCAAGGAAGAGGAGCATGGCGAAAGGCACGAAAAGGTAGAAGATACGCCGCTCGGTGGGCTTAAGGCCGGCGGCGATGAAGACCCACAGCTGGGTGATGACATAGGGCGAAGCAAGGATGATGCCTACCACCAGCGCCACACGGAAGAACGTCCCGAATGGCTCGGTGACGCGAATGGCTTGCAGGGCCTCCAGCCCGCCGATGGGCGCAGCCAGCAGGGTGAGGATCTGCTGGCTCATGAGGGTGGCCAGCACCGTGCCGATGAGAATGGCGATCAGGCTCTTGATGATGCGGTCGCGTAGCTCCACGATATGGGGGAGAAGCGAAGCCGGATTCTCAAAAACGGCCCCCAGATCGCTCTCTTCCTCAACGGGGCGGCGCAGCAGCCGCCGATTGCGGATGAGGACGATCAACGCGGCAGCCACGCTGACTACGAAGGCGGAAATGAGCAGTCCAGCTTCCGGACTGACAGGAAGGTGGGGCAGTCGGCGCAGCAGGTCAAGCATCATGGGATTCGCTGTCTTGAGGTGGGGACGGGGTGTGTGTTTGTGGGGCGAGGGAAGCGATACCCCAGGGATCGGCGCTGGTTACTGCGGAGTGGGGCGCAGCACGACCTGCGGATATCTCTTCATCAAGGTCAATGCGTCCCTCGCGCTCAATCTCACGCAGAGTGCGGCGTAGCTCAGCCTGCGCTTCTTCTAGCTCGGCCATGCGTACCAGTGTGGTGGGCAGGTCACGCAGGGCCGTAGTCACCTGCATGAATTCCTTCCACCAGGGGGATTTCATGGCGCGACCCAGCCAGCGCCCTACCGTAACGGCCACCTCTCTGGTGCGCTCCGGCCCGATGAGCACAAAAGCCAGCAACGCCAAGATGAGCAGTTCAGGGAGGCCGATCCCGCACAAAGTATCCATAGCATTCAGTCCGTCTGCTGGTGGTCCGAGCCGCCATAGGCGGCCACCAGCTGATCGTGTTGGGCGGTCAAAGTGCCCAACACACCGTTGACGAAGCGAGGGGAGTTATCACTGCCAAACCGTTGGGCCAGTGTGACGGCCTCGTTGCAAGCCACGCGGATGGGTGTTTGCCGGTCAAAGAGCAGCTCGTAGATGGCGAGGCGCAGGACGTTGCGGTCTATGATCGCCATTTGGTGGACTGGCCATTCTGGAGCGTAACGCTGGATCAGCTCATCCAGCACAGGCAGGTGCTGCAGCACGCCCAAGACTAATGAGCGCATAAAGGCCTCATCGCGAGGCGGTAGCGGATCCTCGGCCAGACGGGCGTTGATCACGTCCTGTGCGTGGTGACCGGAGCAGTCAATTTCGTAAAGTGCTTGCAACGCAAGGGCGCGGGCTTTGCGACGCATAAGGCCAGGGCTCCCTGAGAGCCAACCTGCCTGCCTTCTAGGTGTGGCCACCTGCCGTCACATCCACGTCCTCAATGTGGATGTTGACCGCTGTGACCTTCATGCCAACGAGGTCCTCAATGGCGCGTTTGACGGCGCGCTGCACCTCGCGGCTCACTTCGCGCATGTTCACGCCCGGCTTAACGAGCAGGTACAGGTTCAAGCGCACGCTCTGCCCTTCCACTTCCATCACGATGCCCGAGCCGGCGGGCTGTCCGCGCAGGACGCGGATCACGTCTACCGGTATCTGGCCCATGCGGGCCACACCCTTGACGCTTTCAGCAGCATGCCGGGCAATGGTGATCAGCACGCTGGGGGCAACGGTGATCGTATCTTGTGGCTCCATCATCATCCTACCTTTGCGTACCCGATCTACCCCATCACCATGCCGCCGTCAACCGAGAGCACGTGTCCGGTGATATAGGCGGCCTCGTCGGAAGCGAGGAAGGCCACTGCATAGGCGACCTCCTCCGGCGTGCCCCAGCGCCCCAATGGGATAAGGGACAACGAGGCCTGCTTGAGGTCCTCGGGAATGTTGTCGGTCAGGTCGGTGGGGATATAGCCAGGGGCCACGGCGTTGACAGTAATGCCACGCGGCGCTACTTCACGGGCCAGCGCCTTGGTAAAGCCGATCAACCCGGCTTTGCTGGCGCTGTAGTTGGTTTGTCCGGCGTTCCCTGCGATGCCTGCCACTGAGCTGATGTTGATGATACGTCCGTAGCGGCGGCGCATCATGGCCTTGACTGCCGCCTTAGAGCAATTGTAGGCGCTCTTCAGGTTGGTGCGGATGACAAGGTCCCAGTCCTCTTCGGGCATCATCATGATCACCATGTCGCGGGTGGTGCCCGCGTTGTTGACGAGGATGTCCAGTTGCCCAAAGGCGGTGAGGGTATCTTTCACCAACCGCTCGGCCTGTGCGTAATCGCTGACATCGGCCTGCATGGCCTGCGCCGTGCCTCCAGCTGCGGTGATAAGGCGTACCACCTCCTCGGCGGCCTCGGCGTGGGAGTGATAGTTGACCACCACCGCCGCGCCGCGCTGCGCCAGTTCCAGGGCGATGGCACGGCCAATGCCGCGTGAGGCGCCCGTCACCAGTGCTACCCGCCCGTCCAGACGGCTCATTGCACCCCCTCGTCTCTCAATAGGCTGCGAACGTGGGCGATTGTACCACACCTGGCAGGCGGAGTTCAAAATAGCCTGTGCCTACGCTGTCCGCAGGGCAGCAATGCCCTCTGGGGCGTCCACAACGTAGCGGCGCGTTTCGCTATGGATGCGCTTCACTAGCCCCACCAGCACATCACGGCTGCCCAGTTCCACGAAGGTGGTGACGCCCGCGGCGATCATCGCCCGCACGCTCTCTGTCCAGCGCACTGGCGAGACCAGCTGCGCGCTGAGCTCGGCGCGTACCTCCTCGGCGCTGGTGAGGGGGTGCGCCTGCGTGTTGCCAATGATGGGGATGAGCGGCGGGTGGAAGGGTGTCTCCTCTAGCGCCCGGCGAAACTCGGCTTGGGCGCGCGCCATAAGCGGCGAATGGGCGGCGATGCTGACCGGCAAACGCACCACACGCTTCGCGCCGGCCCGCTCCAAACGAGACATAGCCTCCTGCAGAGTGGCCTCATCACCTGCGATGACCACCTGCCCGGGGCAGTTGTCGTTGGCGACAACCACCACGCCGCCGGTTGCCGTGCGTGCTTCGGCGCAGATTTCCTCAATGAGCGGTGTGTCTAGGCCGAGCACAGCAGCCATGCCGCCCGGGCTGTGCTCGCCGGCCTCTCGCATCAGTTCGCCGCGTCGCCGCACCAACCGCAACCCATCGGGGAAGCTCATCGCCCCTGCAGCGGTGAGGGCGGTCAGTTCGCCTAAGCTATGCCCCGCGACGAAAGCGGGCTGGAATAGCTCATCGTCCAGCTCCTCGTAGAGGGTGCGCAGAGCGGCGATGCCGGCCACATAAAGGGCGGGCTGGGCGTTGAGGGTGTCAGTAAGCACCTCTTCCGGCCCCTCAAAGCATAGCTTAGAGAGGGAAAACCCCAGCAGGTCATCAGCCTCTTCAAAGGTCTGGCGCGCCACGCGGTAGGCAGCAGCGAGCTGTGCCCCCATCCCCACCTGTTGTGACCCTTGACCTGGGAAGAGGAAAGCCGTTGTGGACGGATCAAGCATGGCTCAGCACCTCCTCCTTTGCGAAGGACAGAAAAGACCGCGCCTCCTGAAAAGGGGCACGGTCCCTGTGTGTGATGGCCGGCCAGAACCGGCCCAGAACCTACTCCTCAACCTCAATGATCTCGCGGCCCTTGTAGTAGCCACACTCCGGACAAACTGTGTGCGGGCGCTTCATAGCCCCACAGTTGTCACAGGGGACAAGGTTCACGGGTCGCAAGGCATCGTGCTGGCGGCGACGACCGCGCCGCCCCTTAGAAAGCTTCCGTTTTGGTAGTGGACCCATAGATGCTTACACTCCTGACAGTACCATGATGCCGGCCTACGCCGGATGTGGATGGGGATTATAACCAGCCAGGCACACGGGTTCAAGGCGAGCGCGTCACTCGCGGCGCGTGCTGCTGATGCGCTCAATGGGCATCGGCTCCTCGGAGGTGTCCAATGCTGCGGGCGTCTCCACGCTGGTGGCGGCCGCTGGAGCAGCAGGTTGACGCCGCCGCGCCTCTTGAGTGACGTGGCGGATGCCATTCTGGACAACGGCCAGCGTGCGCTTGAGCGCATCCTCCAGATCGGAGAGCACGTCTATCACGTAGCGGTCGGCCTCCTCACGGATGGCGTTGGCCTCCTGACGGCTCTTCTCAATGATGCTGGCAGCGCGGGCCTGTGCGGCCTGCGTAATGGCATCGCGCTGGATGAGCGTCTCGCTCTTCTCGCGTGCCAGATCGCGGATACGTGCTGCCTCTTCATTGGCCTGCGCCATGATGCGGTCGCGCTCGCGCAGCACGCGCTTGGCCTTCTCAATCTCCTCAGGGATGGAGATGCGCATCTGGTCAATCAGCTCCAGCGCCCGCTGCTCATCAATCACGGTCAGCGTGGTGAAGGGGATGTGGCGACCAGAGTTGAGCAATTCCTCCAACCGGTCCACCAGATGTTGAATGTCCAAGGCTCGCCTCCTCCGGATGCAGAACTAGCCGCAGTGCCTAGGCTGGATGGTCAATCGCGCAGCGATACCATTTCCACCGATCCAGCAGCATCATCGCCCAATTTGCGAAAATGCGCAAGTAGGGCTTGCTCCACATTGGGCGGCACCATACTGCTCACATCCCCGCCCAAGGATGCGATCTCGCGGATGGTGCTGCTGGCCAGATGCATGTGCTGCTCGCTGGCGATGAGGCAAACGACTTCAATCTCGGGGGCCAGGCGTTTGTTAGCCAGTGCCATACGGAATTCTAGCTCAAAGTCGGAGAAGACGCGCAAGCCGCGCACAATGGCTTGTGCCCCCACCTTACGGGCGAACTCCACGGTGAGGCCGCTGTAACTGGCCACGCGCACCCCGGGGATGCCCTTCAGCGCCTCTTCAGCCAGCCGCACGCGCTCTTCAACAGGGAAGAGCAGGTTCTTGAGAGGACGATCGTACACAGCAACGATCACCTCGTCAAATAGCTTGCTGGCGCGTATGGCGATGTCCACGTGGCCGAGGTGGATGGGGTCAAACGTGGCGGGAAAGATCGCTCGTCGGGTAGTCACCAAAGCATCTCCCTGTGGCATTCTCTCAACTGATGTCGGTGCTCTCCAGCACCACGCTGCTGACACGCTCGGCGAGAAGGCGGTGCTGCGGCGCGGCAAGTTCGGGATCCTGCTCATAGATCGCCCGCGCCTCACGCTGGACGAGGTCCACCAGCCGCGCGTCCATAAGGTTGGCGAAGCGCAGGCGCGTCATGCCGCTCTGGCGTTTGCCCAGCAGATCGCCTGCACCGCGCAGCTTCCAGTCAATCTCGGCCAGCCGGAAGCCGTCGGTGATCTCCTCCACGGCGCGCAGGCGCTCGTCGGTATCTAGAAAGGGACGGTCAGAGACAAGCAGGCAGTAACCCTGCTGGCCGCCGCGCCCCACCCGTCCGCGCAGCTGATGAAGTTGCGCCAGCCCGAAGCGGTTGGCGTTCTCAATAAGGATGATGCTGGCATTGGGAACATCAATGCCTACCTCAATTACCGTGGTGCTGACCAGCACCTGCGTCTCGCCGTGGTAGAAAGCCGCCATGGCGGCCTCTTTCTCCTCGGCACTCATGCGGCCATGCATCAGCCCCAACTTAAGGTCAGGGAAGACGGTGTTTTGCAAACGCTCGTATTCGGCAATGGCAGAGCGTGCCTCTAAGCGGTCGCTTTCCTCAATAAGAGGGCAGATGATGTAAGCCTGCTGGCCTTTCTGCACCTGAGCGCGGATGAAGGCATAGGCACGCTCGCGTTCTTTGGGCTGCAGGATGCGCGTCAGTACGGGTGTGCGCCCGGGCGGCATCTCGTCTATCACCGTGAGGTCAAGATCGGCGTGCAGGGTAAGCGCCAGCGTGCGCGGGATGGGTGTGGCGGTCATCACCAGCAGGTGGGGGTTACCGCCCTCGGCCTTGCCGCGCAGGGCGCCGCGCTGGGCCACACCGAAGCGGTGCTGTTCATCAATGATGGCAAGCCCCAGACGCCGAAAGGCCACACTCTCTTGAATGAGGGCGTGCGTGCCGATGACCATGTGGATGTTGCCATCAGCGAGGCCCGTGTAGATGCTCTCACGCTCCAGCGGGCTGACGTTGCCGGTAAGCAGGGCGATGTTCACCTGCCCGGCCAGCGGGCCGCGCGAGAACAGGTCGCACAGGCGGGCGTAGTGTTGCTCGGCGAGGATGGTGGTGGGGGCCATAAGGGCAGCCTGCGCGCCGTTGGCAACGGCGATGCCCATCGCCAGGGCAGCCACCACCGTCTTGCCAGAGCCGACGTCGCCCTGCAAAAGGCGGTTCATGGGCACATCGCTCGCCATGTCGCGTCGGATGTCGGCCAGTGCCCGCTGCTGGGCGCCGGTGAGGGAGTAAGGCAGGCTTTCCACAAAGGCGGCGAGCCATTCATCACTGACGCTGAGCGGCAAGGCGCGGTGGCGCTGCCAGCGGTAGCGCTGTTGGAGCATTGCCAGATGCAGGACAAACAGCTCATCAAAGGCCAGGCGGAGCAGGGCGGACTCCATATCGGCCCAGCTATCGGGGAAGTGAGCCTGCGCAATAGCGTCGCTGTAGTCCATCAGATCGGCGCGCTCGCGCACCTCAATGGGCAGGTAGTCGGGCAGGCGCGGCGCCCACTCATCCACTACCTGCTTCATGATACGGCGCATGACGCGCCCGCTCAGCCCCTTGGTGAGCGGGTAGATGGGCACCACCCGTCCAGTATGCAGCGATTCACGGTCAAGCGGCTCAATCTCCGGATTGTTGATCACCAAACGGCCCAGATACTGCTCAATCCTGCCGCTGACGACGTAGGCTTCGCCGTTCTCCAGTTGCTTCTCCATCCAAGGTTGGTTGAACCAGTTGAGGCGCAGTTTGCCGCTGCCGTCATCCAGATAGGCCTCCACGCGGCTGGCGCTGCCCCCTTTGATAGGCAACACCTGCAAGCGCTCCAGCACGCCGATGACGGTCACCTCTTCGCCGATCTCCAGGCGGTTGATGGGCTTCATGCGGCTGTAGTCATCGTAGCGACGTGGGAAGAAGAAGAGCAGATCGCGCACCGTGTACAGGCCCAGATGGGCAAGCAATTCAGCTCGGGCATCGCCGATGCCGCTGACAGTTTGGAGAGGAGCGTCAAGGCCGCTTAACACCTCCGGCGGGGCGGGGACGACCTGCCGCCAAGCGTAGCCGCGCCGCTCCCGCACCGTTGTCGGTGCTTCCTCTATCACTTCTGGTTCGTGCTCAAAGGTGCCGAAAACCTCCAGCTCCTCGGCGATCGTCTCCGGACCACCAAAAGCGATCTCGGTGCTGTAACCGACGCTCTCCTCCTCAACAATGCCCTCTTCCTCGCCCTCTTCTTCAGCCTCCGGCTCAGGGACCAGCAATTCCTCTTCGGCAGGTAGAGCGGGCGGGGTAGGGGAAGGGGCAGCCTGCGGCGGGGCTGCCTGCCCCGTTGCCAGGGCGATGATATGCTCCACAAGGGCAGGGCGATCGTCGGGGCTAGCGGCCTCATATTCGCGCAGCAAGCGGGCGATCTCATCCACCAGAGCGTGGTGGGGTTCCTCTTGGGCCTGGCTGTGTGCTTCGCGTGCCCAGTGGTAGGCAAAGCGGGCAAACCCACCGATAACGGCCTTGTTCTGGTAGCCTTTCTGCTGCTCCAGACGGAGGATTTTGATCAGGGTCTGCAGTGAAGATGCCATAAGGGTCAGGAGTTCCTACGCTGTCTGGCAACGCATCACAATGATGTGTTCCCTTGTCATTGTCTTATCAACTGCGCCAGCAACATTGGAGGGACTATTTCGCAAAGGCATACGCTTGTTCGGGATTGAGCGGTGGAACGTCTCTACATGGGAGAAGCCAAAATGTGCAAAGAAATCGCGGATGGCAACGTCAGTGGGCAGGGTAATACCTTTAACTCTCCGGTTACCGACCACGTAACATACATGTCCCCCCACCTTGATAAGCGGCGAAATGTGTTGGATGGAGGCGTATAGATCAGCATAGAAGGAGGAGACTTCTAGGGCGCGCCTCTCATCCACTTCCCTGATTTGGCTAATGGCCTGATTAAGGGCATCGCTGGGAAAGAGGGCGACCTCTCGCGCAACTTTCCCTCCCATCAGATGGCGATCTATCCTATCTGCGTTTTCCAAACCGAGCCATGCCGCTGAAAGGCGCGAGTATTGCCCATAAGCAACCGTGGTTCGCGAATCTCCATAGGGGGGTGAGGTAACCACAATGTCCACGCTGCGTGGGGCTACCTTGTCACGTGGTACACCAACCACAGTATTAAAGTCGTAGATGTGTGCTCTTGGCGGATGTTCAAAGTTTTGCATGATGGCTAGAAACTTCTGCAACCCTGTACGGTTGCGTTCCATCTTAGAAGCCATGATCCCGAAAACATCAGGATTGAAACGCTCCAATTCCTTGGGACTGTAGCGGTAGAGCTTGAATTCACCACTCCGAGTATTGGAGCTTTCCCGCACTGTCTCGCTAAATGCTACTTGGAAGAAGAGTTTAACAAGAGCGTCTTCAATGTTCTCAATGAATGTACGGAGATAGAGTAGCTTCTCTATGACGGCAGGTTTAAACCAAAAGTCAAGATGAGCAATGCCTGGAATGTTAGGCAACTCAGCGAGCTGCGTAGGTCTAAAACGAGAGACGAATCTCTGAAATCGGGATATTTGCTCATCCACTAGTTGGAGGGAGGGGGTAGCCGTTTTCGCCTGAGCGATAAGGCGGGCCAGTGGATTGAGGTCTGTTCCAACTGCATTGATACCTCGGATCAACCCTTCAACCAGCGAGGTGCCAGTACCACAATAAGGATCAAAGAGCAAACCAGCGCCAGTACCGAATAAGTCAAGTAGCTTACCTGCTACCTGGGGGATCATCCTCGCAGGATAGTCATGGTAACAGTGCGTCAGCTCGCGCGTGGAAGCACCGTTGAAGGTCCAATCTTCAGGCTTTGACAGCACAGTATCAAGGTCTGTGAAAAGCCGCATCTGCACCAGGCGAGACATCGTTGCTATAACTCCGATAGATTCTCAAACAAAAGTGGCAATTTGTCTTCGTAAGTTCGGAAACCCGTTCCGTGATTACGCACCCTTGTCTGGGCATCATGTAGTCGGAGATCGACCAGAACGTTCCCCGCCAGTATCTGAGTGCGTAGGATGGTGGGAGAAGTTCCTGTCAACAATTGGGCGCGCTCATACTTGAACCACTCGGTATCTCCGCGTATTTCGCTAAATGCACTAACCAGTATTAACGCAGGTATCTTGCGCATAAAACGCTGGGCAAGGGCTTCCAACTGCCACTCAGCTATCACTTCCCCGGACACATGCCTCACTGAGACGGCCTCCGCTTCAACGTACAGGAATAGCCCCATACTGTTCGGTGTGCGGGACATCGTGAAATAAAGCCCTAGCCGACCGTTTTGATCGGGTGTGCCGTATTTTCTCACTGCATCAAGAGGTTTCATCCTCCAAGCTTTCCTGTTGAATGTAAATAACGTGATCATGGAGGAGGAGCCGATACGGTGTGCCTTTAGCTCAATATTGCCCAAGTCAGGCATGGTGATGTTGTTCTCTTCCAGTCCCAGATATTGCTCCAGAGTGTGGCCAATGCCCGTAGGGCCTCTCCGCGCAGATGGAACCCATCCTTCCTCTCTTAGCCTGGCAAAAGCCTCCTTAAACTCCTCAAGCGTCATAGTTCCAACGCTAGGCATCCGTATCCCCTCAACGGGCTGATTTGGCAGTGACCGCTGCAAAGCCCAGCGCGCCTGGCCCTACGTGTGTGCCGATCACCGTTGTGGCGTTGGCGATCACGATCTCATTGCGTGGGGGGATAACCTCCTGCACGCGCTCCAGCAGATCGTGCGCGGCATCGGCACAGTTGGTGTGCATCACCGCCAGGCGCTCAAAGGGGGCCAGCTGCCTCAGGCGGTCGGTCAGGGCATTGACCACCCGTGTCCACGTACGCACACGGGTAACAGTGGATACCACGCCATCATGGAGCTCAACCATCGGCTTGATGTTGAGCAGGCTGCCCAGCCCAGCTTGCACCAAGTTGATGCGCCCGCTGCGGGCCAGATACTCCAGTGTGTTGAACACGGCAAAGAGCTTGACGCGGGCCAGCGTATCATGCACCGAGTTTAGCACAGCTTCAACGTTCGCGCTCCTGCGGATGGCATCTACGGCTGCCAGCACAGCCCATCCCAGTCCCATACTCACCTGGCCGCTATCCACAAGGTGGATGCGCTGGGGGGCAACCTGACGGGCCGCCAAGCGCGCCGCGTTGTAGATGCCGCTCAGCTTGCTGGCGGCGTGGATGGAGACAATGGCGCTCGCACGCTGCAAGAGGCGCTCGTAGACCTCCATAAAAGCCGCCGGACTGGGGGCAGAGGTCTTGGGTAGGGGGCGCATGGTGGGCAGGCGCTCGTAGAACTCCTCGCGGGTGATGCCGACACCATCGGGGAGTGTCTGCTGGCCGAAAGTGATGAGCGCGGGGATGACGTGAATGCCGCTGCGCTCAATCCAATCCTGCGGAATGTCGCAGGTGCTGTCCGTTACAACTGCGATCATGTTCCCCTGATCCCTTAAGGGGGCGGGCGTCAGTCGTCACGCCCTGTCCCCTCCAATATGGCCATCCCTATCCCGTCGGGGCCGATGCGTGTGGCCAAGAGCGACGTGTAGAGCAGCAGCGGAGACTGCAAGCGGGCGAACTCCAAAGCCAGCCGATCCTGCAACATGCGGGTACGATCGGTGACGCGCAAGGTGCTCTGCAAGATGCACAGCCGCTCAATGTCCGTGAACTCAGCCACAAACTCAATCATCTTATCTATGGCCTGCGCATGGGTGCGGGCCTTTTCCATGGTGATCAGCAGGCCGTCTTCAATCGTGAGCAGCGGTTTGATCTGGAGCATGGTGCCCAAAATAGCCTGCGTCTCGCCGATCAGGTTGGCTTGCTGGATGTATTCCAGCGTGTCCACGTAGAAGACGCTGTACAAGCGTGGGATCAACGAGCGCGCCAGATGCACCACTTCATCCAGCGATGCGCCTGCGCTGGCGGCCTCAGCGGTGGCCTCTACCAGATAGCCCAACGCTGCGGAGGTGGTGCGCGAATCAATCACGGCGATCTCACAGCGTCCCAGAAAGGCGTTGCGCGCCGTCAGCGCATTGGAGTAGGTCTCGGTGAAGTGTTGAGAGTGCAACACCACGCAAATCTGATCGGTGGAACGGCTGAGGTTTTGGAATACCTCGGCAAAAGCGCCCACTGAAGGAGCCGAGACGGACGGCGGGGTAGGGGAGCGACGCAAACGGTGAAACATCTCCTCGGCGTCAATGTCAACCCCATCGCGCAGGACGCGGTCGCCGAAGTGAAGGTTCAACGGCACCACGGTGATGTCGTAGAGGCTGACCAGACGCGGGTCCTCAAAGGTGGCGCTGCTATCGGTGACGACGCGAACCCTGGCCACAGGAGAGCCTCCGCATAAAGTGGAACCAGCCGCTTACTCGGCGCTGATGATGTAGTAGTAGTGGGCCTGTCCCCCTTCGCGCAGCTCAATCTCGTGGTTGGGGTACAGTTCCTGCAGGTGCTCGGCCAGCGTGTGGGCCTCCTGTGGGGTGACGTCAGCCCCATAGTAGAGCGTGATCAGCTCCAGATCGTCCACCCCCATCTTCTTCAGCAGGTCCACCACCACGCTGTTGACGTCATCCCCAACGACGCACAGTTGATCGTTGTGCAGGCCAATCACCTGTCCCTTCTTGACCTTGAGGCCGTTGATCTTGGCATCGCGCGTGGAACGCGTGACCTCCCCTGTCTGAACGGTGGTGCTCATCTCGTGCATGGCCTCGGCGACAGCGTCCAGATCGCCGTAGGGGTCTAGGGCCAGCAGTGCGGAAATGCCTTGAGGGATAGTTTGTGTGGGGACGACGCGCACCTGCTTGCCGTTAACTTGCTGAGCGGCCTGTTCGGCAGCCAGCAGGATGTTCTTGTTATTGGGTAGGATGATGACCCTGTCAGTGGGTAGGCTATTAATGGCCTCCACAAAGTCGCCCGTGCTGGGATTCATGGTCTGCCCACCGGAGACAACGCGCCCAGCGCCTAGGCTGTAGAAGATGCGGGTCAGCCCATCGCCCGGGGCGACGGTCACCGTGGCGATAGTGCCCTCGGCGATGGGGGGTGGGGTGATCGGCTCCCGTTCGGGCATATGCGGGCCGCCACGCTCACGGATAAACTGCTCATGCTGGGCGTCCATATTTTCTATGACGACGTCGTGCAGCACACCCTGTGAGGCGCCGTAGCCGATGACCTCGCCCGGGTTGTGGACATGCACGTGTACCTTGATCAGGTTGGAATCGCCCACCACCAGTGTGGACCACCCCATTGCTTCAATGTCGGCACGGATGCGGGCGACGTCCAAATCCTTGCCCTTGATGAGATATTGAACATCATAGCCGTAGCCCTGCTCATCTTCCGGCATGAGGGCGCTCTGCAGGGCCCCTACTTCGGCAGCGGCAGCGACCTCCAACGGCTCACCGCGCAGGTAGCGCAACATCCCTTCCAGCAAGTAGGTGAGGCCCATGCCACCAGCATCCACTACACCGGCCTCGGCCAGCACGTCCAGGAGCTGCGGCGTGCGCTCTACTGACTGGTAGCAACGGGAGACCACTCGTTCAAGAACGGTGACGAGGTTGCGGGTATGCTGAGCAGCTGATGCGGCCTCTTCGGCGCCCTCGCGGGCAACGGTGAGCATCGTCCCCTCAACAGGGGTCTGGACGGCCTGATAGGCCATGCGCACACCTTCCTGCAAGCCGCGCACCAGTCCCTCGCAGTCAATAGCCGCCTCTTTCTCCACAGCGCGGGCGAAGCCGCGCCAGAGCTGAGAGAGGATCACGCCGGAGTTGCCGCGTGCCCCCATCAACGCGCCGTTATAGAGCTGCTGTGCTACCTGCCCGATGTGGGGTTCGTTGAGCGCGGCGATCTCTTTACAGGCGCTGCGCATGGTCAGCAGCATATTGGTGCCCGTATCACCATCCGGCACAGGAAAGACGTTGAGGGCGTTGACGCTCTCGTAGTTCTGCTCCAGCCAGGCAGTACCTGCCTGCGCCAGGCGCTGGAGAAGGTGCCCGTCGCATGTATAGATTGCCTCGCCGGAGGGGGTAATCTCACGCTCCATCTCTGTTCCTCCTCTGGCTCTATCCTCCGGCCTAGCCCTTGTCATCTGTCACCCGCAGGCCCTGCACGTGTACGTTGACCTGATGCACAGGCACGCCCACCGCCTTCTCTACCTGAAAGCGCACCGCGTTAATCACGCTGTTGGCCACAGTAAGGATGCGGGTGCCGTGCTGGATGATAACATACACGTCAATGATCAGGCGGTTATCTTTGTAGCGCACCTCAATGCCGTGATGGGGGTCGCGGGTGAGGGTAGCGGCCAGCTCACCGATGGCTGTTTTGGAGGCCATGCCCACCACGCCGTAGCTGGTGAGCAGGGCCTGGCTGGCGATGGTCGCCACTGCCGTCGGAGAGACAAGGATAGTGCCCAGGTTTTCGTCTTTTTGCTCACTCATCATTGCTGCCATACCTTGTCAAAATGTGCCCGCTGCGGTATGCTCTACACGCTATTGCGATGGCATAAACATACAACACTCATCTGCCCAGAAGGTAATGTCATATGGCCGTATGCGAAATCTGTGGTAAGAAGCCCATGTTTGGGCACAATGTCAGCTTCTCTGACCGGCGCACCAGGCGCATGTTCAAGGTGAACGTGCAAAAGGTCAAGGTGATGCGCAATGGCCGTCTGGTGACCGTCAAAGCGTGCGCCAAGTGCATCAAGACGTTAAGCAAGGATGTCAAGGAGCGCTGAGCGCAGCGCGCCATCTTACCATCCCTGACGAGAGGGCCGCTGCGGCCCTTTTTGTTTGCCCTTTCTTGCCCCATCCAACAGCCGTGTGATGAGTTCAGCGCACGGCAGCCAGTGCCGCAACGCGCAAATTGGCAATGGCTGCCTCAATCCCCAATGGCGATTCAAAAATCGCACTTCCCGCAATCAGCACGTTGGCCCCGGCGGCCACCACCTGCGCAACGGTGTGGGGATCTATGCCACCGTCCACGGCCAAGTCTGCTTGTGGGTTGACCTCGTCCAGCAGGCGGCGTGCCTGCTCAATGCGGCGTGGCGAGTGTTCAATGAAAGCCTGCCCCCCAAAGCCCGGGTTGACGGACATGACGAGCACAAGGTCAACATCTGGGGCAATAGCCTCTATGTGGCTGATGGGTGTCCCCGGGTTAATGGCTACGCCGGCTCGCAGGCCGAGGTTGTGGATGGTCTGGATGGTGCGGTGGATGTGCGTGCAGGTTTCCACATGCACTGTGAGGGCACTGGCCCCCACTTTGGCGAAGGCTGCGAGGTGGCGGTCAGGGTCGCTGATCATCAGGTGCACATCAAGCGGCAGGTCGGTGACCCGCCGCAGGGCGCTGACGATCAACGGGCCAAAGGTAATGTTGGGGACAAAGTGGCCGTCCATGACGTCCACGTGAATCTGGTCGGCGCCGCCCCGCTGGGCAGCCAGGACCTGCTCGCCAAGCCGCGTAAAATCGGCTGACAGGATGGATGGTACAATCTGGATGGCTTGCCTCATGGTGAGGACAGTGTAACATGGCGGCATAGTGTATGCAATAGCATTCCTGACCTTTTGGCGGAGGAGCGAGGGGCATCGTGGCGCAAGAAAAACCGCGTGTGACAATCTACACCGACGGCGGCGCCGATCCCAACCCCGGGCCGGGTGGCTGGGCAGCGATCCTGATCCACGAGGCTAGCGGGCGCCTCAAAGAGATTTCCGGTGGCGAGCCATACACCACCAACAACCGCATGGAGCTCACGGCGGCAATTGAGGCCCTCGCGGCACTCAAGCAGCCCTGCGTTGTGGCGCTGTACAGCGATTCCTCCTATCTGGTACAGGGCATGACGCGCTGGGTGAAGAGGTGGGCTGCCAGCGGTTGGGTACATGGCAAAAAGCGCCGACCAGTGGAGAACGCCGACCTCTGGCAGCGGCTGCTGGAACTGGCACAAACGCATGAGGTGGAATGGAAGTGGCTGCGTGGGCACAGTGGCGACCATTTTAACGAGCGGGCAGATGCGCTGGTGAGGCAGGAAATCCGCCGGCTCTATGAAGAGGAGCCGGGGCGCCCAACTGCCGATGCCGAGGTCTACTTGCTCACCTCGGCGCGGGGAGAGCGCAGGCTGTGGGCGGCATTGGTGCGCGAGCGGGGTGCGGAGCGCCTGCTCCACGGCGAGGAGCACAACGCAACATCTAACCAGCTTGACCTGATCGCCGCTGCCGAGGCCCTGCGCGCGCTGCCGGAGGGCATCCGCGTGCGGGTCTATACCTTCTCGGACTATCTGCGCAATGGGGCCATGCAGTGGCTATCGGCGTGGAAGCAGCGCGGCTGGCACACCCGCGAGGGCACAGCAGTGAAAAACCGCGAGCTATGGGAGCGCCTGGAGGCCGAGATGAACCGCCGCATAGTGGAATGGCCTCCGGTGAAGGATGATCCCACTTATGAGTTTGCCTTTGAGGACCTCGCGCAGCGAGCGCAGGAAGTGTTCGCTAGGCGCTTTGCCCCTGACGGATGATGGCCGCCTTAAGCTGGCCGCATCCGGCATTGACATCAATGCCGCGCCGCACGCGTACCGTGGTAGGGATGCCATAGCCCTGTAGGATGTGCACAAAGCGCTCCACACGCTGGCGGTCGGAAGGTTGGCCGCTGTAGCCGGGCGTGGGGTTAAGCGGGATGACGTTGACATGGCACAGGAGGCCGTGCAGCAGCTTCCCCAGCGCGTGGGCCTGCTCAGGAGTGTCGTTCTCATGGGCGATGAGCGTCCATTCAAAGGTGACACGCCGTCCGGTGCGCTGGATGTAATCCCGCACTGCGCCAAGTAAATCGGCGAGGGGGTAGCGGCGGTTGATGGGCAACAGTGCCGAACGTTCCTCATCTGTGGCGGCGTGGAGGGAGATCGCCAGGCGCACCTGCAAGCCCTCCTCAGCAAAACGGCGAATGGCGGGCACCAACCCCACCGTGCTCACCGTGATGTGCCGCTGGCCGATGGCCAGACCCTCCTCATCCGTTATCCTGCGGATGGCCTCCAAAGTGTGATCGTAGTTGTGAAACGGCTCGCCCATACCCATCAGCACCACATTGCTGAGGCGATGGCCTTCTGCCTCCAACATGCGGGCGATGTGTAGCGCTTGCTCCACGATTTCCCCTGCTGTCAGGTGACGGGCGAAGCCCATCTGGCCGGTGGCGCAGAAGACGCAGCCCATCGCGCAACCTGCCTGCGTGCTAAGGCAAGCCGTGCGGCGCACCCCCTCGTAGCGCATGAGCACCGTCTCAATGATCTGGCCATCGGAGAGTGCGAAGGCATATTTGCGCGTCTCGCCATCGGAGGAGTGCACCTCCTGCACCAAAGTCAGGGCGCCAAGGCGCGTTTCAGCAGCCAGCCGCTGGCGCAGATCAGCGGGGAGGTTGCTCATCGCCTCAAAGCTTGTGACCTTGCGGCGGTAGAGCCACTGCCAGACCTGATCGGCACGGTAACGCTCGTAGCCCCAGCCCGTGATCAGCGCAGTGAGCGCCGGGCGCGGCAGATCGTACAGGTTGGGCAGGGATGAGACGGCATCATCGGGCATGGTTCAGTGCGTCGGCCACCTCGGCAATGCTCTCAAAGACCCAATCGGGCTTGATAGCACTGGCCTCCAGCATAGCGCGGTCGGTGACACCGCTTAAGACGAGGAGGGAGCCGATGCCCACGCGCCGGGCGCCGAGGATGTCCGTCTCCAGCCGATCGCCAAGCATAGCGGTAGTGGCAGGATCGGCGTTGAGGTGGCGCATGGCAGCGTGGAAGATGCCTGCTTCCGGTTTGCCCATCACCAGCGGCTCTACGTCACTGGCGGCCACCAGCGCGGCGACAATGGCTCCAGAGCCGGGGGTGAGGCCATCGGCGGCGGGGAAACTGCCATCGCGGTTGGGGACGATGAATGGCACGCCGGAACGGATAAGGCGGGTGGCGATGGTGAGCTTGGCGAAGCTGATCTGGCGGTCCAGCGCGGCCACCACTGCCGCCGCTCGTTCGGGCATTTCCTCACCATCGCACACGACGAAGCCTTCGGCGGCCAACGCCTGTTTGAGGCCTACCTCGCCAATGACGTAGAGCGGCGTGCCTGCCGGGAAGCGTTCGCGCAGGTAACGCGCGGTGGCAATGGCGCTGGTGAAGATGCGCTGTGGGTCAGCGTGGATGCCAAAGCGGGCAAACTTCTCTAGGTAATCGTCTGGTGTGCGCATAGAATTGTTGGTGAGCAGTGCCCACTCTATGCCGCGCGCGGCCAGCACATCAAAAAAGCGGCGCAGGCCGGGGAGCGGCTCGTTGCCGCGCCACAGCACCCCGTCGCCGTCAATGAGAAGGGTTTTCAGGGTGTGTAGTTCCATACCCCTGATTATACCATCTGCGGCCGGGGCGTTTGAACCGCAAAAGGCCCTTTTGCCTTCCTGATAAAGCCTGGGAGGGTTGCTTGGGCAGGGCAAGTGCGGCTATACTTGCCCGCGTGTGAATCCACTTGGGCGAGCAATCTGGAGCCACTTTGATGAATGTGAATGCCATTGACGGAGAGAAAGCCTCTTGACGATGAAACTCTCGGTGATCATGCCCGTTTACAACGAACGTGAGACACTGGAGGAGATCGTGCGGCAGGTGCTGGCGACCGGCCTGGCGCACGAGATTATCATTGTGGATGATGGCTCCACCGATGGCTCACGTGAGATCATGCGGCAGTGGGAAGGTCACGGTACAGTGCGTGTGATCTACCACGAGAAGAACATGGGCAAGGGGAGCGCTGTGCGCACCGGCTTTCAGGCGGCTACGGGCGATGTATTCATCATCCAGGACGCCGATCTGGAGTACGATCCGCGCGATTATGCCGACCTGCTGCGTCCCATTGAGGAGGGGCGGGCGGACGTGGTGTATGGCTCGCGCTTTTTGGGCAAGCCGGCCCGCAAAATGAAGTTCTGGCATCGGGTGGGCAATTTCATCCTCACGCTGATGACCAATATCCTCTACGACCTTGACCTCTCCGACATGGAGACGTGCTATAAGTGCTTCCGCGCCGATGTGGTGCGCAACATCCCCTTGCACTCGCGGCGTTTTGAGTTTGAGCCAGAGATCACTGCCAAAGTAGCCAAGCGCGGCTACCGGCTGGTTGAGGTGGCGATCTCGTACTATGGGCGCGACTTTGACGAAGGAAAGAAGATCACCGGCTGGGATGCTCTCCCCGCCATGTGGACGCTGATCAAGTATCGCTTTGTAGATTAACCTCTGCAGCTGGCCTCCCTCGCTTGCCGTATGGCAAGAAGAAGGCACTAATGACTGCCCTATCACTGCCGCTGTTGCTGTTAAGGGGCCTTGTGTTGCCTCAGGCAGGCGGCATGGGCTATGCTAAGGCCATCCCGATTTAAGGCGCAAACTTCAGGAGCCAATATGCTAGAGAAAGCTATTGAATGCGCACACGCCAACCGCGAGCGTTATCTAACACAGCTTTTTGACCTGCTACGCATCCCCAGCATCAGCACGCTCTCTGAGCACAAGGCCGACATCCTGCGAGCTGCCGAGTGGTTGGCGGCGGACATGTCCCACCTTGGCCTGCGCAACGTGCAGGTGATCCCCACGACTGGCCATCCCATCGTATACGGCGAATGGCTGGAGGCGGGCAGTGAGGCGCCAGTGGTGCTCGTGTACGGCCATTATGACGTGCAGCCGGTGGATCCGCTGGAACTGTGGGAGACGCCACCCTTTGAACCGACGGTGCGAGAGGGCAAAATCTACGCGCGGGGTGCCTCAGATGACAAAGGGCAGGCTTTCGTCCACCTCAAGGCAGTGGAGGCCATGCTGGCAGCCAACGGCAGGCTGCCGGTCAACGTCAAGATCATCCTGGAGGGTGAGGAAGAGGTCGGCTCGCCCAGTCTGGAGCCGTTTGTGGTGGCCCATAAGGACATGCTGGCCGCTACCAGCGGGTTGATCTCCGACAGTCGTATCATCAGCCCACAGCAACCTTCTATCACCTATGCCCTGCGTGGCATGACTTACATGGAGATCCGCGTGCGTGGCCCCAAGCGCGATCTGCACTCCGGTAGCTACGGCGGGTCGGTGCACAATCCGGCACAGGTGGTGGCGGAGATCATCGCGGCGCTGCACGATAAGGATGGGCACATCACCATCCCGGGTTTCTACGATAAGGTGCGTCCGCTCTCGGCGGAGGAACGCGCCGCGCTGGCGAAAGTGCCCTACACGTTAGAGCAATGGCAGCAAGAGACCGGCTTAAGCACACCTTGGGGCGAGCCGGAGTACACCCTGCTGGAGCGCATGTCGGCGCGCCCCACCTGTGAGGTAAACGGGATGTGGGGCGGCTTCCAAGGAGAAGGAGGTAAGACCATTATCCCTGCCGAGGCGGGGGCGAAGATCAGTATGCGGCTGGTGCCCGATCAGGACCCCAACGAGATCGCCCGCCTGTTTACGAATTACGTGAAACAGCTAGCCGGCGACAAAGTGCAGATTGAAGTGATCCAGCATACGGGCGGCTGGTGGGCTATCACGCCGATCGACTCGCCGGAGATGCAGGCGGCGGCACGGGCCTACGAGGCCGTGTGGGGAGTGCCCCCCGTCTTCACTCGCGAAGGTGGATCCATCCCAATTGTGGCGACCTTCCAGCGTGAGCTAGGTGCACCGGTGGTACTGATGGGCTTTGGGTTGGATGACAACGTCCACTCGCCCAATGAACACTTCCGTGTAGATCATTTCTACAAGGGTATTGACACTGTTATCCACTACTATCACTATCTGGTAAAGCGGTATGGTGAATGAGCGCACTGGCCGATCTGTTGGATGAGGGATACGACATCCTTGAGGCGCTAGATATCCTCATCGCGGACAACCACCCCGATCTGCGTGAGGCGTTGCTAGAAGCCTTGGATGATCCCGAGCGGCGGGTGCGCATCTACGCAGCACTGCGGCTGGCTGAGCTGTTCCATGATGTGGCAGCCCTGCCCGGCCTCTATGAGGCGCTGAAGGGCGGCCGTCGGGGCATGGGCAGGCTGGCTGCTGACCTGATCTGGGAGATTGGCGATACGGACGCTGCAGGGCTGATCCGTGCCCTGCACCTTGAGCGCGCTGAGGTGCGCGAGGCTATCGCGGCGGCGTTAGAAGCGGTGGGCTGGTTCCCTGATGATGTGGAGAGCGAGGTTGCCTACCGCATCGCCACGCGAGGATGGCGGGAGATTGTGGCCATCGGCCCACCAGCGGTGCCTTCGCTGCTTTCGGCACTGGACGATCCAGATGGCAACGTGCGGCGTGGGGCTGTGTGGACGCTGGGGCAGATCGGCGATCCGCGTGCGGTGCCCTTCCTGATCGTCATGCTGGAGGACACAGCGGGCGATATGTTCGGCATTGGTGAGCGAGTATGCGACGCCGCCGCCGAGGCATTGGAGCGCATCGGCACGCTGGAGGCGCTGGCAGCGGTAGCGGCGTGGCGCAGCAGGCAGGCGTAGTAAAAGAAGGCGCTGTTATTGCTCTGCGAACGCTTGCAGGGCAGCCTGCCAAAGCGCATCAAACTCGCCGGGGAGGTAGGGCCGGTAGAGGGTGATCCGATCCACCAATCCAGCGTAGCGTGCCAGCACAGCCCGCCCCACTTCCTCCGGCGGGGCAACGACAGCAAATGTCTCCACCATCTCATCGCTGATGAGGGCGGGCATATCGCCCCAGCGTTTGCGGGCGGCCAGCGCTGAGAGCTCCGCGGCCGTCTCCTCCCAACCGTGTGTGGCGAAGATAACGCGGTAGGAGGGTGTGCTGGCGTAAAAAGCGATCTGCTGGCGCACGAACTCGCGCATGGCGGCGCTTTCCTGTGCGTTGCGCCCCGTGACGATAAAAACGGAAGCGATCAACGCCACATCGTCAGGGCTGCGGCCTGCCCGTGCTGCACCTTCTGCGATGGCGGGGCGCACGACCTCCGTGAGGTACTTCACCGAGTTGAGCGGGTGGACGTGGAACCCCTCGCACAGCTCACCGGCGAGACGGCACAGGCCGGTGTTGACGCCCGCGATGGTGATGGGGATGGGGTATTCGTGGCGTGGCGGGGTGAAAAAGGGCGTCATCAACGTGAAGGTGTAATACTGGCCGCGATAGTTGAGGCGTTCACCTGTGCGCCAGGCGTGCCAGATGGCCCGCAGGGATTCGATCACCTCACGTAGGCGTGGGATGGGTGCATCCCAGGGCACGCTGAAGCGGCGCTCATTGTGCGCCTTGACCTGCGTCCCCAGTCCCAGGATAAAACGCCCCTGCGTCATGGCGGCGAGGTCCCAACAGGTGTAGGCCAGCGTCATAGGGCTGCGGGTGAAGCTCAAGGCGATGGCTGTGCCGAGCGTCATCTGGGAGGTGGCAGTGGCGGCCAGCGCCAACGGCATAAAAGGGTCGTGGTTGGTTTCGGAGGACCACAGACCATCAAACCCCAGTTTCTCAGCAGCGTGGGCGATCTGCGGGATGCGCAGCAGATCGTCGGTTCCCATCAGCGAAGCGTCCAATTTGATCTTGGTGGGCATAGTTACCTCAACGAGCGAGCTGTGCCGATTTCATCGGGTTTATTATAGTGGTGAGCGTGGCAAAGGCAGAATCACGAGAGGGCAGGGGCGCGAAAAGAGGCTCTTGCTCTGGACATGATGGAGGGGTGGGTTATAATCGGCAGGAGAGGAGTGGCTAAGGCGCGATCGTGCCGCTGAGGGTCAGCTCACCGTCGCCAATGGTAATGGCGCTTAATGTGATGTGGAACGGTGAAGCCACGATCGGCGCATTGATGCTCTGCTCAATGGCGGCGGCAAGCTGTTCAAAGGTTGTGCTCTCAAACTCCAGCGGGCCGAACTCTATGCGGGTGACAGTGATCTCCACCAGACCGTTGGAGCCGAGGGTCGGCACAATGGTGATCGCGCCGCTGAAGCTCAGGGGTTGCATGGGCACCGTGCCATAGACTTTCACCACGCCTTCAGTGAGCCGCACCTGCACTTGCTCAAATGGGATATCAGTGCCCTCGGCTTCGGCCTCGCGGATGGCGGCATCCACGGCGGCGGTCAGTTCAGCCTCGCTAAAGGTGAGGGTGAAAGGCCCATTAGGGGTGGCGAGGTTGAGCGTGCGCCACTTGCTGCGGAAAGAGGCTAAAGCCTCGTCCGAGGATTGAACAACCTCGGGTAGCCTGCTGGGTGCACGGAGTGGCGCATTGCAGGCCAGAGCGCTCACGATCAGGATAATGGTGACGAGGGTGGCAATTCTGGCTGAGGTTTTCATAGTTTCTCTCGGTTTGGCGCGCTATTATAGCGTGTCATGTCATCCTGACAACTTTTTGAGGATGACGATTAGCCTACAGTGGGGCCATTTATGGGAGCGGAACGCCTGCAAAAACTGATGGCGCGGGCTGGCATTGCCTCACGCCGTGAGTGTGAGGCCATCATTGAGCAAGGGCGCGTGACGGTCAACGGGAAAGTTGCCACGTTAGGGACAAAGGCCGATCCCGAGAAGGATGATATTCGTGTAGATGGTGAGCGCCTGCGCCTGCCCAAAGCCTACGACTACATTATGCTCAACAAGCCGCGCAACACCATCGCGGATGAGGATGTGGGGGGCAACTGGCCACGTGCGCGTGACCTCATCCCCTTGGAGGGGCATCTCTATCCGGTGGGGCGGTTGGATGTGCAGAGCGAGGGACTGATGCTGTTCACCAACGATGGCGATCTGGCGCACATCCTGACGCACCCACGTTATGAGCATCCCAAGACCTACCACGTGCTGGTTGAGGGCACTCCAAGCGACAAGACGCTGGCAGCTTGGCAGCGCGGTATTATCTTGGACGGTGAGCGCACCCTGCCCGCCGAGGTGAAGGTCCTGCGCAAAACCCGCGATGGTACCTTGTTGGAGGTGGTCATGCGCGAGGGGCGCAAGCGCCAGATTCGGCGTGTGGCGGCGGCATTAGGCCACCCCGCCCTGCGCATTGAGCGCATCCGGCTTGGCCCGCTGGAGTTGGGTGACCTGCCGCGAGGGGCGTGGCGTCGCCTGACGGAGGAGGAGGTAGCCGCATTGAAGGCTATCCGCGATGAGGCCATAAAACGCCGACTGCCTCGGCGGCGGGTGATCGCCCCGCCCCGCCGACCATCTGCATCCAAATCCCGTAAAACGCCGGCAAAAGGATCGCGACGCCGTGAGTAAGCCCTCTACCATCGCCATTGATGGCCCGTCAGCAGCAGGCAAGACCACGCTGGCGAGGCAACTTGCTGAACGGTTGGGATACCTGTATTTTGATACAGGGGTGATGTACCGCGCCGTGACGCTGGCAGCACTGCGGGCCGGCATTGACCTCGCCGACGAAGCAGCGGTTTCAGCACTGGCGCGCACATTGGAGATTGATGTGCTGCCACCGACCGTTCCCGATGGACGGGCAAACACAGTTTGCCTCAACGGTGAGGATGTGACATGGCAGTTGCGCGAGGCAGATATAGATGCCAACGTCTCCATCCCTTCGGCGTACCCGGGTGTGCGGGAGGCATTGACGCAGCAGCAGCGGCGCATCGCCGAGCGGGGGCGGGTGGTGATGGTGGGGCGCGACATCGGCACGGTGGTGCTGCCCGATGCTGACCTTAAGCTCTATATTGACGCTTCGGTGGAGGAGCGAGCGCGGCGGCGCTGGCAGGAGTATCAGCATAACGGGCAGGGCGCCAGTTACGAGGAGATTCTGCATGCCATGCGCACCCGCGATCGGCTGGACAGCGAGCGTACGGTCGCCCCGCTACGTCAGGCCGCGGATGCGGTGGTGATTGACACCACGCACATGACGGCGCAGGAAGTGCTAGACTATGTACTGCGTCTGATAGAGCAGCGCAATGGCGCAGAATGAAGAGGAGGGGGAAGCAATGATCATCGGCGGAACAGGCCCGCTGGTTCATGAGCGCATCTACCACTGGCGGCGGATGATCTTCCGCTTCGGCATCTGGAACATCCTTTACCGCTTCTGGATTAAGCTGCACGTAGAGGGGTGGGAGAACATCCCTGCTGAGGGGCCGGTGGTGATGATGGGCAACCACATCTCCATCCTTGATCCCGTGATCATGATCTCGTTCTACCCCGACCGCGACATCGTGCCGCTGGCCAAGATAGAGGCTTTCTCCCAGCCCATCCTGCGCTATTTTGTAGGGCACTGGGGGGCTATTCCCGTCAACCGTGGGGAGGCCGACCTTAAGGCGCTGAAGTCGGCGCTGGAGCACATCCGTCAGGGTTACGTGGTGATGCTCTATGCCGAAGGCACGCGTAGCAAGCGCGGCCTCATCCGAGGGCAGGAGGGTAGCGCCTACATCGCACTGAAGACAAACGCCGTGGTGGTGCCAGTGGCAATCTGGGGCACGCGGGATTTCCCCACTACGTGGATCAAGGAGTTCAAACGCACGGAGATCTTCATCCGCTTCGGCCAGCCCTTCCGCTTCCGCCATGAGGGAGGAGACCGCCTACCGCGTGAGCATTTCCGCGCCATGACCGATGAGGCCATGTACCGCATTGCTGCGCTGCTGCCGCCCCAGTGGCGCGGCGTGTACAGCGATCTCTCACAGGCCACCACTGAGCACCTGGACTTTGATATCACCTGGCGGCCTGTGTCGCAGCGCCTGCCGCGCCGCGTGCTGACCTACGGGCTGGTGGGCGGGTAAGTTAGAAAAAGGGGACAAGCGATGGGCGAAATGGGGGCGGAAAGGCGCGGTGGGTTAGTCAAAGCGGTGGCACCGCGTAGTTTTGCGGCACGGCTGGGTGTACAGCCGGGCGACATCCTGCTGGCGGTCAACGGACAGCCGGTTGAGGATGTAATAGATGTCCAATATTACGCTGCCGAGTACGAGGTAGCGCTGACGCTGCGGCGCAATGGCCCGGAGATCACCCTGCGCGGCAGGCGCCGCGAGATGCAGCCATTGGGGCTGGAGTTTGAACATCCCACTTTTGACGTAGACATCCGGCGTTGCAACAATCTCTGTGAGTTTTGCTTTGTGTTACAGATGGCGCCACGCTTCCGGCGCACGCTGTACATCAAAGATGACGACTACCGCTACTCGTTCCTCTTTGGTCATTACGTCACACTGACCAACCTGAGCGCTCGCGATGAGGAGCGCATCGTAGAGCAGCACCTTAGCCCGCTGTATGTCTCGGTGCATGCTACCGATGTGGAGCTACGGCGCAAAGTGCTGGGCAATCCCCACGCGCCGGACATCATGGCGCAGCTGGCATGGCTGACCAGTGAGGGGATTGAGGTGCACACGCAGATCGTCGTCACGCCCGGGCTAAACGACGGGCCGCACCTGGAGCGCTCAGTGCGCGATCTGGCAACGCTCTACCCGGGCGTGCTCTCGGTGAGCGTGGTACCGGTTGGCCTGACCAGGTATCACCGTTACGGCTATCGCCCTAACACCCGGGCAGAGGCAGAAGCCATACTGGATGCCTGCCATGCTTGGCAACAGGAATACCGCCGCAGGCTGGGGGTTAACTTTGTCTATCCCACCGATGAGTGGTACCTCATCACCGAGCGCCCCATCCCGCCGCTGGAGGCTTACGATGGTCTTGATCTACGCGAGAACGGGCTGGGCATGGTGCGTGCCTTCATGGAAGATTGGGCCGATGTGCAAGCGGAAGTGGCGGGGCCATCTGAGGTGAAGAGCTTGACGCTGGTAACGGGGGCGCTCTTTGCGCCAGTGCTGGGTGCCCATGCGGCGGAACTGGCCATCCTTAGCGATGTGGCGTTGGATGTGGCCTCCATCACCAACACGCAGCTGGGGGAGACGATCACGGTGGCTGGGTTGTTGATGGGCAAAGATGTGGTGGAACAACTCAGCTGGCGCAGGCTGGGCGAGGTGGTGGTGCTGCCGCGCGTGATGTTTGACCATCCGCAGGGCATCACGCTGGACGACCAATCGCCGTTGGACGTAGCCCGCGCACTGAGGAGGCCGGTGGCGCTGGCCGATATGATGGGCGACGTGGTGGACATCCTCTACGGGCGGCCTGCGCTATACTTCGACCCTTCTGGCGCAGTCACTGTCTCGCCGGAAGCCATCAAGCGAGATGGTGGTTGGGCAATTGAAAAGTATCTGTAACACTGCGTTGCCTCGATTGTCCCTATAATAGTGCTCAAAGCATGGATGTATAAAGTAGGGAGGAGGAGACGCGGTGAAGGCCAAATATATCATGCTCCCTATATTGGTGGGAGTGGTTCTGCTTGTCGCATGTCGGGGAGCACCCTATCAGCCTCCCCCAACGCTGACGCGGGTTGCCACCCCTTTGCCACCCACGGTGATCCCCACCGAACAGCCCCCCAGCGGCCCACAGAGCATTCCGGAATGCGTGCTGGATGCCTTTGGCTGTGCCGTGATCCCGCCGAGTGAGACGATCAAAATCGGCATGGCCGGGCCAATGACCGGCGATTATGGCATCTTTGGGCAGGACATCTCGCAAGCCGGGCAGTTGGCTATTGAAGCCTTCGGAGAATATCTGGGCTGGCGCTTTGAGCTAGTGGTAGGGGATACACAAGGCGATCCGGCACAGGCTGTGCCTGTGGCGGAGGCATGGGTTGAGGATCCCACGTTTGTCGCTGTGGCCGGGCATATCTTCTCCGGTGAGACGCGGGAGACCATCCCCATTTATGAAGCGCACGGCATCCCCATGCTGTCGCCTTCCGCCACCAACCCCGAACTGACGCGGCTCGGTTCGGCGGTGTTCAATCGGGTGGCCTTCACCGATATGGTGCAGGCGGAGTATGCCACTGCCTACCTGTTTGATAAGTTAGGGGTGAGCCGTCTGGCCGTGATCCACGATGGCCAACCTTATGGGCAGGCGCTGGCGGAGATGGTGGTTGATAACTTCCAGCAGCGCGGTGGTGAAGTGGTGGCGCAGGCAGTCATTGAGCAAGCAGAGGATGATTTGACGGGAGTGTTAACGGATATCCTTGCTGCCGGGCCCGAGGCGATCTACTACGGCGGCTACGATAATGTAGCCATCGCCATCGTCAACGAGTTGGCCCGCCTGCGCGATGAAAGCGCTGCTGAAGGAGAAACAACAAGCCCCATCTTCTTCGGGTGCGATGGTACGTATGGGGAGAACTTTCTGGTTTCCACTGGCGCAAACGGAGAAGGGGCTTACGCTACATCGCTGTTGCCGCCGGAGTCAGCGGCTAAGCGCGATTTTGATGCGTTGTACACCGAACGCTATGGCACAGCGCCGGGGGCGCTCAGCCCTTACACGTGGCATGGCTACGATGCGGTTGGTGCGTTGATCTATGCTGTGAAGCGCGTGGCCATCCTTGGCGCGGATGGCAACCTCTACGTGCCGCGCGGGGCGCTGGTACAGGCGGTGCGCACATTGGAGGGCTATCCCGGCCTCACGGGTGAGATCCGATGCAGCGAGGTGGGGGAGTGCAGCACCACTGGCCCCTTGTTCTTCGTGATCGCGGGTGGGGAATGGGTGCCTGCCCCCTGAGCGTGAGGGGCGCGGTTCGCATCATGGCGAAGGTAGAGGTATACTTCTGTCCACTATAGCACTACCACGCGAAGGAGGTGCCATCGGCGCTACAAAAGCCCATAGCGAACGGGGAAGCCAGCGCATGGGCCTGCGGGGCTATTCTCTCCTCCCGCAGGTTGACGAGGAGGCGGTTCCTCACCGCGAGGTGGGGCTAAGGGGCAGGATCAACATACCTGCGCCGAAAATCGGGAGATCAGCGGATGCCGCCCGGGCGCGCCACCGTCCGTAGTTTCCCCGCCTAAAGAAGGGCCGGGCTGACAAACCCGTGCGGTAACGCACGGCACAAAACAGGCCGGTCGTGGCGAACGTTCCTAGCAAGGCAAAACCGACTGTGCTTGCTGCCCAGTAGGGGCGATGTGCGCCTGCTGGCTTAGCAACCTTCCTGCTACCCGAAGGAGTGGCCTATGTGCGGAATCGTCGGCTACATTGGCCCGCGTGATGCCACGCCTATCATCCTTGAGGGCCTCAAGAATCTGGAATATCGCGGCTATGACTCGGCCGGATTGGCCGTGTTGCAGGATGGCCGTATTGAGATACGGCGCGACGCGGGCAAGTTGGAAGTCTTGGAGCGGCTGGTGCGCGAACGGCCTGTGAGCGGCCATTTAGGCATCGGTCATACGCGGTGGGCAACACACGGCGCCCCCAATGAACGCAATGCCCACCCTCACACCGGCATGACAGGCGACGTGGTGGTGGTGCACAACGGCATTGTGGAGAACTTTCTGGAGTTGCGTGCCGAGCTGCAAGCGGAAGGTGTGCAGTTTAAGAGCGACACGGATACCGAGACCATCGTCCATCTGCTGGAGCGTTATCTGGCAATGGGCAAGCCACTAGAGGAGGCCGCGCGTGAGGCGTTCAAGCACCTGAAGGGTGCACAGGCAATCGTGGCTTTTAGCCGCCACGAACCTGACCGCCTGATCGCTTGCCGCATCGGCAATGCGGGTGGCGTGGCTTTGGGTATCGGGCAAGGGGAGATGTTCGTTGCCTCGGACATCCCGGCCATCCTCTCCCACACGCGGCAGATGGTCTTTTTGGAGTCGCGGCAGATCGCCACCGTTATGGCGGATGGCTACAGGGTGCGCCGCCTTGACGATGGCCAGCCGGTGATAGCACAGGTGCATGCCATCCCTTGGGACCCGGTGAGCGCGGCCAAAGGCGAGTACAAGCATTTCATGCAGAAGGAGATTTTTGAGCAGCCGCGTGCGCTGACGGACACCATCCGTGGGCGGGTGGATTTTGAGAAGATGTACGTCACCCTACCCGAGATGAACCTGACACCGGAGGTTGCCCGGCGGTTGAGCCGCCTGGTGATCGTGGCCTGTGGCACTTCGTACTATGCGGGGCTGGTGGGCAAGACGCTCATTGAGCGCATCGCCCGGCTGCCGGTGGAAGTGGCCATCGGTTCAGAGTTCCGCTACGCCGATCCCATTCTGGATGATACCATGGCTGTGCTGGCCATTAGCCAATCCGGCGAGACGGTGGACACGTTAGCGGCAATGGAGGAAGCGCGCGCCAAAGGTGCCCTGCTGTGGAGCATTGTTAACGCCATCGGCAGCCAGGCTATGCGCCTGGCCGATGGGTTTATCGCCATGCAGGCGGGGCCGGAGATCGGCGTGGCGAGCACCAAGGCTTTCACCACTTCTATCGTGGATCAGTATCTGCTGGCCTGCTACTTGGCCCAGCTGCGGGGCGTCCAAGACGCGGCGGTGTTGCGGCGTGCGATAGCTGATCTGGCCCTGCTGCCCGATCTGGTCGGTTCAGTGCTGGACCGCGATAAAGAGGTACAGGCGCTGGCGCAGCGCTTCTACACCTACGCTAACTTCCTTTATCTGGGGCGCGGGATCAACTATCCCATCGCACTGGAAGGAGCGCTGAAGCTGAAAGAGATCAGCTACATCCACGCGGAGGGCTATCCGGCGGGTGAGATGAAACACGGCCCCATCGCGCTGATTGATGAGCACATGCCTGTGCTGGCCATCGTGACGCAGGACCATGTGTACGACAAGATGCTCTCACAAGTGGAGCAGGCCAAGGCGCGGGGCGGGATCGTCATTGCGCTCGCCACAGAGGGCGATGACCTTATCGCCCGCAAAGCTGACCACGTGCTCTATGTGCCGCGGACACCGGAGCTACTCGCGCCAGTGGTGAACGTGGTGCCGCTGCAACTGCTGGCGTATCACATCGCCGTGCGGCGTGGCGCTGACGTGGATCAGCCGCGCAACTTGGCCAAGAGTGTGACGGTGGAGTGATCGCCGTGCGGCTGTCTTAAGGGGCAAGGAACAGCCAATAGGCGAGGGCAAACAGGCTGCCGATGATAACGAGAAGCAACAAGCTGCCCAGCACAAGGGTTGCTAGCAGACGCTCTTGGCGCTCGGCATACAGGCGCTGAAGGCCCAGATAGGCTAGCCTTCGGCGCTCTTCAGCTTCCAGCCGCTGGCGCTGCTCGTACATATAGGCCAGATCGGCGTGCTTGGTGGCCGTCAGGCGTTCGCTGCGGATCACGGCGCTATCCTCGCCGATCTCGCGGGCGCGGGTGGTGATAGAGGCCAGTGTATCCAGCGGTGTGCCGCACTTTTCGCAATGCTCAGCAGCGGGCGGGTTAACGTGCGCACAGGCTGGACACTGCCGCCCCAACAACACCCCACAGATCATGCAGCGCCTGGCCTGTGGGGGGTTCAATGTGCCGCACACGCGGCACAGGATTTCGTCACCTGCTTCGTGGTAGAGGGCACCACAGTAGGAACAGATCAGGTTGCCCTGAGTGTCACGCTCAAACTTGGCCGCGCCGCAGGAAGGACAGAGAATGCGTTCAACCGCCATCGGCTAACCTCACAGTAGAAGAGTTGCCCCTTAGTATACTCATCGCTGCCTGTGGCGAAAGTTAACCTTGCAACCCGCGCTGTAGAGTGTGCGTATGGATATATGGCAATCCTAAACAAGCCGGAGTGGACAATGAGCGAGTTCCACGTAATGGAAGGGCGGTTTTCCCATCCCGCAACAACCTCGGATGAGCGCACCTGGGCGGCACTGGCGCACGCGAGCACTCTGTTGACGCTGCTGGTGAGCATGGCCTCGGCGGGGATTGGCGGCCTGTTGCTGGTGTTCCTGCCGCTGGCGATTTATCTCTCCTATAAAGACAGGTCGCCGTATGTGGCCTATCATGCGGCACAGGCCTTTGCGCTGCAGGTGGTGGGGACGGCAGGCTTCCTCGTGGCGATCCTCGCGGCGGTGGTGGTGTTGGCAGCGGTATGGGTTGTCACGGCGTTGCTAAGCGTGATCTTGATTGGCCTGATCCTGATCCCCATTGCCCTGCTGTTGACCCTGTTGCTGGTGTTCGTGTTGATAGCCGTGCCGTTTGTGATCGGCGGTTTCTCCATTGCCGCCACAGCACAGACGGCCAACGGTGTGGACTACGAATACCCCTATCTGGGGCGCTGGGTGCGCGACTGGCTGGCGCGCAGCGGCACCCCCTCAGCTCCGGCAGTGTGATCTTTGGCGCGGCTCTTCCGCTCGCGCGGGGAGGGTTGCAAGCGAGACCTTCCCCGCGTGTTCTTTTCCCTCCCATCCTGTGCTAGAATAGGTTTAGCGGCGCTGTGACCTGCCCCACGTCGCGCCGGTATATGCAGACAGCCCTCATCAGCACAGGAAGGCCACTATGGACCCCGTTGGCGCATTTACCTTTGTCCTGCACAGTCACCTACCCTACGCGCGCATGGCTGGACGCTGGCCGCATGGCGAGGAGTGGCTTCATGAAGCGGCTACCGAGACGTACATTCCCCTTCTGAACGCCCTATATGAGCTGAAAGCGGAGAAGGTACCCTTCCGTCTAACCATCGGCTTAACGCCCGTCCTTGTGGAGCAACTGGCCGATGCGGACGTGAAGGACCATCTGGACGAATACCTTGAGGAGAAGATCCGCCTCGCCAAAGCCGATGTGGTGCGTTTTGAGAAGGCGGACGACCCCCACATGGCCTATCTGGCCCGCTTTTACATGGAGTGGTTTGAGCACATCAAACGCAGTTTTGATGAAACCTATGGGCGCGATCTGGTAGGGGCGTTCCGCCGCCTTCAGGATGAGGGGTACATTGAAATTGTCACCAGTGCGGCGACGCATGGCTATCTGCCACTGCTGAGCCGCGATTCATCCATTTACGCACAGATCAGGATGGGGGTGGAGGCCTACCAGCGGCACTTCGGGTGCCCTCCACGTGCCATCTGGCTGCCAGAGTGCGCTTATCGCCCGGCCTATATTGACGAACAGGGCAAGCTGCGCCCTGGCTTGGAGCGCTTTCTGGCTGAGCTGGGGATTGGGCTGTTCTTCAGTGAGACGCACACCATTGAGGGTGGGCAGCCAGTAGGCGTGGCCGCCGGCGACGCCATCGGGCCGTATGGCGAGATCAAACGCCGTTATGTGATCCCTGTGCAGGAGGCCATCCCGCCGCGTGAGGCCACGACGTTCCTTCCCTACTATGTCTCTGACACGGCAGCGGGCAAAGATGCCCAGCAGCACTCTGGCGTGGCAGTCATCGGGCGTGATAACCGCACAGGGATGCAGGTGTGGTCGGCGGAGTGGGGCTACCCGGGCGACTATGACTACCGCGAGTTCCACAAGAAGGATGGCATCTCAGGCCTCCAGTATTGGCGCGTCACCGGCGCACGGGTGGACCTGGGGTTCAAGGATGTCTATCATCCTGACTGGGCTGCCTATAAGGTAGGGGAGCATGCCCGCCACTTCGCTTGGCTGGTTGTGGATCGCCTCAACCAGTTCCATGCTGAGACGGGCCGCTTTGGCATCATTGCCGCCAACTACGATACCGAGTTGTTCGGCCATTGGTGGTTTGAGGGCGTAGAGTGGATCAAGCAAGTGCTACGCCTGTTGGCCAGGGATGCAGAGGTGCAGCTCACCACGGCCAGCGATTTTGTTGAGCAGCATCCGCCTCGGGATGTGCTGCACCTCCCCGAGAGCTCGTGGGGTATGGGCGGCAATCACTGGACGTGGGACAACCACGATACACACTGGATGTGGGGGCCGATCCACAGCGCCGAGGCGCGCATGGAGGCGCTTGTCAGGCGCTTCCCCCAACCCACACCCGATGAGAAAGCAGTGCTCAATCAGGCCGCCCGTGAGCTGCTATTGCTACAGGCCAGCGATTGGCCATTCCTTGTCACCACTGGGCAGGCGCGTGAGTATGCCATCCGACGTTTTACGCGCCATGTGGAGCGCTTTGAGGCGTTGGCCGCTTCGCTGGAGCGCGGCCAGCCCGATCGCCGCCTTGCCGACGAACTCTACGAGGTGGACAAGGTCTTCCCTGACATAGATTACCGCTGGTTCGCACCGCGCTGATGGGCGCTGGGCAAGGGAGGAAGGGGGTGAACGTCCTCTTTGTTGCTGCTGAGTGCGCCCCTTTTGCCAAGATCGGCGGGCTGGCGGATGTGATCGGTGCCCTGCCGCACGCCCTCGGCGAAGCGGGCCATGCGGTGCGCGTAACCTTACCCCATCACGGTGTGGTGGATGATAGTGCCTTCGCTATCAAGCCGTTTGCCACCTTTGAGATGCCTTGGGGCGGTGAGATAGCGCGCGTTGAGGTGGCGCATACCGAACACGAAGGGGTGACCTGCTACTTTCTGCGCAGCTTTCCTTTCTTCTCCGGCCATGAGCGCTTTGTCTATCACGAGGATGAAGGCATTGACGTAGGGCGCTTCCTCTGGTTCTCGGCAGCAGTGTTGCGCTGGGCGCGGCTATTGGCCGAGCAGGAAGGTTGGCGCCCTGACCTGTTCCACGTGCACGATTGGCACACCGCACTGGTGCCCTATCTGCTCCATCGCGTCCATAGCGATGATGCACTGCTCGCCACTGCCGCTACGCTGTTGACCATCCACAACATGCGCTATCAGGGGTGGGGGATAGGCTGGCATCTGGAGCGTGCTGGCCTGCCGCCGGTGGATCATCCTCTGCTAGCCTCTGCGGGCCGCACCGATAACTGTCTGGCCATTGGGCTGGCTTACAGCACCATGCTGAGTACCGTCAGCCCCCGCTATGCTGAGGAGATCCTCACCGCTGAGGGCGGTTTTGGCCTTGATGGGCTGCTACACGCTCGCTCGGCGCGATTGGTGGGCATCCTCAACGGGATTGATGCGCAGCGTTGGAATCCCGCCACCAGCCTGCACATCCCCCAGCGCTTTGACGTTGCATCGCTGGAGAAGCGCGTGCAGAACAAACTAGCGTTACAGGCCGAGCTAGGGCTGCCCCAGCGCGCTGATGTGCCGCTGGTGGGGGCCGTGATGCGCCTTGTGGAGCAGAAGGGTGTGGACATCCTCATTCCGGCCCTGCGCCATCTGTTGAGCCACGCCGAAATGCAGTTTGTGCTGCTGGGGGCAGGACAATATCACTATGAGCGCGATGCATGGTGGCTGGGGCACGACTTTCCGGACAAGGCAGCGGTGCGTTTGGTGTTTGATGAACCGCTCGCGGAGCGCATCTATGCAGGGAGCGATCTTTTCCTCATGCCTTCCCTGTTTGAGCCATGCGGCATAGGGCAGATGATCGCCATGCGCTACGGGGCGCTGCCTGTGGTGCGCGAGGTGGGTGGGCTGGCCGACACGGTCACGCCAGATGTAGGGTTCTTGTTCCGCCCCTATGAGGCCGGCGCCCTGCAGGAGGCAGTTAGCCGGGCGCTGGATGTGTACTTCAATCGGCCTGCTGAGTGGCGTGAGCGCCAGTGGCGGGCCATGCAGCGCGATTTCTCGTGGCAAGCCTCGGCTGGGCAGTATGCCCAACTGTACGAACAGGCTGTTGCGCTGCACCATCGCTACAGGAGGGAGTGAGGGGGGTCGTGCAAGGATAGGGTCTGGCGAGAGGAGGTCATCACGCCATGAACGTGCGCGCCGTGATACTGGCAGGTGGGGAAGGGAAACGGCTGGGCGTGTTGACGCGCAAGCGGGCCAAGCCGGCGGTTCCCTTCGCAGGTAAGTACCGCATCATTGACTTCACGCTTTCCAACTGCGTCAACTCTGGTATCTACGATGTGATGGTCCTCATGCAATACCGCCCTCACTCGCTGGCGGAGCACATCCGCAACGGCCGCCCTTGGGATCTGGACCGCACTTTTGCGGGTGGCGTGCGCCTGATGCCGCCCTATACGGGCCGCCCGGGCGCGGATTGGTATGCCGGCACGGCAGATGCCGTCTATCAGAACCTCAATTTTGTGCGGCAGGGCCAGCCGGAGCTGATCCTGATCCTCTCTGGCGATCACGTTTACGAGATGAATTATGCCAAACTCATCGCCTTCCATCGCGAACGTGGGGCGGATGCCACGATCTGCACCATCAACGTACCGCTGGAAGAGGCCTCGCGCTTCGGCATTGTGGAGGTAGATCAGGAGGGCCGCATCCGCGCTTTCTATGAGAAGCCAGCTAAGCCGCGTGGTACATTGGCCTCTATGGGGGTGTATTTGTTTAATCTAGACGTGCTAACCCGCGTATTGAGCGAGGACGCCGGGCGCCACACCTCCTCTCACGATTTCGGCAAGGACATCTTGCCGCGTATGGTGGAAGAGGAGATGCGCGTTTATGCCTATCCTTTCAGTGGCTATTGGGTGGACGTGGGGACGATAGAGGCCTACTGGGAGACGCACATGGACCTCGTGGCGCACCCGCCTGCGCTTGACCTGACCGACCGATCGTGGGTGATCCACACCCGCAGTGAGGAGCGCCCGCCGGTGCGCATTGAGGCCGGGGCGATAGTGGTGGACAGCCTCATCACCGATGGCTCGGTGATTGCTGGAGGGGCGCGGGTGGAGCGTTCGGTGCTCTCGCCGGGGGTCTATGTGGGACCCAACGCCATAGTGCGTGAGTCGGTGATCATGACTGATAGCTACGTAGAGGCCGGCGCGGTAGTGGAGCGCGCTGTGATAGATAAGAACTGCGTGATTGGCCACAACGCACGGGTAGGCCAGATCGCTGCCGATGCGCCTGACTTGGGCATCGTGACCATTGGCAAGAACACGCACCTGCCCAACGGGATCGTGGTGGGGCGGGGGGCGGCCATTGGCGCCGATCTGGATGTGGAAGACTTCCAGCAAAGCGAGATCGCAGCCTATACCACCATCCCTTCAAGGGAGCGCGACCGCTTCTAAGCGCGAGATGGGTTTCGCACTTCAAAGGTCGGGGATGTTACAATCTTAATATTGACCGATCCCCTGATCTGAGAGACGGAAATGAGCGACGGCAACTACCTGTGTGTTCATGGCCACTTCTACCAGCCCCCACGCGGAAATCCCTTCAGCAGCGAGCCACTGGTAGAGCACGACGCTGCCCCGTTCCGCAACTGGAATGAACGCATCACACATGAGTGCTATGCTCCTAATGCTGCCATCGGCAATTTTGACCTCATCTCGTTCAATATCGGCGGGACGCTGGCGCGCTGGCTGGCCCAGAACGCACCGGAGACCTATCAGCGCATCCTTGAGGCCGACGCCAAACACCTTGAGCAGTACGGCGTGGGCAACGCTATTGCCCAGCCGGTGCACCATGTCATCCTGCCGCTGGCGCGCCATGAAGATAAGGTAACCCAGGTGGTGTGGGGGTTAGCCGCCTTTGAGCACCGTTTTGGCCATGCGGCGCAGGGCATGTGGCTGCCCGAGATGGCGGTTGATCTGGAAACGCTGGAAGTGCTGGCAGCGCACGGTGTGGAGTGGACCATCCTCACTGAGAGTCAGGTGGAAGGCAAAGGGGCAGGAGCGGGGCCGTACTGGGTACGCCTGCCCAGCGGAGGGCGCATCAAGGTCTTTGTGCGCGATGAGCACCTTTCCAACGATATTGCCTTCAACTTAGGGCACTTTGGCGGGGCAGGGCGCTGGGCACGCTCGGTGCTTGTTCCCCGCCGACGTGAGGCCGGGCCGCTGACGCTCATCGCTACTGATGGCGAGACCTTTGGCCACCACTGGCCGGGTGAAGAACAATTCCTGCATTGGCTGCTGACCTACGAAGCGCGCGCCGCTGGCTATGAGGTGGTCACGCTGAATCGTTACGTGCGCATGGTTGAGCCACAGGGCGAGATCGCTATCAAGGAAGATACCGCTTGGAGCTGCCAGCACGGTCTGGCGCGCTGGGTGACTGGTTGCGCCTGCACGCCGGGCGATTCCAGCTGGAAAGGTGCCTTGCGCCGAGCGTTTGATAACGTGCGCGCCGAGCTAGACAACATTTACGAGGACTTCGTGCGCCACCTGGAGGGTGTGGACCCCTTCGCCTTGCGCAATGCCTATATAGGGGTGGTGCTGGGGCGTATCCCCCATGAGGCGTTTCTCCCCTCCCAGTCCGTCAGCGCGGATGCAGACACTGCCCAACGCCTGCTGACGCTGGTTGAGGCACAGTTTTACCGCCAGCGCATGTACACCAGTTGCACCTTCTTTTTCGCCGAACTGGGCACGCATTCAACAACCTACGGCATTGCCAATGCAGCCTATGCCATCAAGCTGACGCGTGAGGCAACGGGCATTGACCTCTCCGCGCAGTTCCGCCGCGATCTGCGCCTTGCGGCGGGTTATGCCAAAGGGAGCGACCAGCCCATCACCGCGGCGGACCTCTATGATGAGGTACTGGAGCAGATCAACGGGTGGTGAGGAGGGCCTCCATCAAGGGGCGCCGTAGAGGGTGCGGTAGGCGTTATAGTGCTCGTAGATGCGCTGGATGTACGTCTTTGGCTCCGCCAGTGTGATCATCTCCACAAATAAGTCGGGATCGCCGCCGGAAGCCTGCTGCCAGCTGAGCGCATTGCCCGATCCGGCGTTGTAAGCAGCCAACACCGCATAAGGGTCGCCGTTGAAGCGGCGGAATTCGTCGGCCAGCAGCCATGTACCAAAGGCTACGTTGACGTAAGGTCGCTGCAGGTCGCTGACGCGGTAGTTGGGCCAGTTGAGACGAGCGGCAATGTCCTCACCGGTGGGAGGCCAAATCTGCATGAGGCCCTGAGCCGAGGCGGTGGACGTGGCGAAACCCTCAAAGAGGCTCTCCTGCTCAATCAGAGCGAACAGCAGCAAGGGGTCAAGTCCGTATTGGCTGGCATACTGCAGAATTAGATCGGAGAAGTAGGTGGGGTAGCGCAAGCGGGCAAGGAAAAGCGGCCCCTCCAGTGGGCTGATGTTGGCCAGCACATGCAGGCGTGTCGCTGCGAGGATGGAAGAGCGGTACAGCCCGATCTCGCGGAAATAAATGGCGAGCTGGTAGCAGGCCAGCGGGTCGTCGGCGTAGTCCTTGCGCACCGCCTCAAAATCCTCTTTGGCCTCGGTAACCAACCCGAGGTCCCATAGCTCGCGGGCGCGCACCATGCGCGGGTCGCTGGCGATGTCACCGCGCAGCGTTGCAGCCAGCGGCGGCGTGGCATCTAACGCAAAGGTGGCGACGATCCACCGTTCAGCCTCGGCACGGCCTTCGTCGGGCTCCTCGGGCAGGGCAAAGGCCGGAGGTGGTGTAAAGGGAGTGCGTCCAGCGAGCAGGTCGGCGGCGCGCAGGCCATAGTAACCACGTGGCTCGGCAGCCTGTGCGCGGCCGAGGGCCTCATTAGCTTGCTCCGTCTGCCCTGCAGCGATGTAGGTCTTGCCTAGCCAAAGATAGGCCGAGGCCGGGCGCTCCAGAGCGGGGAGGGCGGCTGCCGCACTGAAAAGCGTTTCGGCGCTGGCAAGATCGCCAGAGCGGTAGGCACGAAGGCCCAGTCGGAGCAACCCCTGCGGTGCGCGGGCATCGGAAGGGAAGGCTGCGGCGAGGCGCTGGTAGTAGTCAGCGGCGCGGGGTGTGTCGCCGATGCTTTCGGCCAGTTGTGCGGCCTGCGCCAGTGCATCGGAGGCCTGTGGCAGGTCGGGGTAGGCGGTAAGGAGTTGCTCTAACGTGGCGAAGGCGCTCTCATGGTCGCCTAGTGAGGCGTAGATATCGGCCATCTCCAGCCATGCACTGCTCCAGGCCGTCCCATCTGAAGGGTTGAAGCGTTGGATCAGTGCCTGCAGTTCGCTCAAAGCAGCGGGGATATTGCCCAGTTGTCGGTAGGCGCGGGCGATGTAGAGGTGGGTTTCTGGGCGCACGGCGCGGACTTCAGTGGCAGCAAGGTAGTTGAGGAAGGCCTGCACGGCGATATCATACTGGCCTTGATTGAAGTTCACCACACCACGCTGGAACTGGTCCACCGGATATTCGGCTTCCAGGAGGGCACGCAGGGCACTGAGCGCCTCGTAACTCTGGGGGTAGGTCATGAAGACGCGCTCTAGTTGGGCGTAGGCCTCATCATAGCGAGCGGCTTCAAAAAGTGTCTGACCAATGGAGAACTCAATGGTGGCGCGGTAAGGGTCGTTCTGCGCCACAGCGAGGATAGCCTGATACTGCGCGATGGCTGCATCAGCATTGCCCAGCGAACGGTGGACAAGGGCGACTTTCTCGCGCAGGCGCAGCAGGCTGATCAGGTTGCGCTCACCCAACAGCGCCTGATCGTAGGCCTGCACAGCCTGATCAACCATGCCCATAGCAAGGTAGGCGTCGGCGATGCGCTCATAGACGTAGCTATCAATCACGCCGGGACGCAGGGCAAGGTAGGTTTGGAAATCGGCGATGGCCGCACCCCAATCGTTGAGACCTAGCTCGGCATCACCGCGCAGGAAGATGGCCTGTGCTGCTCGGGGGTGGTCGGGGCGCTCAGCGAGGAAGGCATCCAACGCCGTGCGGGCGGCAGCGAAATCGCCGCGCCGCAGGGAAGCATGTGCCAAGCCGATCTGAGCCGTCGCCCGCTCGTCAGGCGAGGCACCGGGATCGGCGAGCACCTGTTGAAAGGCGACAGAGGCCGCATCCCAATCGCCGTTGCGCAGGTCACGCTCGCCTTGATGGACAAGCTCAATAGGCATAGGTGTGGGGGTAGGGGAAGGCGTGGGGCTGGGCGTAACGGTCGGTGTGGGGGTGGAGGTCGCTGTGGGCGGAACCAGCACAGGGGGCAGAGTGAGGGCCGGTGTACCTGCGCAGGCTGCAATGATGAGCACGCCCATCACCAGCGCGATGGGAATGGCCAAAGCAAAGGGTGAGCGTCTTCGGCGCAACATGGGAAGGATTATTCCGTCCTTTGGGATGCTTGTCAATGGGAAATGAGGCTGGGCTGGATAGATTAGGTGAGTATCAGGGCTGTTGTGAGCCATCCTCACCGCTGAGATACCCGTGACTTTATCTCTCCTCGGAGCCAAGAGAGGGTAAACTTTATGCGGCAGAGGGAAGGAGGAACCATGCCCCCCACTTTTGACGTGTTGAGTTATGGCACTATTGGCATTGACACCATCCTGCGCGTGCCCTATCTTCCTACGCCGGGGCGGGGCGCTCACGCCCGTGAGGAGACCGAGCATCTGGGTGGCAAGGCGGCCAACGTGGCTGTGCATCTGGCTCATTGGGGGCTGAAGGTGGCCATCAGCGGCACGGCCATTGGCGATGACTGGGTAGGTGAGCGATTAGACGCCATCCTGGCGCAGCATCCCAACATCAGCACGCGCTACCTGCGCCGCATAGCGGGGCTAAAGAGCATGTACTGCCGCATTCTCGTCACCCCAGATGGCGACCGCACGATTATCGGCGTACATGTGGATGAGAATCCGCAGACACCCCCCACGCCAGAGATGATCGCCGATGCGCGCCTGCTGACGCTGGATCTCTACGGCGGTGCGGAGCGCGTAGAAGCGGCGCGGCTGGCGGTACAGGCTGGCCGTCCTGTGGTGGTGGGGGATGTGCGTAGCCCTGAGCATCCCGTCTTGCCCCATACCACTGTGGCAATCGCCTCGGCGGCGGAGGTGCGCAGCGATCACCCCACTATGACGCTGGAGGACTTTGCGCAGGCGGTACAAACGGCGGGTGCACGGCAGGTAATCATCACCGATGGCCCTCACGATGTGCTGGCCTTTGACACAGATGGCTCTTGCACCGCCGTTACCCCGCCACAGGTAGCGGTGGTAGATACTACCGGCGCGGGGGATGCTTTCCGGGCGGGAGTGGTGTATGGGGTGCTGGCGGGTTGGCCGCTCGTGGAGTGCGCAGCCTTGGGCACAGCCGCAGGAGCTATCAAGGTAGGACGTAGTGGTGCGGCCAGCCAGCCGGCTCACTTGAGCGAGGTACAAGCATTGGCAGGGAGGCTCTTACGCCGTACATGCTCCGGCTAGCTGCTCTCCAGCTGTAGTACCTCGCGGATTTTGGTCAGCAGGTCATGGTGCAAGATAGGTTTCAGAAGGTAATCCGTAGCGCCGGCGGCCAGCCCGCGCTCAATGGTCTCGGGATCACCGCGTGCCGAAAGGATCACCACAGGGATGCGCTGTGTGGTGGGCATAGTGCGCAAAAGTTGGCATAACTCAATGCCATCCATACCGGGCATCATCACATCAAGAATGATCAGGTCGGGGTTCTCTGTCTGGAGCATTTCAAGGGCTGCGTAGGCATCGCGCGCCTTGAGGACCTCAAAACCGCCGCGTTCCAACATGATGCCGATCAGGGTTAGCGCACCTATTTCGTCATCCACCACAAGGACCCGCGTCATAGGGACTTTGTGTCCTTCCTGTTGAGCGATCACGCAAGAGGTGGGGCAAGATACAGCGCTTTTACAGTCTACACGACTTGGGGCAGAATGCAAATCCATATGTGAGGAATGTGCCAGATTTGTTGGCGTTCTTATCTCCCTTTGTCATACCTGAATACACTTCTGCCCATTGTGGAACCGTACGCTGCGAAGCGGCGTACTAAGTATGAGGGAGAAACCTCAGGGGTTGAACGGCGCGAGGGCGCACGATACAATCCCGCTGTGTTGAGATAAGCAAATGACCGATGAGGGATGGCATGGACGAGTTCTCAGGGAAGCATTGGGGGCTGCTGCTGGATACGCTCGCGCAGATGGCCGATCTGGAGCGCCAGCTGGTGGTACAGGTGCAACGGCCGGCCGCTTTTGTGCCGGACGAGCTGCTGAATAATTGGTATGAGACCTTCCGCGCTGGGCAAGGGCTCTCGCAGAGCGGGCTTTCGCCGCAGATTGCCTTCATCCTGCTGGATTTTGATGCCCACCTGAGCGGCTTGATAGATATAGTGCCCCACGATGCGCCGGATAGAGAGGACTACATCCGCCACGATGAGGCGTGGCACACCATTTGCGAGTTGGCCGATTGGACGCTGACACGTATTGCCGAGCAGAGCGCACCGGAGCAGGTGAGGTTCTGCCCGAATTAAGGCGGGGGATAAGTGCCGTACACATGAAAGGGCGAGGCCTCATCCCTCGCCTTTTGATTTTCCCCTCCGATTCGCTATCATGGAAAGCGGAGGAGAGCGCTACCGATAGTGAGGGGGAAGACATCCATGATGCAACCTATACCCAAGACGTACAACATCCGCACTTGGGGCTGCCAGATGAACGAGGCCGATTCCCAGCGGCTGGCCAGCGAGTTGGAGCGCCTCGGCCTGCAGCACACTGATGATGCTGACGCCGCTGATGTGATTGTGCTCAATACCTGCGTGGTGCGTCAGAGCGCCGAGGATCGAGCCTACGGACGGCTGGGGCAGCTCAAGACGCTCAAAGAGCGCTATCCCAACAAGGTCATCGGTGTGATGGGGTGCCTGGTGGGCGTGCGCGATCCCCTGCCGCTGCGCCGCCGCTTCCCCTTTGTGGATGTCTTCCTGCCGCCCAGCGAGCCAGAGCCATTGGTGGCTTTCCTGCGTGATAGAGGCGTGGAGCGCGATCTAGTAGCGCAGGAGGCCCAGGAGCGCGCCCTGCGTGATGCCCTGCAAGATGAGGAGCTGATCCTCCCTGCCCACGAGCGCGGCAAGCTGGTGAGCGCCCATGTGCCTGTGGTCTATGGCTGCTCGCACGCCTGTACCTTCTGTGTGATCCCCTTCCGGCGCGGCGTGGAGCGTAGCCGTCGTGTGGGCGAGATCGTCGCCGAGGTGCGGGCGCTGGCAGCACAGGGCGTTAAGGAGGTGACGCTTCTCGGCCAGATTGTGGACCGCTATGGCAAGGACATCCCCGATGGGCCGGACCTTGCCGACCTGTTGCGCATCGTGCACGAGGTGGAGGGCATTGAGCGCATCCGCTTCCTGACCTCACATCCTAACTGGATGACCGATCGCCTGTTGGATGCAGTAGCCGAGCTGCCCAAGGTGATGCCGCACATTGAGGTCCCTGTGCAGGCGGGCGATGACGAAGTGCTGCGCCGCATGAGGCGCGGTTATACACAAGAGCAGTACCGTCACCTCATCGCCCGCATCCGCGAGCGCATTCCGGAGGTAGCCATCCACACGGATATCATCGTGGGCTTCCCTGGCGAGACGGAGGCTCAGTTTATGCAGACCTACCGCCTGCTCGAGGACCTGCGGCTGGACAAGGCGCACGTGGCGATGTACAGCCCGCGCCCCAACACTGTCTCAGCGCGCAGGATGGCCGATGATGTGCCCCCGCAGGAGAAGAAGCGCCGCTTGCTGTTGCTAGACGAGCTGCAGGCTCGCATCCAGCGCGAGATCAACGCCCGCTATGTGGGGCAAGTGGTGCAGGTGCTGGTTGAGGATCAGCATCGTGGCAAGTGGCGCGGACGCACGCCGCAGAACAAATTGGTCTTCTTTGAAGATGCGGCGGATTGGCGCGGCAAGCTGGCGCAAGTGGAGATCGTGTGGGCGGGGCCGTACAGTATGCAGGGCCGCCTGGCAGGGCAGTCCAAAGCCGTGCTGATGGAACACCCACATATGTTAGCCATGGAGTAGGGCACACAACAATTTCTGCTTCCTTTCTACCACCTGCTTTTCACGAGATGAGGTGCTACGTTTGACGCAACTCTTGCTTATCCGCCACGCCCAGACTGATTGGATTGGCAAGCAGCTGGCCGGTTGGACACCTGCCGTGCATCTGAACGAGGAAGGACGGCGGCAAGCTCAGGCCCTCGGTGAGCGCCTTGCGGCGTTCAAGTTGCAGGCGGTATACTCAAGCCCATTGGAGCGGGCAGTGGAGACAGCGCAGGCGATCCTAGCTCATCATCCCAAGTTGGAGCTGCAGATTGAGCCAGACCTGGGCGAGGTGCGCTATGGCAAATGGGAAGGGCAGCGCATCCGCAAACTGGCCCGCATGCGGCTATGGCAGGTGATCCAGCACGTACCGAGCGCAGCGCGCTTCCCCCAAGGGGAGAGCCTACGGGCGGTGCAATTTCGGGTTGTTAATGTGCTGGAGACGATCGCCGCAAGGCATCCGCAGGGGCAAGTTGCCGTTGTCTCCCACGCTGATGTGCTTAAGGTGGCCATTGCCCATTATGCTGGCATCCCGCTGGACCTGTTCCAACGGCTGGTCATCTCCCCTGCTTCCCTCTCCATACTCTGGTTGAACCACATGGGAGCGCGCATTCTGTGCTTGAATGACACCAGCCACTGCGCGGCCTCGGATGACAGGCGACAGGATTAGCAAACGGTTGTGGTGAAGAGTGCATGTCCGATGAGATTGAGCTGGAATCGGTAGACCTGATCACCATCGGTACTGTTGGCCCGCCGGGCAAGCGGGTTTTTCACCTGCAGGCCCAGCGCGATGATACCCTGCTGACCCTTATCATTGAGAAAGAGCAGGCAGCGGCCATTGCCGATGGCATTGCCACCCTGTTGGAGCAGATCAAAGAGCAGTTTGAGATTGAGACGCCCGAAGTGGATGTCTCTGCGCTGGACTTGGAACTGCGTGAGCCAATCCAACCCCTCTTTCGCGTCGGCCAGATCGGCCTGGGCTATGATGCAGAAAACGACCGCCTCGTGCTCATCGCCGCCGAGCTGCTCCCGGACGATGCGCCCCAGCAACCGCGTCTGGTGCGCTTGAGCGCCACACGCGAGCAGATGCGTGCCCTCATCGGGCATGCGCGCGCCGTTGTTGCGGCAGGGCGCCCCATCTGCGGCAACTGCGGCCAACCCATTGACCCCGAAGGACATTTTTGCCCTCGCAGCAACGGCCATCGCAAGCCTGTGGAATGGGCTTAATCTTCGGCCTGGCCCTCAGTGCTTTGTCGCCGATGGTGGTCAATTCCCTCACCCTCCCACCGATCTCTACAGAGCGTGCGCTGATCCTATTGGAGCACGGCGAGCTGACAAAGCTCTACGGCCTGCTACCGTGGGGGTCTAATTACACCTTTTTGGTTAGCGTGCAGGATGAAGAGTACGAGGTCCCGGCCATCTACAAGCCACGCCGAGGCGAGCGCCCCCTGTGGGATTTCCCAGCGGGGACTCTGTGTCTGCGTGAACGGGCAGCTTTTCTCGTCAGCGAGGCGCTGGGATGGTGCTTTGTTCCGCCGACCGTGCTACGCGATGGCCCCCAGGGATTCGGCAGCCTGCAGCTGTACATCCCTCACGATCCGGATCAGCACTACTTTACCTTCGGCGGCAAATACAGGTCGCAGCTGCGCCGCATCGCGCTATTTGATCATGTGGTAAACAACGCCGACCGCAAAGGCGGCCACTGCTTGGTGGATCAGGCGGGCAAGGTGTGGGCTATAGATCACGGAGTGTGCTTCAGCGCCCAGCCCAAGTTGCGCACCGTGATCTGGGACTTTGTGGGGGAGCGCATCCCGCGCAAACTGCGGGAAGACGTGCGCCGATTGTGCCGCCTGCTGGAGACAGACAGCACTCTCTTGGATACCCTGCGTGAACTGCTCAGCGAGCGCGAGATAGAAGCCCTACGGCATCGTGCCGCCCGCCTTGTGGAGAGTGGTGTGTTCCCCGAGCCGGGGCCGGGGCGTGGCTATCCTTGGCCGCCAGTGTAGGTGTTCTGTAGAGCGGCGTTAAGCGGCTTCCCGCTCCTTAAGGAGGGAGCGGTAGAGGACTTCCAAGTTGGTCTGATGCAGGCGTTGCACCAGGCCGTTCAAGGCGATGCGGCTCTTGCCGCAGGCCTCAACGTCAATTTTGGCCAGCGCCTCGGGGCCTTCGCCGCGCTCAATGAGGCGTTCCACGCGCTTGCGGATGGTGTGCAGGTAGCGTAAATCCTCCTCCAAACGCTGCTGTACCTCGCCGCGCAAGATAACCTCGCCGTGCCCCTGCACGATCATCTCGTAGGATGAAGCGACCAGCGTGCTGAGCGTGGCTACGTAATCCTCCCAGCTGCCATCGGCAAAGAAGGGGATGGGCATCACCGTATCCGCGGCGAAAAGGATGCCTTCCTCCTCCAGCAGGCAGACAATGGAGTCACGGCTATGGCCCGGGGCGTGCCATAGCTTGAGCGTCATGCCGCCCAGATGCAAACTCATCGGCCCGCCGTCAAAGACCACATCGGGCAGGCGCAGGGAGACAGCGGCCAGCTCATGTGAATTGCGCCGTGCGCTCTCTAGCCCCTCGCGCCCCGGGCCGTCCAGCAGCTCCCGTGTCAGGCGGTGACTGACTACGCGCGCTTCCTTGAAGAAGCATGTCCCGTAGGTGTGATCGGCGTGATAATGGGTGTTGATGACATAGCGCACAGGCGTGCGGTGACGCTCTTCAACAAACTGGATGATCTGGCGCGTCTCGCTGGGGAAGGGCAGGGTATCAATGAGAATAGCCCCCTCAGGGGTGAGGATGACGCTGGCGGTGACCTGTACGTAGCGCTCGCTGGTGAAGACAAAGATATTGTTGGAGATCAGCTCACGGAGCATAGGTGGATTCAGAGACCCGTGCTATCAGAATGGTGAGCGACAGCCGCTTGCAGGTAGGAGCATAGCACACGCCGGCTGCCGCTTGCAATGCTTTATGTCAGTATAACACTTTATTGCAACCTGAAGAAACGCTTAAACCGAGGGTTGGTACAAGGAAGCCTGCCAGAGATGAGGCCACATATCTTAGAGACCCGCTTTCGCAGGTGGGCGAGGAGTCACCGGAGCAGCGGTGGCACTAGTGCCTCGCATAATCCGGCGAACACCATCTCCCTATCTCCGAACTGTTGGCTCTAGACACAAAAGCCATCATCTTCTGGCAGGCAATTTGATTTTTACCACATCGGCGAGTAACCTGCAAGAGGCCGTTGCTCCTCGTGACTATCCACCGCCGCGCAGGTATTGGCGGTCAATGTGCTGGAGCACTTGGATGAAAGGCTGACGCACCCATGACCCTCTGATGGGTTCCAGTGCAGCGACCTCCGTTGCATCCAGACGGCGGGTGTTCGGCTCAATGGCATCCACCATGGCGAAGAGGTCTTTGGCCTCACGCTTGGCCCCTACGATCTCGGCAGCATGGGCCAGATACAGGAAGGGATCGCTCTCTTGAAAGTCGGTGACGGTGCACTGCGCCACTACGCTGCGCGCCCACCACACCAGCGCCTCCGGCAACCGCTTGCGCCGGAACTCGGCCAGACCAGCCACGGAGTAGAGGCGGTACTTGCGCGGGCAACGGGGGATGGCATCCACGGCGATCTTGAGCGCCTCTTCGGGGAAATCCTGCTGATAGTAGATGTAGGCTATCATGAAGGGAATGAGATCGTTATCAGGGAACATCTTCATCAACGAACGCCCGTAGTCCACCGCTTGTTGCTTCTGCCCGCTGTCGCGCAGCTCAGCGATGTGCTTCATCTCGGGCACACTGTACTCGTCGCGAGGGTCCTTGATCTCCTCAAAGGGAAGCGTGGTGCACATCTGGATGAACTTCTCTTCTTTACCCATGACTCCTATCCTCACTATCAGTATCAGTGCCGGTGTGCAATGGTCGCACTATGCTTTTAGCATAACACAGGAAGCCTTTAAAGGGGAGTGATGTCATATAAGCGGTGGGATCATAGTTCCGATTTGGCAGGAGGTGGGAGGAAGATGAGCGTGTGGAAGCTCCATCCCTCGCCCACCGTATAAGTTGGCAAGCACCAAGGGGAGAGGTCATTGACACCCTGTCCCTGCCTGTCTAAAATAGGGTTGCAATTGCGAAGAGATGTTTGCAGCATAGGGGAGAGCCTCCCTGAGGACGGGGAGCGCCGAAGGGGCAAGCTGTGCAGGGGCGGTGCTGCACAGTGAAACTCTCAGGCATCAAGGACCCTGTGCTGTGGTTCCTCTGGAAAGCCCGCCGGTGGCGTGCAGCGGAGCTGTGTGGGCGTCACCGACGGCACCGATGGGGCAAGCCCTGTGATGTCAAGCGGGGCGAATCTCTCAGGTTGAAGGACAGGGGAGCGCACACCGGCAATCGTGCTGTGTGCTCCCCTGTTTGCTTTGATGTCCTGCTTAGCAGGCTCATCTCTTTAGGAAAGCGAGGCAAGGCAACATGAGCAATTGGAAGGTTCCTGCAGACCTGAAATATACCCAGACCGATGAGTGGATTCGCGTGGACGGTGATGAAGCGCTGGTGGGCATCACCGACTATGCACAGGATCACCTCTCTGACCTTGTCTTTGTGGAGCTTCCACAGGTCGGCGATCGCTTTGAGAAAGGCCAGGCCTTTGGGGTTGTAGAATCCGTGAAGGCTGCTGCGGACCTCAACCTGCCTGTCGGCGGCGAGATCGTTGCCGTCAACAGTGCCCTACAAGATGCGCCAGAGACGATCAACAAGGACCCTTATGGAGAGGGCTGGATCGTGCGCATCAAGATCGCCGACCCCGATGAGTTGAACGATCTCATGGATGCGGCAGCCTACGAGGCCTACTGTGCAGGCCGTGAATAGCCTGCTGCTGGGAGGCACATCCCAGCAGCAGGCCGAGCGATAAGGGAGTGGGATGGGATGACCTACCTGCCACATACAAAAAATGACGTGAGGGCCATGCTGAAGGCCATCGGCGTGCGCAACATTGAGGACCTGTTCCAAGATGTGCCGGAGGCGGTGCGCTTTCCCAACATAGATTTGCCGGATGGCCTCTCTCAGATGGAAGTAGCATGGGAGCTGGAAGGGTTGGCCGAAGATAACTTTCCGGCAGCCCGAACGGCCACCTTCCTTGGCGCTGGGGCGTATAACCATTACATCCCGCCGGTGGTGAACCACATCTTGCTACGCGGGGAGTTCTACACCGCCTATACGCCTTATCAGCCGGAGGTCAGCCAAGGGACGCTGCAGGCCATGTTTGAGTACCAGAGCATGGTCTGCGCGCTGACCGGCATGGAAGTCTCCAATGCCAGCCACTACGACGGTGCCACGTCGCTGGCAGAGGCCGCCATTATGGCGCTCAATCACCATCGGGGGAAGCGTACCCGCATCTTCCTGTGCTCTGGCGTGCATCCGGAGTACCGCGAGGTGGTGCATACCTATCTGCAGGGCGTGGGCGTGGAGATAGTCGGCGACACGGCCTGCTGGGTGGATATGGATGAGCTGATCAAGTTCATTGACGATAACACCGCCATGGTGGCGGTAGCTTATCCCAACTTCTTCGGTGAAGTAGACCCCATCCAGAAGGCTATTGAAGCCGCCCATGCGCACGGAGCGCTGGCCTGTGTGGTCGCTGACCCCATCTCGTTGGGCATCCTCAAACCGCCCGGCTGGATGGGCGCTGACATTGTTGTCGGTGAAGGGCAGGGGCTGGGCATTCCGCTCAGCTTCGGGGGGCCCTATCTGGGCTTCTTCGCCACGCGTGAAGAGTATGTGCGCAAGATGGCTGGGCGGCTGGTCGGCGAGACAGTGGACGTGCACGGCGAGCGCGGCTATGTGCTGACGTTAGCTACCCGCGAGCAGCACATCCGCCGCGAGAAGGCCACCAGCAACATCTGCACCAATCAGGGGCTGATGGCGCTCGCTGCCGCCGTCTATATGAGCGTGATGGGCAGGCATGGCCTGCGCAAGGTGGCTGAGCTGTGCTACCACAAATCCCACTATGCTGCCCAAAAGATCAGCCGCATCAAAGGCTACTCACTGGTGTCCGAAAAGCCTTTCGTCAAAGAGTTTGTCGTGCAATGCCCGCTGCCTGTAGCGGAGATCAACCGGTATCTGCTGGATGCCTACAGCATCATCGGCGGCTACGATCTTGGCCAGTGCTACCCCGAACGGCAGAATCAGATGCTGATCGCCGTAACTGAGATGAACACCCGTGACGAGATTGATACTCTCGTGCAGGCGCTGAAGGAGGTGGCCCGATGAGAGAGCCCCTCATTTACGATCTGAGTTCGCCCGGGCGCGTGGGCGTTACCCTGCCCGACCCCGATGTGCCGCGTGCCAAGCCACTGCCGCCTGAGTTCCAGCGTGATGACCTGGATCTGCCGGAGGTCAGCGAGGTGGATGTGGTACGCCACTATCTGCGCCTCTCGCAGATGAACTACGGCGTGGACAAGGGCATGTACCCATTGGGGTCGTGCACCATGAAGTACAACCCTAAGCTTAATGAGGACATGGCCCGCCTGCCCGGTTTCGCTGGGCTGCACCCTTACCAGTCACCAGATACGGTGCAGGGTGCGCTGGAGCTGATGTACCAACTGCAGGAGTGGTTGAAGGAGCTGAGCGGCTTTGCCGCTGTCTCGTTGCAGCCTGCTGCCGGTGCACACGGCGAGCTGACCGGCGTGCTAATGATGCGCAAATACCATCAGGATCGCGGGGACACAAAGCGCACCCGCATGTTGATCCCTGACTCAGCGCATGGCACCAATCCGGCCAGCACAGCCATGAGCGGCTTGCAGGTGGTGGAAATCCCCTCTGACAGCCGGGGCAACGTGGATATTGAGGCGCTGCGTGCTGCCTGTGATGATACCGTCGTGGGGATCATGATCACCAATCCCAACACGCTGGGCCTCTTTGAGGAGCGCATTGAGGAAGTCGTGCGCCTTGTCCACGAATGTGGTGGGCTGGTCTATGGCGACGGGGCAAACTTCAACGCGCTGATGGGCATCGTGCGCCCCGGCGACTTAGGCTTTGACGTCATGCACTTTAACCTGCATAAGACCTTCAGCACACCGCACGGTGGCGGTGGGCCGGGGTCGGGGCCGGTGGGGGCCTCCGAGCGGCTGGCGCCCTACCTCCCCACGCCGATTGTGGACATCATTGAGCAGCCCAAGGATGTATACGAACCACCCACCTATGGTTTTGTGAAGCCGGAGAGGACCATCGGGCGTGTCAAAGCCTTCTACGGACATTTTGGGGTGTTGGTGCGCGCCTATGCTTACATGCTTGCCTGTGGCGGTGACGGCCTGCGCCGCGTGAGCGAGATGGCCGTGCTCAATGCCAACTACCTGCGGGTGAAGCTGCGGGATACCTATCGTGTGCCCTATGATCGCATCAACATGCACGAGTTTGTTTGCCAGGGGCGCTGGGACGATGCGCCCGGCGTGCACGCACTAGACATCTCCAAGCGGCTGATTGACTACGGTTTCCATCCCCCGACCAACTACTTCCCGCTCATCGTTCCCGAGGCGCTCATGATTGAGCCGACCGAGACGGAAAGCAAAGAGACGCTTGACCGGTTTGTGGAAGCCATGCTGGCTATCGCCCGCGAGGCACACGAGAACCCCGATCTGCTGCACAGTGCGCCGCACAGCGCGCCAGTGGGCCGACTGGATGAAGTGTACGCGGCCAAGAATCTGGTGCTGTGCTGCCGTCCTGCTGAGATGCCGCAGGCAGGGGACAGATAGGGTTTTGTGAACTAACAAGAGGGCACGGCGCAAAACCGTGCCCTCTTGTTTTTGGCACTGTACGGTTTGGACGTACTAGGGAGAAGGAGAGGGGGATGGGGGTGTTTTGAACCTGCGGTAGATCTCGTAGACCTGCTGCCGCTGTTCTGGCGTCATCACGAGGGGGGTGCCGATCTGAAGCGCCTGATGGTAAATCTGCATCCCTACTTCGGCGTCGTAGGCCAATTCAAAGGCCTGCTCCAGATCGGCGCCAACGGCCACCAGTCCGTGATTGCGCAGCAGGACAACCCTCAGCTCAGGGCGCTTACAGAGCAGGTCAACAACGCGCTGCCCCGCTTCCTCGGTGGCTGGGCAGGCCCATTCCGCCACAGGGATAGGTGCTCCGCAGGCAAATAATTCCAGGTTAATGGGCGGGATTTCCATCTCCAGCGCGGAGAAGGTAATCGCATATGGCGAGTGGGTGTGAAATACGGCCCCTACGTAGGGCAGGCTGCGCAAGATGATGGTATGCATGGGCGTCTCGGAAGAGGGCCTGCATGGGGCATCTATGGGCTTGCCGTCAAGGTCCACAATGGCGATGTCCTCGGGGCGCAGGACGTCGTACTTGATTCCGCTGGGGGTGATGGCCATGTAGCCGTCTTCGGTGCGTGCGCTGAGGTTCCCCGCCGAGAGCCGGATGAGGTTGGCCTCCACCGCTTTCATGGTGACTGTGTACACCTGCTCGCGGATGCGCTGGTAGTTCACGGGTGCTGCTCCCTTCTGCGTGAAGCGCCCTCACGCACGATCTTAATCGCCCTCGGCCCACACTTCCTGCCCTTCGCGCATCAGGCGGGCAGGGATGACGCAGAAGAAACCCAACGTCTCCTCGCTGATGTTGATGAACTGGTGCCACTCGTTGGGTGCGACGTAAATCACATCCATAGGCCCGACTTCGTGCTCTTCATCCCCCAGGCGTACTTTGGCCCTGCCGCGTAGGATGATCACGCCGTGATCGTGAGGATGCTGTTCAGCCCGCGAGTGTCCGCCTGGCGCGATCTCAAAGTAGCGGATAGCAAAGTTGGGAGCCTCTTCAGGCCTGCCGATGAGCCAGCGCACTGTCACGTCTTTCAGGCCGCCTTCGCTGCCGTAGGCATGGAACCGCTGGCCTTCCCAATCGTAAGCTGAACCGACCTCTCCCTGGAACTTGTGGATGGCACCCATTGGAGCGCTCCATTGGTGTGGAAAATCTGTTAATACCCCCTGAGGGAAGGGGATAATGCAAAAAGGGGAAGATGCCAAATGGGCGGTACAAGACTCGAACTTGTGACCCCCTCCTTGTAAGGGAGGTGCTCTATCCAGCTGAGCTAACCGCCCTACCTGTTGCGATTATAGCCAGCGCCGTTTGACCCTGTCAACTATACGCGGGGCAACACCACACCCTGCTGACCTTGATATTTGCCGCGGCGGTCAGCGTAGGAGATATCGCATATCTCGTCGCCCTCAAAGAAGAGCACTTGGGCGATGCCCTCGTTGGCGTAGATGCGCGCTGGCAACGGTGTGACGTTGCTGATCTCCAGCGTGATAATGCCCTCCCAACCGGCTTCCAGCACTGTTGTGGGGATAAGCACACCTGCTCGGATGTAGGTGGATTTGCACAGCACGATGCCCGTTACATTGCGCGGCATACGGATATACTCAACGGACTTGGCCAACACAAAGGAGTTAGGGGGGATGACGCACACCTCCCCTTTGAAATCCACGTAGGCGTTGGGGTCAAAGTGCTTGGGGTCCACGATGGTGGAATGCACATTAGTGAAGATTTTGAACTCATCGGCGACGCGGATGTCATACCCATAAGACGAGACGCCATAGGAAATGACCCCGTCGCGCACCTGCTCCTCCACAAACGGCTCAATCATGCCGTGATTGAGTGCCATACGCTTGATCCAGTTATCGGCTTTGAGGCCCATGCAGTGTGTCCCCCTCTGTACAGGTTACATGGTCTCCGGCGCGCTCATGCCCATCAGCTCCAGCGTGCGTTTGAAGACAATGCGCGCCGCTGCGTATAGTTTAAGGCGTGCCCGCGCCAGGTCTTCGGGCACCTCGCCGTGCAGGGCACGGATTTCCTCGTAGACGGGGTGGAAGGTGCGCGCCAGCTCCTCGTGCGCCCAAAAGGCAATCTTGTGCGGTGCGAGCTCCTTCACGCAGGTCTCAATGATTTCGGGCAGCTCGGCCAGTTTGCGGATCAACGCCAGCTCGCGCGGGTCGGTGAGCAGCCGCACATCGCCATCCTCGTGCGAAAGGCCACGCTCTGCTGCCACACGGGCGATGCTGACGCAGCGCACGTGGGCGTTCTGGATGTAGTACACCGGATTCTCATTGGATTGTTTGCGTGCCAGCTCCAGGTCAAAATCCATGTGGCTTTCCGGCGCGCGCGCCAACATAAAGTAGCGCACGGCGTCCGGTCCCACGTCGTCCACTAGCTCGTCCAGAGTAACAAACTCGCCGCGGCGGGTGCTCATGCGCACCGTCTGGCCACCCTCGGTTAGCGTCACGAATTGGTGAAGCGGCACGTGAATCTTGCTGGCATCGTAGCCCAGCGCGGCGACCATGGCCTTCACGTCTTTGGCCTCTTCAATATGGTCAGCGCCGAGGACGTTGATCAGCAGGTCAAAGCCGCGCTCCAGTTTGTTGATGTGGTAGGCCGTGTCGGGCAGGCGGTAGGTTGGCTCCCCATTTGATTTGACCAGCACGCAATCTTTCTTGGTGCCGCGCAGCTGGCGCATGCGCACCCAGATGGCAGGGCCGCTGGCGGTGGCCTCCAGTTCCTCGGCGTCGGGGCGCTCCTCCAGGTCTTCGTCCTTCTCCGGTGTGACGGCTTCATAGACCAGCCCTTTGGCGCGCAGCTGCTCCAGCACACGCCATACCGAGCCATCCTCATACAGCCAGTTCTCGTTGAAGAAGCTGTCAAACTCAATGTTGATGCGCTTGAGGGAGGCCTTGATCATCTCAAAGATGCGCGCCTCAGCGTACTCCTTGAACGGCTCCCAACTCGCATCTTTGAGCGCATCGCCGCGCTCGGCGATGAGGGCATCGGCGATGGCGTAGAGATAGTCGCCTTGATAACCGTCAGGCGGGAACTCATAGGGCAGGCCCAGGCGCTCGCGGTAACGTGCCTTCAGGCTCTCGCCGAGCACGCGCATCTGCCGCCCAGCGTTGTTAAAGTAGTACTCCATCTCCACGCTGTAGCCCATCGCCCGCAGCAGGCGCGCCAGTGTGTCACCCATCACACCGCCACGCACACGCCCTACAGTGATCGGCCCCGTTGGGTTGGCGCTGACACATTCCACCTGCGCGCGCTTGCCGGCGAAATCATCCATCTGGGCGTAGCGGTCGCCCGCCTCAATGATTTCGTCCACGAGGCGCTGGAGCCATGCCTCCGCCAGCCGAAAATTGATAAACCCCCTGGCCTGTTCCATCGCACCGATGTACTCGGCGGGTGGGAAGTGCTGCACAATGATGGCAGCGATAGCCTCCGGCTTCAGGTGGGCAAGCCGTGCCAGCTGCATGGCGACGGGTGTGGCATAGTCGCCGTGATCGGGGTTGCGTGGGCGCATGACAACGATCTCTGGCGGGTCAAAAGGAGGCAATGCGCCGGCAGCCTGTGCGTTGCGTATGGCCTGCTCAAGCCGTTGGGCTAAATCTCTGGCTACGCGGATCACGCTTCTCTCCTCTGCACCCGTTTTAGGGCGCAATTGTAGCACAGGGCCTAGCCTTCCTGCACCCCAAGCTTGCGCACATCCAGCGGAAGGCCCTTGCGGGCGTCAAGGACGAGCGCAATAGCGTTGTTGGGGCAAGTATCAACGCACACGCCGCACCCCATGCACTGCTCCCAGTTCACGGTGGAGACATACTCCACGGTGATCGCCCCGAAGGGGCAGGCAGCTTCGCACTCGCCGCAGCCAGCACATGCCTCCTCGTTCACCTGCGCTATGTAACCCGAAGCGGCTACCATCGGCACGCCCCGCCGCATGGCTTCCAGCCCGCCGCAGCAACAGGAGCAACAGTTGCAGATGGCATAGAAACGATCATCGCAGGCATCCTTGAAGTAGGCCACATGCACATGGCCGCGCTCATGTTCGGCTTGCAGGAGGTCAAGCGCCTCCTGCTGGCTGAGCAGGCGTGAGGTCCGAGGGTGATGTTCAAGCACAAAGCGGCCATCCCCGACGATCATGCAGACCTGCGTAGGCTGACAGGGGTTTTCGCGAGCAGCACGGCAGGGACACTCTATCACTGTGACCTGCGGCGGTCCTTGCAGGACGATATCGCGGGCGATGGGGTAGGGGATGATCTGCTCTAGATCGGTGCGCGGGATGTCGTGGTCAAGCGTGATGATGGCCCGTGCCAGCTCATGGGTCAACACCTTGCCGTGGTAGCGATCGGCCCACCAGCGCTTGAAGCGCGGCCCCATGATGGGCAGCAGCCGGTGGATAGCAAAGGAGATGTACTCGTTGACCCAACGCCCATAGATGTACCCGTGCAGGGCCTTGAGACTGATGCGGACCTTAGCCGTGCCGCCCGATCCGGTGATAGCTGCCCTTGTGGAAGGTAACCCAAAGATATGCCCCCGCTCGCCGACTACCCACAGCACGACAAACGCGAGCAGTATCGCTGCCAGCAAGCTGATGGGTATCCACAACCACCACATGGAAAGCCCCTTCCCCTGCTATGCCTCGCGCAGCACAACTGGGTTGGTTAACACACCGATACCCTCTATCTCCACCTCAACCGTGTCGTTGGGGTGGAGAGGGCCGACGCCTTCCGGGGTGCCCGTTAGGATTACATCCCCTGCTTCCAGTGTCATGATGCGCGAGATGTGGGCGATGAGGCGTGGCACCTTATAAACCATGTCGCGGGTGCGGGCATCCTGACGCAGGCTGCCGTTGACGCGGCATTGCACACGTATGTCCGTTGGGTCTAGGTCGGTTTGAATCCACGGGCCAAGCGGGCAGAAGGTATCAAAACCTTTGGCGCGTGTCCATTGCCCATCTTTGCGCTGATAGATGCGCTCGCTGACATCGTTGGCGCAGGTGTAGCCGATGACGTAGTGCAGAGCTTCCTCCTCGCTGATGAAGCGCCCGCGCCGGCCGATCACCACCGCCAACTCGGCCTCATGCTCCACCAGTTGCATCTCCGGCAGGATTTCAATCGGGGCGCCCGGGCCAACGACACTGCTTGTCGGCTTGAGGAAGACGAGCGGCTCCTCTGGCACGCTGCTGCCGTGCTCGGCGGCGTGCGCGGCGTAGTTGCGCCCGATGGCAAGGACTTTGGTCCCTACGAAGGGGGCAAGCAGCGTTACCTCCTCTACGTTGCCAATGGGCGCTCCGCGTTTCAGCGCGGGATGCAGGGTGCGGCTCTCCAGCGCAACGCTGCTGAAGGGGTCGCCCGTGAGAGCATAGATGATCCCCTCCTCTACGAGGCCCCACTGGGGGCCGCCTTTGTCTTGGTAGCGACAGATCAGCATAGCCTCTCCTCAAGGGTGCTCTGGGTTCCTCAAGACAATCATACCATCTGGACAATCCCCTCGCGGAAGGGGAACGCCGAGCCACACACTTGGCAACGCAGAATCTCCTCGGCTGCATGCCAGTCTGAATTTCCACAATGCGGGCAACACAACGCCTCTAGCGGCTCACGGTTGCCTGCCTGTGAGTGCCCGGCTTTAAAACCCCACACAAGGTCATATTCCACTTGCCAGCGCTGGATCTCCACATCCATCATCCCCAGCCTGTGCAGCAGAGTGCGCAGGGTCTCGGCGTGTAGGGCTTTGCCCGGCATAAGCCACGCGCTCAGGCCGCGCCGCCGCGTGGTCAGCAGGACGCCGCCCGGGCGTAGCACGCGCGCAGCTTCGGCCAGTTGTGCCGCCGGGTTGGGTGTGAACTCCAGCATCTCCAAGCAGGTCACGGCATCAAACGCAGCGTCGGCAAAAGGTAGATGAGCGGCATCGCGCCGTATCAGTAGCAACCGATCGGCGTAGTCCTGTGTTTTGCGTGCGGCGATCTCCAGCATCCGTTGGGAGTGATCTACGCCGATAACGCTGCCGCGGAAATCCTCCTGTGCAAATAGTGCCAGCGGTAATCGCCCCGTGCCGGTGCCTATATCCAGCACCAACGGGCGGGGAATGTCGGCAAGACATGCGGCCAGCGGCTGGCCCAGAAAGAACGCCTCAAAGAGTGGGTTGTATTGCTTGATGGCGTCGTAGCGCGGTGCGGTGAGGTCATACAGCCATGTCACAACGCGCTGGCCGAGGTAGGCGCCTTCGGCCAGCACCAGATGCCAATAGGCCAGCGCAATGACCACCGCCACCCCAACGCCGATCGCCCCCCACACGCTCCATGACGGCATCCTATAGAATGCCTTCCGCTCGCAGCCAGGCCTCGCTACGGCGCAGGCCCTCTTCCAGCGGCACGCGCGGCGACCATCCCAGCAGGTCCTTGGCCTTGCGGTTGCTGATCTGCCCACGTCCGCACATCTGGCCGATGACGGCAGACAGCCGATAACGCCGCACGAAGGGATCAGCAAGGACTGCCGCGAGGCGAGCTACCCAGCAGGGGACGCGAATAGCCCGTGTGGTGGGGACCATGCGCATATAGCCGCCTAGGTAATCGGCCAGCGTGATGGGGCCATCATCCACGGCGTTAAAAACTTCTCCCACAGCGCGGGGATGCACCGCGCAGAGCAGCAACAGGTCCACCAGATCGTCAATATAGATGGGGAAAGCCGTTCCGCGCCCTCCGCCGATGAGGGGCATGCGCCCCGCTTTGGCCCATTGTGCCACGCGCAGCGTCCACGTGGGCGATTGCGGCCCGTAAACCATGCCAGGGCGGACGATGACGTAAGGCAGTCCCGTTTGGGCAGCGACCTCGCGCAGGGCGGCCTCGGCACGGATTTTGCTGTCGCCGTAGGGATCGCCGTAGGGGCGCAACAGTGTGGATTCATCTACTGTTGCGTTGCCGATAACCCCATAAACGGAGATGCTGCTCACAAATACGAAGCGCTCTACCTCTACGGCCGCGCTGGCTTGTGCTAGATGGCGTGTGGCCTGCACGTTGACCGGCTCGGCCAGCCGCCAGTTACGGCTGCCTAGCCAAGCAGCAAGGTGCATCACTACCTGCACGTTCTGCGCAAGGATTGCCTCCATGCGCCTCCCATCGGTGATGTCCCCTTGCACAATCTCTATGCCGAGCTGCGCCAGCTGCTCGCCGCGCCCAGGGACGCGCTCCAGAGCCAACACGTGCGCCCCAAGGGCATGCAGGCGCTGCGCCACATAGCCCCCAATGAACCCCGTTGCCCCAGTGACGAACACCCTTTTGCCGGCCAGCGATCCGATCACGGTGTTGCTCCAGCGGCATAGTGGTTGGCCCATGTGGGCAAGTCTCAAGTTTAGCGGTACGGTAGGGGCTGTGCAAACCACGCTGTGGGGTGTTTCGGCTTTGCAATAGGGTTTACGGCAATATACCCCTGCCAATACGGTGGTGATGTTGAGACCCATTCAGAGACTTGCGGGCAACCTCACTGTGTGACACAATCCCAGTGGGGGATGGACAGTGACTCCCCATCACGTCTATACGCTTTTGGGAGGTGATCCCTGTGACCAAAGTCCGGCTGATGATCCCCGGGCCGGTGGAAGCAGAGGACAGTGTACTCTCCGCCCTCGGCGAGCAGACCCTGCCCCACTATGGCCCCCGCTGGATGCCCCTCTTTCAGGAAACCGTCGCTTTGCTCAAGCGGCTCTTTATGACACAAGGCGATGTCCTCATCATGCCCGGCCCAGGCAGCGCTGCGTTGGATGCAGCGGTCGCCAGCCTCATCCCACACGGCGCCAGCGCCTGTGTGCTGGATAACGGCTTCTTTGGGATGCGTACCACCCAGATCATAGAAGCCAGCGGCATCCGCCCCTGGGTAGTGAGGGCGCCCTGGGGCAGGCACGTTGACCCTGACGACGTGCGCCGCAGCTTGCGCGAGTGGATCCCGCAGGCCCAGCGAGCAGGGCAGGCCATACGGGCTTTGGTGGTCGTTCACCATGAGACCAGCACCGGCGTTCTCAACCCACTGCGCGAGATCGCAGCGGTAGCCCATGAGTTTGACCTGCCGCTCATTGTGGATGCGGTGGCGTCGCTGGGTGGGGTGCCCATTCCGGTGGATGAGTGGGGGATTGACATCTGCGTAAGCGTGCCTAACAAGTGTCTCGGCGTGCCGCCCGGCGTGGCGCTGATGGCCGTCAGTCGGCGCGCCTGGCAGCTGGCTGAGGCCAATCCTTCGCGGCACGGCTGGTATCTTGACCTGCGCACATGGCGCTGGTACATGGACAATTGGGGCGACTGGCATCCTTACCCCACCACGCTGCCCACCAACAACATTGTGGCGCTCCATCAAGGCCTGCAGAACATTTTCGCCGCAGGCCTTGAGGCACATTTTGCCAGTTTTGAGCGTGCCGCCACACAGGCGCGCGAGGGCATGGCCGCCTTAGGCTTCACCCTTTTCCCGGAGGCGGCCTATGCTGCGCCGCCCATCAGTGCGCTCAACGCGCGGCCAGATGTGGACATCAGCGATATGCTGCGCTACCTGCTCCACGAGCACGGCCTTATGGTCTCGGGTGGTCTGGGCGAGCTAAAAGGCAAGATTTTCCGCGTGGGGCATATGGGCCGCGCCAAAGAACCCCAAGTGATTGAGGCACTGCTGCAAGCGACTCGCGCCTACCTCATGGAGCACGCTCCGGCCTGAGCCACAAGGGAGCAGGGCGGTACAACCGCCCTGCTCCTTATTTTCCCCGCCTTGAGAGGGGTGCGGTTAAGTCGCAGCGGCAGGATTGCGATGCCAGCTTAGGGATACAGGCTGCGGTCCACACTCTAGCGGCGGAACATCTCATCCACCACCGGCCTGATGCCCTCCCAAATCGGCTCTTGGATGGCCGCACCCGCTTCTGTTGTGCGGGCGTAGTACATCGTTTCATCAAAAGTGCGGCTGTCTATGCCCTGCGGCCCTACCCACAGCACGGCCGGCGCCATACGCAAGAAGTCAAAGATCGTGAGGTCAGTATCCACATGGCGCACAAAGGCCAGATACACGGTTGGTAGGCGGCCCCAGTTGACCGGCCACAGCAGCTGGCGGAACAGCGCGGCGATCACCTGCATCTGGCGGCGCAGGCGGTCCATGCTTCCTGTGCCATGGCGCAGGCGCGCGTACTGAAGCGCCCGCTCGCCGTCTAAGTGCTGCTTACCGGGCTGGAACTCCACGGTCATCACGCCATAGTCGTAGGTTGGATACTCGTAGTCAATAAGGTGGCGTTCCACATCCACGGTGATGCCCCCTGCTGCATCCACTATAGCAATGAATCCCTCAAAATCTAGGCGCACGTAGCGATGGATGGGCACACCAAAGTTGTGTTCCACGGTCCGGCGGGCCAATGCCGGCCCGCTGCCTGGATTGTCCACCTCGGCGAAGACATGGGCAGCGTTGATGCGTTGCTTGCCGTAGCCGGGGATGTCCACCCACAGATCGCGGGGAATGGCGAGCATCCCCACATAAGGCTGGGCCGGATCAATGGTGGCCAGAATCATGGTATCTGTGCGGGCTGCCACACCTTCGCCCGGGCGGCTGTCTAGCCCTAAGATGAGGATGTTAAGGCGTGGCGGCGGTGCCAGACGGTACATCACTACCGTCAGCAACACAAAGGCCACAGCGAAAAGGCCCAGCGCCAGCGCTCCCTGTAGCAGATATCCAAAACACCCTGTGCCTTTGCGGTAGCGCTTTGTGCGATAAGGTGGCCAGCCCGGGGGCCGTTGATAGGCTCTCCCTGATGGCCCATAACCTGCTGGGTGGTGCGGCTGGGTATCACCGCGGCTCAGCGGTGTATGCGGTCGCGTAAAATCATCCTGATGGGGGGAATGCATGGTCGGAGATCATAGCATGGACTCACAGAGTTGCACACTTCTCTATCCGCTCCCAGCGAACACATCTATTGACGCTCCTCTTGTCGCTCGGTACAATTATGCACGTGCGGGGCATACCGCCATTGGCGGGCCGGCTGCCGCTTGGGGGTGGAGAGGCCCGTTTATTTTGTCTGCAACCGGATGCAAAAAGAATTCGCCACGTTGCCTTAGCAGGCTGCGCTGCTCTGATGGGGCGGTTGTGGCCTTCCTGTGGGCGATGGCGTGATGGGGAGATGTTTCCATGAGTGAGATGTTGACATTGGCGGCAAGCAAGCGCGAGATCGTGGGCAAGAAGGTCAAGCAGCTGCGCCGCCAGGGAATGATCCCAGCGGTACTATATGGGCCGGGTGCCGAGCCGCTGAATCTGACTGTGGATCAGCGCGAACTGCGCCGCGTGCTGGCCATCGCAGGGGGCACGCAGTTTATTGAGCTCAACGTGAACGGGGAGCGCATCCCCTCGCTTGCCCGCGCTGTCCAGCGCGACTACCTGCGCGACGAGATTCTGCACGTGGATTTCTACCGTGTGGTGATGGATCGTCCTGTGACGGTAGAGGTCCCGCTGGCCTTTGTTGGAGAGGCGCCGCTGGCCGAAAGTGGTGCGGCCGTCCTGATGACGCTCGCAACGGCGCTGGAGATAGAGGCCCTGCCTGCTAATCTGCCACCACATATTGACGTCGATCTCAGCCGTTTGCAGGAGATCGGTGACCAGATTCAGGTGCGCGATCTAAGCCTGCCGCAAGGCGTCAAGGTGTTAGCCGATCCAGATGAGGTCATCGTCAAGTTGGAACCGCCGGAGTTGCTTGCTGAGGAGGAGCTGCCCGCTGTATCTGTCTCGGCAGAGGATGTGGAGGTGATCACGAGGCGGCGTGCTGAAGAAGAGGAAGAGTAAGCCCGCTTTTGCGCTGCAAACCGAAGGCCAGACCCCCCAAAGGTCTGGCCTTTTGATTCCTGCACGGTGGCCTAGCTCCCTGAAGAAGCTGCTGCTGTTCCCTCCTGCGGCTCTATGTGCGCCGCGCCTTGTGTGAGGGTCACAAAGACGATGAACTCTCCGCCTGCGCTGCCATAGTTCCAAACTGTCAGCACGTAACGCCCCGATTGGGGCAACATCAAGCGATCCACTACCGGATTTTTGCCCACCACATCATCCAGCGAGACAAGCAGGTAACCATCCGGCGTGAAAAGGTCAATTCCCAGATCAAGGCCGCTGGTACTGGAGGTAGGATGAGCGTCAAGGCTGACCAGCTCCCCAGCCCGCCCCTCAAAGAAATAGGTGTAAACTGTGCCCGGTCCTTCCATCACATCCTTGCGCCCTGTGAAGCCCGGGGCGATCCTACCGCCTACCTCCAGGTTGTACTGGCTAACGTGGCGAATGAGGTACTGCACTGGCCCGCTCTCTGCTACTGTAGCGAATTCCAGCTGGTATTCCCCATCCCAGGGGAACTGTGCCAGCGTCAACCGTTCGGCCTCACCTGGCCCAGCCACGTCCACCGTTGTAAGGCGGTTGCCGTAGGGATCATAGAGGGTGATGGTCGGGTCCACGCCCGCGCTGGTTGGCTGTACCTCCACGCTGATCCCATCTAATGCGCGGCCTGTCAGCGTCAACCATGTGCTACGGCGTGGCACGCCCTGTAGTTCTAGTTCGGTGCGTATGCCGATCATTGCCTCTCCTGCCCCTTGCGAGGGGCTGACGCGGATGAGGTAGTCGCCGGTGGTTTCGCCATAGTTGCTGAGCATTACCGTGTACAGCCCCGACTGCGCAGGCATGAAGTTCCACAGATAGGGATCGTTGCCAACGTTGTCATCGCGAGCAGCCAGCAGCCTGCCATCCGGCCCATAGAGCTTAAAGAGCAGGTCCAGCGTGCCCGTAAGGGCGGTGGCGCTCAGGTCAAAGCGCTGACCGCGCTCAACGGGCAGGCGGAAAGTGTGATAGGTTAAGGGATGGGTGATGCGCCCTCGCAGCGCCTCATCCAGAGAGGAAAAGATGCCCCCGCCCTCTACAGTGGCCGGATCAAGGGAGTAGAGGGAGACGCCCACCGCACCTTCCACAGTGGCGGTGGCAATGTTCAGCTCATAGTAACCGTCCGCTGGGAACTGGAATTGGCCGATGACTTCCGGCTCACCCGGACCGCCTACATCGGCGAGGGCGAGCTGATCGCCCTGTGCATCAGTGATGGCAACCAATGGGTCGGGAGTGCCCTCCAGCACGATCACCTCAATACGTATGGGTTGGTCGGCGTGTCCTTCCAGAGGGTAAACGGCGGTGGTGCCCGGCTCAAGGAGCGCGCGGTAGCGTTCTATGAGACGCGGCTGCGAAGGGGGTGCCGCTGTTGATGAGGGAATGGCGGGCGTGACCGTCCCAACCGGTGCTAGTGTGGGCCAAGCGGTCGGTGGAGGGGTGGGAGTAGGGGATGTCGGTTGTCCACGCTGACATGCTAAGAGCAGGAATGCCGTTATGAATGTGAAAAGGGTTGCTCCCCCTGCACGCCGCAACGGATGGCTCATAGTGGTTGATCTGCTCCCTCCGCATTCCGTTCATCGGAGGGGGACGTCGGCGGGCGGCGCGTCTCGGGGAGGAGGGCGCGGGCAAAGATCAGGTAGCCTGTGTGTCCCACTATACGGTCTTCAGGCCGCACGCGAGCGGGCAGTGTCTTGTAGGGGCGTAGGATCAGCTCCTCGGCTTCTACCAATCCAAAGGCAGGATGCGCCTCTAGCGCCTCCAACAATGCAACCAACTGGTTGGCCGTCGGCACGAGACAACCCAGCACTCCACCGCCGCGCAGCGCTGCCCGTGCCTGATTGAGCAACTCCCAAGGTTTGCGCAGGTCCAGGAAAAGTGCATCGGCGTCTGTCTCGTCAAAGCCCTGCGCCACGTCGCGTTGTTTGAAGGTCACACGGTGCGCCAGCCCCACGCGCCGCAGGTTCTCCTCAGCGATGGTCAGCATAGTGCTGCGTTCATCGTAGGAGTATACGTGTCCTTCGTCGCCCACTATAGTCGCCAGCGCGAGGCACAGGCCGCCGCTGCCCGTGCCGGCCTCAACGACGATGCTGCCAGGCGCTACACCGAGGCGCAAGATAATGTAGCCGGCGTCTTTGGGGAAAATGATCTGGCTCTGACGCCGCAGATGGCGTACCAGCTCCTCGGTAGTGGGACGTAGCAGATAGTAAGGTGTGCCTAGATGGGTGTAAACGCACGCTCCCAGCGGCTGCCCGATCAAGTCATCATGGGCCAGCACGCCGTGGTGGGTCATCAGCTGCTGGCCAGGCACCAGCTTACGGATGAAGTAGCGCCGGTCCCGCTCGTTGATGAGCAGAACCAGATCGCCAGCCTGTGTGAGTGACAAAATCCCCTCCCGTGCTCTTCAAAGCGCGTATTATAACAGCCCGTTGGAACGCACTCCAAGGGCCGCTGTGGTGATTGTCACATATGGTAGATTCGCGGCTCCATTTGGGGTTGACTTCGCGACGCCAGGCGGTTATGCTTCTAGAACCCACTTGCTTCGTTGAGAGGAGCGCCATGTCCAAACGTGTGCTGGTCCGTGTGTGCTACTCGTGCCTTGGTGAAGGGGCTGACCTGCTGGCCGAGCTGCGCCGTCTGCGGGAGGCTTATGAGGAAGTGATGGTGGTGGATGTGGATTGTTTGGACGTCTGCGACCGCAGTCCGGTGGTGGCTGTGGAGAATGAAGTGATTGCTCCGGCCACACCGCAGGCTGTGCGGGAGGCGGTGGAGAGCGCGTTAGCACGCCTGTGAGCTGCCCCTCTCCTTGGCAAGCGACCGGTGAGGAGGACTTGACATATTGATAAACATCAATATAATTTGAGTCATGAGCGTTGATCCGCTGGTCTTTGCCAAAGTGCTGGCTGATGAGACACGCCAGAAGATCATGAGGCACCTGTGCTGTGCCTGGCTCAGCGTAGGTGCTGTGGTAGAACGGCTTGGAGGCTGCGTCGACCAACCGACGGTCAGCTATCACCTAAAGCGGTTGGAGGAGGTAGGGCTGGTGTTGGTGCGCCAAGAAGGACGCCAGCGCTTTTATACGCTCAACCAGGAACGGTTGGCTATCTGCTGTGGGGCGCTGATGCAGGCCTTCGCCCCCGACTATGTCCCTAGGATGGCGATCTCGGTGCAAGGTGTCCACGCGAAAGAGGAGTAATCTCTCTTTCTTTTTTGCAACGATACATTGATGAACGTCAATAAATCGGGAGGCTTTATGAGCGACGATCAGGAGTCTATTTATAGGGCCATCCGCACTTATTATGGGATGATTGCCCAACAGGCAGGCAAAGCGTGCTGTGGTGAGAGAAGCGGGGCCAGCTGCTGCTCGCCAGCCGTCATTTATGATGCCTCCTTGCTGGCGGAACTGCCGCCTGACATAGCAGGCCTTTCGCTGGGATGCGGCGATCCGCTGACCATTGCCAGCCTGCGCACCGGTGAGACAGTGCTGGATCTGGGTAGCGGGGGAGGCTTGGATTGCTTCTTGGCGGCGCGACAGGTGGGCGAAACGGGCCGTGTGATCGGCGTGGATATGACTCCGGAGATGATCGCCAGAGCGAACGCCAATCGTGAGGCACTTGGTCTCTCTAACGTAGAGTTCCGCCAGGGGATAATAGAAGCATTGCCGGTTGAAGATGCCAGCGTGGACGTGATCCTATCCAACTGCGTTATCAACCTTTCACCGGATAAGCCTGCCGTCTTCCGCGAGATGTTCCGCGTGCTACGGCCCGGTGGGCGCTTTGCCATCAGCGACATCGTAACCGACGGCGAGTTCGCGCCTGCTGTGCGCGGTTATCTTGACCTCTGGGCGGCGTGCATCAGCGGGGCAATTGATCTCAACCGCTACATAGCGCTGCTGGTTGAGGCAGGTTTCGAGGAGGTGCAGGTAACGGAGAAAGTAGGTCTTTATAACCCTCCGCTGCACATGGTAGGGCTGCTCCACATCTTCAGTGCGCGCATCGTGGGGCGCAAGCCTCCGCTAGGCAAAATGTAAGAGGAGCAGCTGTGTGTAGCAAGCAAGGGGGCATGGCCTTCTGTCAGGCTGTTCCCCCTTTTTGTGCTTTATGCCCGATGAGAATGCCCTCCATGCGCCTGAAGACCAGGCGGCTCCCAACAGAGCGCGGCGCAAGATAGGCACGCGGCGCCTGTGGCGCCTGCACAAGCAGGGCGCGTAACCGCAGGAGATCGTCGCCCTGCACACCTGCCGCAGCAGCCCACTCATCAAAATCGGTTTCTCGCAGGCAGGCCTCGCGGTGGGTGATCACCAACCCCGCCGCGTGGAGGAAAGCCTCCCAATCCTCCAGTGAATAGGCCCACACGTGTGCCGTATCGCGCAGGCGTTCCAGCGTGTTGACAAAACGGGCAATAGGCGGCTCTGCGCTTACCACGTAGTCTACCAGCGCCAACACACCGCCATCGCGCAGCACGCGGGCCCATTCAGTGGCAAAGGCAGCGGCGTTGTACGAGTAACGCGCTACGTGGAAGGCGATCACAGCGTCAAACGCTGCCCAGGGGTAGGGCAAATGGTCGGCTGCGTGCAGGCAGAGGCCAACGTGGCCCTGACGCTGTGCAGCCGTCAGCGCTGTGTAAGTTGGGCTGCCGAGAACCACCTGCGCCACATGTGGTGCAAGGGACAACGCTGGGTTGTCATTCTCGGCGGTGACGATCAACACGCGCCAAGTGGGTTGCCACGAGATGAGCGATGAAAGATAGGGGAGAAAATCCGCCCCGCTTGCCATGATGTCAGCCTCCTAAGGATTTTCCTCCCCCGTCAATGCCACCATCAGCTCCTCTCTGACCGCCTCGTCGCTCTCGCTTGCCAGCGCAGAGCGCAGGGCGTCTTTTTCGGCACCCAGCCTGCCCAGCGGCCAGGCGGCATGTCCGCGCACCAATGGGCTGGGATCGTTCAGCAGGGGCACAAGATAAGGGGCGATATCGGGCAGACCACTATTGCCGGCAGCAATACAGGCGTTGCGCACCAACCGCGTTCGCCCGATGCGCTCAATGGCCGAGCCGCGAAACTGCACCGCGAACGATGCTTCATCCAGCGCAAGCAGGCGGGTGAGAGGCGGTGCCGCACGGTCAAAATCCAGCGGTGCAAAAGCTTCCCACCAGGCTGTTGGACGGGCAAAACGCTGCCAAGGGCATACCTCTTGGCACACATCACACCCGTAGACCCAGTTGCCCATTTGGGGGCGTAGATGGCGGGGGATGGAGCCCTTGTGTTCAATGGTCAGGTAGGAGATGCACAACCGCGCATCCAACACATAGGGGCGCGGAAAGGCGCCTGTTGGGCAGGCGGTGAGGCAGCGCGTGCACGTCCCACAGCTCGGCATGGGAGGGGCAGAAGTGTCATCATCCAACGCGGCAGTGGTAAGAATCTCGCCGAGGAAGAAGAAACTGCCGCGCCGAGGATGGATCAATAGCGTGTTCTTGCCCACGAATCCCAGCCCAGCCTGCGCGGCGTGGCTGCGTTCTAAGATGGCACCTGTGTCCACATAAACGCGGGTGGTGACTTGCGCCCCGGCGATCGTGCGGACGAACTGCGCCAGCGTCTCCAGCTGTGCCAGCATCACACGATGGTAATCAGCACCCCATGCATAGTTGCTGATGCGCCCTCGTGCCGGATCGTGGGCGATGGCGTCGGGCAAGCGCAGGGTGTAGTAGTCCAGCGCTGCGACAATCAGCGAGCGGACGCCCGGCAGGATTACATTGAGATCCTCACGCCGCTGGATGCGGTCTGCGCGGGCCATGTAGCCCATCGTGCCGTGCATACCGGCCCTGATCCACTCCAGATAGGCAGCTAGATAGGGGCTGGGCTGCGCTGGGACAATCCCCACCAGGGAGAAGCCCAATTCATGTGCCTGCTCTTTGATGCGCTGGCCAAGCGTGCTCATATGCCTGAGTATAGCGCCGCATGTCGCTCTCCCGCTGAAAAAACAGGGCGCCCTCACGGGGCGCCCTGTTTAGCGTTTTGGGAGAGGGGATAAAACGCTACACCTGTGCTACTTACGGGCCAGATACTCGTTCATGGCACGGGCGGTGCGTTTGGCGGCGGCCAGTGCCTTGTTCACCAGCGCGGGACCGGTGACGTTATCGCCGGCGGCGAAGATGCCCTCGCGGCTGGTTTGGCCTGTTTCCTCATCCACGACGATCAATCCCCACTTGTGGGTCTTAAGATCGGGTGTGGTTTCGCCAATCTCGGGATCGGGCCAAAAGCCGATGGCGAGGATGACATCATCCACTTCAACCTCGTACTCCGAACCGGCGATGGGTACTGGGCGGCGGCGGCCCGAGCTATCCGGCTCGCCCAGCTCCATGCGGATCATCTTCATGGCGTCCACGTTGCCATCGCCGTTCTTGTCCAGCAATTCCACCGGCGCGGTGAGGTAGATGATCTGGGCACCTTCTTCAATAGCATGGTGACGCTCATCGGCATTGCCGGGCATCTCGGCCTCAGTACGGCGGTAGTAGCAGATCACCTCCTCGGCACCCAACCGCAGAGCGGTGCGCAGGCAGTCGGTGGCTGTATCGCCGCCGCCGATGACGGCCACACGGCGGCCTACACGTATGCGGTCGGCCTTGTCGGGCGGCAGCATGTCATCCGGCACGTTGGCGCGGATGAGGAAGTCCAGTGCGTTGTGCACGCGCCCCAAATCCTCACCGGGGACGTCCATCTTAGCCTCCACCTGCGCCCCCGTGCCCAAGAATACGGCGTCGTAGCCGCCCTGAGCGATGAGATCGTCCAGCGTGAAGCCCCTGCCAATACGTGTGTTCATCACAAAGCGAACGCCAAGCTGCTTCAGCCACTCAGCCTTCCAGCGCACAAGGTCCTTATCCAGCTTAAAGTTGGGGATACCATACACCAGCAAGCCGCCTGGCGTGGGCAAGGCATCGTAAACGGTTACCTCGTGCCCGGCAATGGTCAGATCCTCAGCAACAGCCAAACCAGCTGGCCCTGCCCCGATGACAGCCACCTTCTTGCCAGTAGGCGGTGCTCTATGTGGCAGGGGCACGCCGCCGTGCGTGCGCTGATAATCGGCCACAAAGGCTTCCAGCGCTCGCGTGTTAATGCCTTTGCCGCGTTTGGTCAGCACACAGCCGGCTGCGCAGCTGGCATCGCGGGGGCACACCCGCCCGCATATTTCCGGGAGGGGATTGGTAGCGCGGTAGATTTCAGCAGCACGCAGGAAGTCGCCAGTCTCAATGTACCACATAGCCTCAGGGATATTGTTGCCCAAGGGGCAGGCCTCCACACAGGCCGAGGGATCAGGGCAGTGGATGCAGCGTGCGGCCTCGGCCATCGCTTCTTCAGGTGTGAGGCCGATGAAGCACTCCTCAAAATCCTTTACACGCTCCTCAGGCGAGCGGTACTTGGCGGGTACAGGTTCAAGGCGCATGCGCGCTTTGCGATCCAAGGCTTCACGGTCAACGATCTCTGGCATGGAACGCTCTCCTCGCAAGGATGATGGCATTCTACCCAGCAAGAGGATAAACGGTTCCGCGCCCCCCGTTTAGTTCCGAATGTCACAAACTATTGTGCTAATTGTCGCAATTAGGATGGACATCCCTCCCGCTTCTCGGAGGATGCAGCTCGCCCAGGGTATAATGGAGGGCAGTCGGCCTTGTGCGGCTGGCTGAATAACCTAAGGATTGGTGATGAGAGGAGAAAACAGGTTGAGAAGAGTAGGTATTTTTGTTGATGCCCAGAACATTTACCTGACAACACAGGCCATTTTTGGGCAGGGCAAGATCAATTTTGCTGTTCTGCGCGATTACCTGAACGGAAAGGATTTTAACGGCGGAGATGCTGTCGTCACCACGAGCGTCTTCACCTGCTACGACCCCAACAGCGAAGGCCAGCGCGCCTTTCTCAATGCCCTCGGCTTGCTGGGCTACCGCGTCATCGCTAAGCCTATACGGCGGCTCCCTGACGGTACCATAAAGGCCAATATGGATCTGGAGATGGCTATAGAGATCCTCAGCCAAGCCCCCCATCTGGATGAGGTGGTGTTGATCACTGGCGATGGGGACTTTAAGGCACTGGTGGATTACCTGTGTGCAATGGGAAAGGTGGTCAAGGTTATTGGCCCAGACAAGCTAACCTCGCCCGAGTTGATACAGGCGGCGCATCAATTCATCAATCTGCACAAAATAGAGGGCATCCTGGACCTGGAGTGAGGCCTGGCAGTGCGGGCGCTCATCCCGCTCCCCGCCGCAGGCTGAGCAGAATAGAGAGCAGCGTGAGGCCGGCCAGCCCAAACCCGATCAGCCCGGCGGTGGTCTCGCCACCCGTGTAGAGCAGGGAGGCCGAGATGAGCAGGCCGGCAAAGAGGAAACTCTGCGCCACGCGGTTGATGGCGTGTGTCAACCATTTGATCTGGTCGTTCAGTTCGCTGCTGGCGCGCACGCTGACCTCAATCTGGCCGCGCTGAAAGCGGGTCAGCACGTCCTGCATCTGGCGGGGTAGCCCCAGCGCTACCTGCCCCAGTGTTAGTGCCTCATCCACCCAATCCCTGAGGTTGTTGCGGGAAAGGTCGGCGACGAAGCGTTGGGCGTAGTTTGCCAGCGGCTCCCAAACGTTGAAATCGGGGTCCAGCAGGGTGCATATGCCGGAGAGGATGCCCACCGCTCGCGCCAAGTAGATGAAGTTCTGCGGCACCTGAAAGGGCATCTCGTAGAGCAAGTCGCGGTATTTGAGGGCGAATTCGCGCATCTCGTTACGCCCCATACGCGCCAGTTCGGGGATGCTCTTGCCCCAAATCATGGAGAGCACCTCCTGCTCCACCTCCTCAATACGCTGCAGGTCGGCGGAGGGGAGAAGCATCCCTAACATCTGATAGGCTTTGATCACGCGGCGGGCGTCACGGGTGGCGACGGCGATGAGCGCTTCGCGCAGGCCGGCCCGCACCTGCTCGGTGATGCGCCCCACCATGCCAAAGTCCACAAACACAATGTAAAAGGGGTGACCCTCATCTGGCGCGGTATTGCTGTAGCCCTGCGCGATGGCCTCCTCCGGCAGAGGGTAGATGAAGAGGTTGCCGGGGTGCGGATCGGCGTGGAAGAAGCCAAATTCAAAGATCATACGCAGGTAGATGTCCAGCAACCAGCGGGCGGCCACACAGCGATCCACACCGGCGGCGTCAATAGCCTCACGGTCCACGATCTTGATGCTGGTAACGTCCTCCAGCGTCAGTACGCGACGGCTGGAGGTATGGTGGTAGATGTTGGGGATGTAAACACGGTTATCGTCGGCGAACAACTGCTGGAAGCGTTCGGCGTTGTGGGCTTCGGCGATGTAATCCAGCTCCTCCCACAGCGTTGCGGCGAATTCGCGCAGCAAGGCGGGCACATCGGCGCGCTTGCTGACGACCGGCCACAACATGATCCAGCGCGCCACCACCTGCAAGGCTTCCAGGTCGGTGGCGACGATGCGCTCAATGCCGGGGCGCTGCACTTTGACGATTACGCGCTCGCCGCTGTGCAGACGCGCGCGGTACACCTGCCCTAGCGAGGCGGCAGCCCAGACCTGAGGGTCAAACTCAGCGAATATCTGCTCCGGCGGCGCTCCCAACTCCTGACCAATAAGGCGCAGGATAGGCTCTAACCTTTCCGGTGGCACTTCATCCTGAAGCCCGGCCAGTTCCTCAGTGATCTCCGGCGGCATCACATCCACGCGAGCGCTGATGAACTGTCCGAGCTTAATCATCACGCCGCCCATTTGGGTGGCCAGGCGACGAAACTGGCGGGCGTAGCGTCGCAGGCGCCCTGAGCGCCCGCGTGCGGCCAAACGCCCGCCCAGCACCCCTCGGATAAGCACTTCCCACAGGATAATGTCCAAAAACAGGCGCCCAAAGAAGGCAAGCAGGCGTAGGTAGCGCCGCCAGTTCAGTTTTTGCGGCGTTGCGGAAACCGAAACCACCGATGGCGTTTGCGACATAGGAATATCTGCTCCCTCAGTGTTCAAGCCCCTCTCACTCTATCACCCTGCTCCCCTATGATCAACTTTAGGGGACGTGATCGGCAGTGGGCAGGGCGATATGATCAAGTTCGTTTATCCCTGAACTTTGGTTGTACGGGAACATCTGTGGGGGTAGAATAAGTGTTCGGCTCTTTCACGGTGGCAACGAAGCAAGGGAATCGCTGGAGCGGCGGAGAAGATGACAGCGCTGGATAAGATCATTGTACGCGGAGCACGTGAACACAATCTGAAAAACATCAACGTGGAGATTCCACGCAATAAGCTCGTGGTGATCACAGGCCTTTCGGGGTCGGGCAAGTCATCGCTGGCATTTGACACCATCTTTGCCGAAGGTCAGCGGCGCTACGTGGAATCGCTCTCGGCTTATGCGCGGCAGTTCCTCGGCCTGATGGAAAAACCCGACGTAGATCAAATTGAGGGCCTCAGCCCAGCGGTCTCCATTGATCAGCGGGGTGTCAGCCGTAACCCACGCTCAACAGTGGGCACGGTAACGGAGATCCACGACTATCTACGCCTGCTCTATGCGCGGATTGGGGTGCCACATTGCCCCAACTGCGGGCGTGAGGTGAGCCGTCAGAGCGCACAGCAGATCGTGGATCTGGTTGAGCAGCTACCGGATGGGGCGCGCATCCAAATTCTGGCCCCCGTGATCAAAGACCGCAAGGGGCATCACCAGCGCGTGTTTGAGGACATCCGCAAGGCGGGTTTTGTGCGCGTGCGCGTGGATGGCGAGATCCGCGACGTAAACGAGCCGATAGAGCTGGCCCGCTACGAGATGCACACCATTGAGGTAGTCGTGGATCGCCTCATCATCCGCCGTTTTGAAGACCCTAACAGTGAGGAAGCCAACGCTGCCCGTTCACGGCTGACGGACAGCATTGAGACGGCCCTGGAGCTGGGCGATGGTGTGGTGATCGTCAACCGTGCTGATACAGGCGAGGACATGCTCTTTTCCGAGCATCTGGCCTGCGCCTACTGCCACATCAGCCTGCCGGAAATTGAGCCGCGTACCTTCTCTTTCAACAGCCCGCATGGAGCTTGTCCGCAATGTCAGGGGTTGGGAGTGCAGCTGGAAATTGACCCTGACCTTCTGGTCCCCGACCCCTCGCTTACCCTGCGTGAAGGGCCGTTTGAGGCTTCCGGATGGAACTCGTGGGAGGAGGAAGGTTACTATCGCCAGCTGGTGGAAGCTGTCGCCCGTGAGTTTGGCATTGACCTTGATGTCCCTTGGCGTGACCTGCCGGAAGAGCACCGTCGCATCATCCTCTATGGCTCCGGTGAGCGACGTGTGCTGGTTACCTACCGCAACAAAGATGGTCACTTGCGTCGTTACGCAGCGCAGTATGAGGGCATCGTGGGTAACCTGCAGCGTCGCTATCAGGAAACCACCTCTGACTATATCCGCATGCAGATTGAGAGTTACATGAGCGAGCGCCCTTGCCCAGCCTGCAATGGTGAGCGCCTGCGTCCCGAAGCGCGTGCTGTGACGGTTGGGGGGATGCGCATCCATGAGGTCAGTGCTCTGCCAGTCAGTCAGGTGTTGACCTGGGTGCGGTCGCTGAGTGGATCAGAAGGGGAGTCCCCTTTGCTTTCAGAGCGTGAGCGTGCCATTGCCCATCAGATACTCAAGGAGATTGAGTCGCGCCTGCAGTTTATGGTCAACGTAGGACTGGACTATCTGACGCTTAACCGCTCCGCCGGAACGCTCTCCGGCGGCGAAGCGCAGCGCATTCGGCTGGCCACGCAGATTGGCTCACGGCTGATGGGGGTGCTCTACGTGCTGGACGAACCGAGCATCGGCCTGCACCAACGCGACAACCTGCGTCTCATCCAAACGCTGGAAGGGATGCGCGATCTGGGCAATACCCTGCTGGTGGTGGAGCACGACGAGGAGACCATCCGCCACGCTGATTGGGTGATTGACCTTGGCCCTGGTGCTGGCGAGCACGGCGGTGAGGTCGTCGCGGCGGGCACGGTTGAGGACATTATGCGCAATCCGAACTCGCTGACGGGGGCCTTCCTCGCTGGGCGGTTGAGCATCCCTGTGCCGCGGACGCGGCGCAACGGCAACGGTGCGGCCATCATCGTGCGTGGCGCGCGTGAGAACAACCTCAAAAACATAGATGTGCGTATCCCGCTGGGCAAGTTGGTGTGCATCACAGGAGTTTCGGGTAGCGGCAAGAGCACGCTGCTGGTGGAGGTGCTTTACAAGCGGCTGGCACAAATCCTGCATGGCAGCCGCGAGCGCGCGGGCGCTCACGACAGCATTGAGGGTGTGGAGCACATTGACAAGATCATCAACATTGACCAATCGCCTATCGGGCGCACGCCGCGCAGCAACCCGGCTACCTATACCAAGCTTTTTGACCCTATCCGCGAGCTCTTCGCCGAGCTGCCAGAAAGCCGCGTGCGCGGTTACAGGCCGGGCCGCTTCAGCTTCAACGTCAAGGGTGGGCGCTGTGAGGCCTGCGAAGGGCAGGGTGTGTTACAGGTTGAGATGCAGTTCCTGCCTGATGTGTACATCCCCTGCGATGTGTGTCATGGTCGGCGCTACAACCGCGAGACGCTGCAAGTGCGTTTCAAGGGATTGAACATCGCCGATGTGCTGGACCTCACAGTGAGTGAGGCGCAGGGGGTCTTCGCGGCTTTCCCGGCCATCACCAGCAAGCTGGACACGCTGGAAGCAGTAGGGCTGGGTTACATCCGTTTAGGGCAGCCCGCTACCACGCTTTCTGGCGGAGAAGCACAGCGTGTGAAGCTAAGCCGCGAGCTGGCCAAACGCGCCACCGGTCGGACGCTCTACGTGCTGGATGAACCATCGGTGGGGCTGCACGCGGCAGATGTGGCGCGCTTGATTGACGTGCTACAAACGCTGGTAGATCAGGGTAACACAGTGGTGATCATCGAGCACCACCCAGATATTATCAAGGTGGCCGACCATATCATTGATCTGGGGCCTGAAGGCGGTGAGGCTGGTGGCTGGATCATCGCCGAGGGCACGCCGGAGGAGGTAGCGCAGGTGGAGAGAAGCTATACCGGTCAGTTCCTGCGGCGGCTGCTCTATGATAGCCGCCCTTCCGCAGCGCACGAGGGCGTTGCGGCCAACCCGCATTAAGGGAGCGTAGGCGAGCGATGTTGCCGTTGTCTGTCCCCTCACCAGGGGACGATGAAGAGGAATTTACCCTCCATGAGCTGCTGGCCCGCTGCGCCATCAACCTGACGGAAAAAGCGGCGCAAGGCGAGCTGACCGCTGCCTATGAGCGTGAGCAGGAGGTGGAGCAGATTCTCACCTCGCTGGCATCGCCCCTGAAGGGGCGCATTGTGGTTACTGGCGGGCCGCGTGTGGGCAAGACGGCGATCATCCAGGAAGCAGCGAAGCGCATTCAGGCTGGGCGCTGCCCGCAAGCGCTCAAGGGCTGTGAGCTGTGGGCTTTGAGCGCACGGAGCATCCTGCGCGCTTTTGGGGTGCAGGATTGGCAGGAACGGCTGGGTCAGCTGATGATGCTATGGGCCGACCATCCGGAGGTGATACTGGTGGTGGATGCCCTGCCGACTACGCTCTCGGCAGGGGCAACGCTGGAGGACCCCTTTGACATGGCGCAGTTCTTACTGGGCCAGCTCCAGAGTTCCACCAACCGCCTGCTGGCGGAGGGCCGCACGCAGGCGGTCAACGTTTTCTTTGAGGCCTACCCCGAATACCGCCACATCCTCATGGAGGTGCGCATTGCCGAGCCACCACTGGAGGTCGCTCGGCGCATGGTTGCCCGTGCCGCCGAGGACCTGCAGAGGCAGCAGGGTGTTGAGATAGACGAAGAAGCGGTGGAGGCAGCGCTTGATCTCACACGCCGCTTCGCTCTGCATGAACAGCTCCCCGGCAAGGCTGTTGACCTGCTGGAGGAGGGCATTGCCCTCCACGTGGGGCGCAAAGAAGCCCGTTCCTGCGTGACCAAGAGCGACATCCTTGCCCGCTTTGGCGAGAAAACGGGCCTGCCGAGCATCCTGCTTTCCGACGATGAGCCTTATGATGAGCAGGCTGTGCGCCGTGTCTTCAGCGAGAAGGTGCTGGGGCAGGATCAAGCGGTGGACGTGGTGGTGCAGACACTCAGCCTGCTGCGCACGCGGCTGAACAACCCCTTCCGTCCCATGGGCGTTTTCCTCTTCATCGGGCCGACGGGCGTGGGCAAAACTGAGCTGGCACGTGCGCTGGCCAGCTTCCTCTTCAGCGGCGATGAGCACATTGTGCGTTTCAACATGGCCGATTACAGCGCCGATTGGCATGTCCAGACGCTGTTCGGCAATCCACACGGTTTTGACCTGCCTTCGCGGCGCGGCCAGCTGACCATGCGCCTGCAGGATCATGCCTTCGCCGTAATCCTGCTGGATGAGTTTGAGAAAGCCCATCCGGAGGTCTTCCAGCGCTTCCTGCAGTTGTTTGACGAGGGGCTGCTCATCAACGGTGCCTCTGAGGTCGTCAACCTGCGCAACACCATTGTCATCCTCACCAGCAACTTTGGTGCCCATCTGCTCACGAGTGGCAAACTGGGCTTTGGCCCCACGGTGACACTGGAAGAGCAGGAGCAGCGCATCCGCGAGGAGATGGTGGCCTTTTTCACGCCGGAGCTGATCAACCGTGTGGATAGTGTGGTCTTCTTCAAGCCGCTGACCAAGCCTGTATTGCGCGAGATCGCCTACCGACGTGTGCAGGAAATCCTGCAGCGCGAAGGCATTGCCCGGCGTGGCCTTGAGGTGGAGGTGGATGAGGACGTTATTGAGTGGGTGGTGGAGCACGGTTATAGCGAGCGCTATGGGGCGCGCTACCTTGCCCGCCAAATAGAGAAAACCATCACCTACCCACTGGCCCAGCAGCTCATCCGTAACAATCCGCCGGCGGGATCGGTACTGCGGTTATTTATGCGCAACGGGCGTGTGGCCTCGGCGCTGGTGCTGCCCACTACTCCCCATCCGCCGCAGGAGGCTGCACTGGTGGCAGCTATCCTGCCACACAGGCGGATGGGACGCTTAAGCAGTGCCGAGATGCGCGCCAACCTGCCGCTGCTGCGGCAGCGTGTTGAGGCGCTGGAGTCGGCACATGGGGTGCAGGAAGCACGGCTGAAATTGGCTGACCTTACGCAGGCCATGTCCACGCCCAGCTTCTGGGATGACCCTCAGGCAGTGCAGCCGCGTTTGGAAGAGATGGAGCAGCTGAGCGGGCAGGTGGAGCTGGTGGACGGCCTGCGCCGCAACCTCAGCGAGTTGTCCGACCTTCTGGATAGCGTGGAGGCTGGACATGCTGATCTGCTGAATGAGGCGGCGCTGCGCTATCGCTACTTGCTCCGCGAATTGCCTCGCGCTGAGATGGCTGTGCTCTTCAGCAGCGCTCAGGATGCCTGTGGCGCTTACGTGTGTATTATGGCGCTTGGTCGGCGGGAAGCCGCCCGTGAGTGGGCAAGGCAGTTGGCGCAGATGTACCTCAACTGGGCAGCGCGCCATGCGTTTCATGCGGCAGTTCTCGGGGAAGAGGGGGGTGACAGCCGCACAAGGTGGGGAGTGTGGCTGAGTATTGAGGGGTATGGTGTATATGGCCTGCTGCGCGGTGAGGCAGGCATTCACCGCCTGGTACAGCCTGCTGGGAGCGGCGCCGAACGGCGGCAAGTGGTGCAGGCGGTCGTCAATGTGTGGCCCCAGCTACCTGAAGATAACCTGCCCGCACCGGACGCCGGCCAGCTAGATGTGGAAGTGCAACCTGTCAATCAAAGCGGTTTGCTCGGCGAACATCTAACGGGGCGTGTGCAGGTGCAGCTCAGCGCAGAGGAGGTACTGGTGCTTACCAGCGCGCTGCCCGTTGAAGAACTGCAACGCGAGGCTATCGCTCTGATGCGCATCCATAAGGCCATGGGTGAGCAGGCGGGGCTGCTTGATGCGCGCTCGGGGCGGGGACGTGTGGTGCGCTCCTATGTACGCCACAAACAGCGCTATGCCCACGATCCGAGTACGGGGTTGCGCGCCAAGCTGAGCGCCACGCTCAAGGGCGATATTGATCCCTTTGTGGAGGCGCGTCTGCGCGCCGCCAACCCCTCTGAGAAGTGATATTCCTGCAATGGAGTCATGATGGGGGCAAGCAAACGTCTGCTGGTCTCGGTGGCACATCCTGACGATGAGTCTTTCGGCATGGCAGGGACCATCGCCCACTACACCGCTGAAGGCGTGGCAGTATATTTGATCTGCATGACCAACGGCGATGTGGGCGAGGTAGATGCGTCGTTGTTGGCGGGCTATCGCAGCGTGGGCGAGTTGCGTATGGCTGAGCTGTGCTGCGCTGCGCAGGAGCTGGGATTGGCGCACGTGTATGCTTTCGGCTATCGCGATTCAGGGATGGCCGGCAGCGCTGATAACCATCACCCCGAGAGCCTCAACGCTGCCGATCTGAACGAGGTGACGGGCCGTGTGGTGGCGGTGATGCGCGAGGTGCGCCCGCAGGTGGTGATCACCTTTGACCCCTTTGGAGGCTACGGCCATCCCGATCACATTAAGACCCATGAGGCCACTACCCGCGCCTTCTTCGCCGCCGGTGATCCGGCACAATATGCGGAGCAGATCGCAAGTGGGCTGCCAGCCTACCAGCCGCAGAAGCTCTACTATATGACCTTTGACCGTCGCCTGCTGAGGGTGTTGGTGCACTTGATGCCGCTCTTTGGGCAGGATCCCCGCCATATGGGGCGCAATGGGGATATAGACTACGTGGAGATCGCCCGCCATGCTTATCCCATCCATGCCTACATCAACACGCGGGCGGTGGCAGAGAAGGCCGAGCGTGCCCGGCAGTGCCATGCCAGTCAGCTGGGGGGCATGGGTCGCCCTACCTTGATGCAGCGGGTGCGGCGGTTGCTCACTGGCCTCTACAATGAGACGTATATGCGCGCTTATCCGCCGGTGGCAGATCGGCGTGTGCGCGAAACGGACCTGTTTGATGGCGTGATCGCCGACTGAGCCAAACGGAGATTGGCACAGTGGACATTGAAATATTGCCCCTTGGCCCCCTTCAGACGAACTGCTACCTTGTCGTCTGCCGCACCACGCGCGAGGCGGTGCTGATTGACCCGGGCTGGCCCGATCCCGTCATTGGTGAGGCCATTGCTGCGCATCAGGCCCGTGTGAAATACGTGTTGAATACCCACGCTCACTTTGATCACATTGGCGGCAACGCATTGGCCGTCCGGCTGACAGGTGCGCCGTTGGCCATCCATGAGGCGGAGCTACCACTGTTGCGCAATAAGGGCGGCGCGGATGTGTGGGGCATCCCCATCGCTCCCAGCCCGGAACCGGAGCGCCTGCTCATCCCCGGGCACGTGCTGGAAGTTGGCACGTTGCGCCTGCGGGTGCTCTTCACACCCGGCCATACCCCCGGCCATGTCTCTTTTTATGAAGAGCAGCACAGGGCGGTTTTTGACGGCGATGTGTTATTCCAGCGCGGCATTGGGCGCACCGATCTGCCGGGCGGCGATGTCCATGCCCTGTTTGATTCCATCCGCAATGTGCTCTTCAACCTGCCTGATGAAGTGGTGGTTTATCCCGGGCACGGCCCCCAGACGACCATCGGCGAGGAGCGCCGCCTAAACCCCTGGCTTGTGTGATCAGCTATTTAACCCCAGCATGTAGCGGCGTACCACTTCCTGCCCTTCGTTGCTAAGTATCCAGTCCAACAGAGCGCGGGTTGCGCCCTGCGGCTCATCCCGCGTGACGAACTCCACTGTCGTCACCAGCGGATAGGCAAGGGTATTGGCCGCCTGTGGGGTAGGGAGAGTATCGTTGTAAGCCAGCACTTTGACGCGCCCATCCAGCACGCTGTGCGGCACATAGCCGATGGCGCCCGGCGTGCCTGCCACTAAGTTCAGCACATGTGTATCGCTAAAGCCCAACCGCGCTGAGGAGGTCATGGTTTGCCCTTCCATAACGAGGATGTCAAAGGCCAGCCGTGCCGAACTGTCCCACTCGCGTGTGACAACCTCAATGGAGAGAGAGGCACCTCCTACCTCTTCCCATGTCACCGTTTGGCCAGAGAAGATGGCTCGCACGTCGTCCTGTGAAAGGCTGTTGACGGTCACTTCGGGGTGCGCCACAATGGCCAGCATCTCCCGTGCAACAGGAGTGTGAAAGAAGGAGCGCTCATCGGGTGGGTAGAGCAGGAGAGCAGCATCCACCTCGCCCGTCTGCAAAGCCCTAAGGGCGGTGTTGCGGCCTGCGGGGGCCATAGAGAGCAGAACGGTGGGATGTTGCTCCTCGTAGATGTTGAGCAGGCCTTCGGCCAGCGCCGTTACCGAGGTGTCAGCAACGATGCGCAGGGCAGGAGTGGCCGGACGAGCAGCCTCGTGCTGTCCACAGGCACTGAGGAAGATGAGGCCGGCCAATAAGCCAAGCGTAAGGGCAGGTAGGCGTTTCATGGCGCGGAGTTACGCCGCACGCAGGATCAGCACCAGCAGGCTGGCTGCCGACATAAGCAGGCAGTAGAGGGCAAAGACAAACGTGGAACGCGTGCGCAGGAAGTTAAGCAGCCATTTGATGACGAGGAAAGAGCTTCCCAAGGCGGCCAAAAATCCCGCCACAAGCACCTCACCATCGCTCAGGCTGACCCCCTGCTGGGCGAGCTCCACTAGCTGGAAGGCCCCCACGCCAAGGAGTAGCGGCGTAAGCAGCAGGAAGCTGAAGCGCGCTGCAGCCTCGCGCTGCATATCGCGCAACCTTCCAGCGGCGATGGTAGCACCGGAGCGGCTGATGCCCGGCATCAGCGCCAGCATCTGCGCCAGGCCAATGAGGAGGCTATCCGCCCAAGTCATATCGCCGATGGCGCGCTTCAGTTGGCCTAAACGCTCGCTGATCAGCAGTAGCGCAGCAGTGACAAGCAGCATCAGCGCGACAACCAGCGGCTGCTGAAAGACCGCCTCAAAGAACTGACGGAACAAGACCCCCACGATGGCGGCAGGCAAAATACCCACCAACAGCAGCACGGAGAGCCGTGCGTTGGCGTCGTTTTTGCCCGTGCGCGCCCAGCGCAGGGTACTGCGGGCGATGGTCAGCCAATCGTGGCGGAAGAAAAGCAAGATGCCCGCGATCGTCCCAAGGTGTAGCACCACGATAAAAGGCAAGCCGGGCTGCTCCCAACCCAACAGCCACGGGACCAACACCAGATGCCCTGAACTGGAAACGGGGATGAACTCGGTGGCTCCTTGCACGATTCCCAGAGTGATAGCCTGCCAGATGGTCACGATGCATCCTTATCCGAAACGGTGATCTGTTCAAGAGTAGTAGCCATGTAGTCCGCGAAGCGTCCTTCCAGGATCGCTATACGTATTTCTGCTGTCAAGCGTATCAACGTGCGCAGGTTGTGGATAGAGAGCAGGGTAGCAGCCAGCATCTCGCCGCTGTGCACCAGATGGCGCAGGTAACCACGTGAGAAGTGGCGGCAAGTATAGCAATCGCAATCCTCCTCCAGCGGGGCGGCCTCGCGGGCATAGGCAGCGTTTTTCAGGTTGAGGCGTCCGCGGCGCGTCATCGCCGCGCCGTGACGGGCCAGCCGCGTGGGCAGCACGCAGTCAAAGATGTCCACGCCACGAGCAACGCCATGGATCAAGTCCTCTACGGTACCCACACCCATCAGATAGCGCGGCTTATCCGCCGGCAGCAGCGGCGTGACATACTCCAGCGTGCGGTACATATCAGCCTTGCTCTCGCCTACCGACAGCCCGCCGATGCCGTACCCGGGGAAATCCAGGCTCACCAGCCCCTGCGCCGAGCGGCGCCGTAAGTCCTCAAAGATGCCGCCCTGCACAATACCGAAGAGCGCCTGCTGTTGGCGATTGGTCCATGCCGCATAGCAGCGCTCGGCCCAGCGGTGCGTACGCTCAACGGAGAGGCGCAAGTAGTCATAATCGTCGGGGTCGGCCAGCTCATCAAAGCACATGATGATATCAGCACCTAGGTTCTGCTGAATAGCGATGGAGCGCTCAGGCGTAAAGCGGTGGCGTGAGCCGTCAAGGTGCGAGCGGAAGGTCACACCATCATCGTCTATCTCGTTGATCTGCCCCAAGCTCCACACCTGAAAGCCGCCGCTGTCGGTCAGGATGGGACCATCCCAGGCCATAAAGCGGTGCAGACCGCCTAAGTCACGCACGATCTCATCGCCCGGGCGCAGGTAGAGATGATAAGTGTTAGCCAGCACCAGCGAGGCCCCTAGCTTCTTCAGATCATATGGGGTGACGGCTTTGACCGTTGCCTGTGTGCCGACCGGCGCAAAGACAGGCGTGTAGAGCGGGCCGTGCGGCGTGTAGAACACGCCCGCCCGCGCTTGCCCATCAGTAGCTTGTATCTGGAAGGTGAAAACTGGCGCTGACACAAAGGAAAATTATACCACTTGTGGCGATGTAATGCTCTCCGCGCTGACGTTTTTCCGAAGTTTTATCGTTTAAGACGCCACTCTGGCCTTTCCCTTCCTCAGTTGAACGACATCTCAATATCACCTAAATCGGTGTCAATGGCGTCGGGCGGCACTTCCAGCCAGCCGTCCTCGCAAATACGGTTGGCTCCATAGACGAAGAAGGCTGGATATGTGGCGCCACGTGGCACGCCATCCAGCCGGAAGTAGCCCGCGTTGTTCGTCTCGCTGTAGGCGGCCACCAGCCGCAGGTCCAGTGTGGCCCCGCTGAAGAAGCGCGCGCAGGTCACATCAGGGCGCAGGATGCCAAACACGCCACCAGCCAGTGGGCGGCCTGTAGCCCCATCAATAGCGCGTCCTGTGATGACGACTCCTCCCACTGCGGCTGTTCCGCCGTCATAGTTCACTGTCAGGGTGTAGGCAACGCTGACGCTTGATCCTTGATAGGCGACTACCGCCACCCAGTACGATCCAGCAGCGCGCGGCGTGTAGGAGATGTACTCGTCGCCGCTCTCCTTCTCCGAAGCCGCGATCACGTCTCCGTTGCTGTTCAGCAGGTAGAGGTCGTAATCCGTGCCGGGCGGGATGTTGCTCAGGGCGACCTCAATCGGTGCGGCGGTGCTGGTGGTGAACCAGAACACATCCACATCGTCCGGCCATGAGATATAAGCTGAGATCACCTCGCCGGGGGCCAATGGCCCAATGGCCTGATTGAGTGTGTCGTTTGGTTCGTAGGCATCTGGATCGCTCTTGGGCGGCAGACCAGCCTCCTCAACGGGCGGCGCTCCAGCCCGCTGACGGACGACTGTCAACAGGTTAATGGGGCGCAGGATGCCCAACCCACCCAATGTAACCCCTTCACGCACATCCGGATTGACGGCAGTGGGCACGGCCACCAGCCGTCCCAGCAGATCCACCGCGGTACCGCCGCTGTTGCCGCTCGCGATTTCGGCATCCGTCTTGACGATGACGCGCTGGGTAGCACCTGCCACCTCGGCACTCTCAAAACCACTCACCGAGCCGGTGGTGAAGGTGATCGTCTCCCCACCCACGCCCGGATAGCCGAAGATGTAAATCTTGTCGCCCAGGCGCAGTTCATCGGAGTTGCCGATAGGGAGGTAGGGCAAATCGGTAGGGCTGATGGGATTGCCCTTCACATCGTGGGTGATACGCAGGATGGCCAGATCGATATCCTCGTCGTAGTGGGTAATCTGGGCGAGGTAACGTGGCTCTGGCGGTTGGTCAGGGTTGATGGTCAGGCTGATGATCAGCAATGGTGCACCGCAGGCTACGTGGCAGTTCGTCACGATCTCGCCATCTGGTGAGATGATCGTCCCTGAGCCACTCCACAGCGGGTCGTAGGTGCCCCCTGCGGGGCGCGCAGCGATGATCTGCACCGCTGCGCGCACGATCTGGTCTATCTGGTTCGGCGTCAGCTCGGCGGAGCGTGTGGCGCCGGGCGGCTCAACAGGCGTGGCGGGCGACGCGCTCGGGGGTGGTGGCACAGGGGTAGGGCTGCTGGTTGCAGATGGCAGGTTGCAGGCCAAGACCGCCAGTGTCAGCACTATCAGGGCAAGGGTCGCTTGACGCATAAACCATTCTCCTTCTCAACCCGGCATGTGCCATCAGGCCTGCTACGGCTGGGTGCGGAAGCGCACCGAGCGCACTAACCGCTCATAAACTGGCAGGTTGAGGTCAAAGCCCTCAGGCCCGGCCTCATAACGGAACGTGTATAGATGGGTGTCCACCAGCACATAGATCGCCACTCCGCTCACCACCACTGGGCCGGCATCTGTGCCGGTCGCATATTGGTAGATAGAGCGGATAGCGGGGTAGCCGCCCACCGTCAGGCCTGCCTCACGCCCGATCTCCACATAGAGCGATTCCTGTTGCCCGCGTGCGGCGGTGATCCCCGCTACCAGCAGGTCCAGTGAGCTGGCCGAGCGCATCTTGGTATCCGTCACCGTGATCATCGGTTTGAAGAGGCCCGGCGCCGAGAGGTCCCGTAGGGAGAGGTTACCCGTCTCGCCAGCCTGCACAGCCCACCCTGCCGGATAGCGGAAGTCCACCGCCATCTCGTTTCCTGTGTAGGGGACAGTGCGCGATTGCCACACCACCTGTGCCAGCAAGCCCACTCCTAGCGAGAGCGCAAACGCTCCCACCAGCAGGCCGTCGTAGCGCAGGCGGATGTCCCAAGGCATCGCCTTAGAGCGTGCGTGGGCCTGGATGGAGATCGTCTGCAGGTCGCCCACCGCCCGTCGTAGCGCCCGCCGGAACACGGCAAAGAGGACGGCGAGGGTGATCACCGCCAGCACCAGCGCCACTAACAGGCTGGACCAGAGGTTGAACGTCAAGCGGCTGGAAAGCTCGCTGCTGGCGGTTTGATAGATGCCGTTGATGGCAGTGACGATCGTCAACCCTTGTGCCATCCAGCCGACACTCTTGCCATCCAGCTTGACGCGGCCAATGTAGTAGCCGCTCACCGCTCCCAGCGCCCCTTGGATGAGGGTATTGTCTGCGGCGCGGATGGCTGCTGCTAACGGCAGCACGCCACCTGCTTGGAGCACAAAGGCAAGGTTGAGAACAGCAGCAAAGCCCAACCCAGAGGCCATCCCGTACACAATACCATCCGGATGACGGTCAAACTCATTGGTGCCCAACACCACATAACGCACCATCGCCACCTTGAGCACCTCCTGCATTAGCGAGATGCTCAAGGTGGTGAGCAGCAGGCGCACTATGAGGTTGGGGTAGCGGCTGATCAGTGGGCCGATCCACCCCTCAGCAAGGGGGATTGCCGCCGCGGCTGCCGCCAGCGCGCCAAAGGCAAACATACGCACTACCAGGCGCTTGGGTTCTGGTTCGGCGCGGTCCTGTTGATAGAAGAAAGCCAGCCAGATGAGGGCGGGGATCAACGCCAGAAACACACCTAACGCCAACATACCCGAGCGGCTGGTAGGCGGTGGGATGAGGGCCGCCAGCCCGATGAAGAGCGCCAGACCCAGCAGTGCGATCAGGCTGGAGATCCAAACGCTGCGGCGATAAGAAAGCGCTTCATTCGCCATGCCTCTCTCCCCTTCTGGGCAGGTGGGCCATCATATAAGGTGGCATCGCACACTCTTGCCGTTCCGTCTAGCATACATGATCCCCTTGCAATGAGCAACCTAACTCCTGTGCTAAGTTGGGCAAATACGCTATGCTTTGCAGTCAGCAGAGAGGAGGATGCAGGCGACGAACGGTATGTGCCGAACAACGAAAGCACTCTTGACGCAAGCAGCTGTCTCGCTGGCTGCCCTTTCTCTGCTTCAGGGCTGCACAACCACTAGCCCAATGCAACCCGCAGGCAGCCCTACGGTGCCTCCCACCAGCTCAGCTGCGGCCCTCATGCCATCCGCGACTGCCCCTCTGCGCACGCTGCCCCCTGAGAGCGCTCTCTCCCCCATCCCAACGGCGGTGTTGTTGCCTTCCCCTACTTATGCCCCCGATGCGGAGGCCGCACGGATGCTCGCTGCGGGAAATCGCAACATGGAGAACGGCAACTATATTGGCGCGGTCAACGACTACTCGCTGGCATTGCTTACCGATCCACGGTGGGCTGAGGCAGCCTATCGGCGGGGGATGGCTTGGGCGGCGCTGGGCAACATTGAGGCCGCACTGGCCGACTATGCGCTGGCGTTCACCCTTGATCCCAGCCTTGTAGCAGCCTACGTGGCGCGGGCGCAGCTCTATGCCCAACGTGGTGACGCCGAGGCCGCGCTGGCCGATCTGGCGCAAGCTGAGGCGCTTGATCCTCGTTATGGCGAAATATATCTCGTGCGCGCGCAGCTCTACCGCGATCTGGGTGAGGCAACATCTGCGCTGGAAGACTTCAACCGTGCTGTGCTGCTCATGCCCCAACGCGCCGAGGCCTATCTTGGGCGCGCCCTGCTCTACGAGGCCGAGGGCAATTTCACACTGGCGCGCGTAGACCTTAATGTAGCGTTGGCGCTTGACCCCACTAACGCAGAGGCCTACCATGCTCGTGGGCGGGTGTACGCAGCACAGGGGGATAGCGCCGCTGCGCTGGCCGACTATCAAAAAGCCTACGATCTGGGTCTGCGTAACACGGCACTTAGCCTTGATCTGGCGGAGTTATATCTTGCGCTGGGGGATAGTACCGCCGCACGGCGCACGCTCAACGTTGCACTGGCCCGCGATCCTACCAGCGCGGAGGCGCACTACTGGCTGGGCTTGACCCTCCTAGCGGAAAGGGACTATGACGAGGTGGTCAGCGAGGCTAACCTTGCGCTGGCCTATCAACCTGCTTCTGCCGCTGCCCTCGGCCTGCGGGCGACGGCTTATCTGTATCTGGGGCGCTGGCAACGCGCTATAGAGGATTTCCGTGCCGCCTATGCTCTTGACCCTTCCTATGTGGATGCCCTCTTCGGCGTCGCGCAGGCCCAGATCGGGCAGGGGGACAGGCAAGGGGCACTCGCTACGCTGGAGGCTTATCTCAACGCCGCTCCGATGGAAGGGCGCAACCGCGCAGCAGCGCTTGCCCTGCGGGATTGGCTGGCCAGCGCGGCCACGTCCTCCGCAGAGGTCACGCCGACGCTCGTGCCACCAACGGGGTTGCCCTGATGATTATCCCTTCCGGTTGCTCTTTTGGGCGGCCAGTGCGGCGCGCCCCGCCTCTATGTCACGCTGGATCTGGGCTACCAGCGCTTCGGCATTCTCAAAGCGGCGCTCGTCGCGCAGACGCGCCACGAAATGCACCTCCAAACGCTGGCCATAGAGATCGCCCGAGAAGTCCAGCAGATGCGCTTCAACGGTGATGCGGCTATCACCCTCAAAGGTGGGGCGCAGGCCGATGTTGACTACGGCGGGCATATCTTGCCCTCTGAGAGGTACCCAGGCAGCATACACACCACGCGCCGGGACCGCCAGTTCTGCCGGGATGGATAAGTTAGCGGTGGGGATGCCAATGGACTGCCCACGCCGTGCGCCCACCACCACCTTCCCGCCGACAAAGTGAGGGCGTCCTAAGAGCCGCGCCGCTTCGGCTACGTCTCCACGCTGCAGAGCCTCACGCACGCGGCTGCTGCTGACGCGTTCGTCGCCTGCGTCCATCAAGTCCACCACACGCACCTCAAAGCCTTTCTCAGCGCCCTGCCGCTGGAGAAACGCCACGTTGCCCTCGCGCTGGTAGCCTAATGCAAAGTCCTCACCCACCCACAGGGCGCGCATGTTCAGATGGCGCAACAGGCTGTCCACAAAGTCAGCAGCGCGGATGTGGCGCACCTCATCGTTGAAGGGGTGCGTAATGACCAACTCCACGCCTAGATCGCCCAGCAGGCGCGCCTTATCCTCCGGCAGAGTGAGGTAGAAGCCGGGTTCAAATCCCTTCAGCACCATTTGGGGGTGGGGGTAGAAAGTCAACACGACCGGCACATGGCCAGTGAGACGGGCATGCTCCAGCAATTTACCGATCAAGTACTGATGGCCCCGGTGGACGCCGTCAAAGGCGCCGATGGTGACCACCGAGGGCTGCGAGAGATGTGCTTCAGCGAAGGAGTAGATGTGTCGCATAAGGTTTCATGTGATCCTTTATGAAGGATAAGGCGCAGGAAATGGTGGAACAGAAAACGTCAAGTGTAGTCCTGCAAGAAGACCTTGCGGGGGAGCCACGCGCCGCGTGCTACATCCCCCTCAAGCACGGCGACAAAGCGGCCATCGGGAGCATAGGCCCGCGCTATTCCGGCGCTCACTTCGGCGGCGGGCAGGGGACGGCCGTGTATCACATGTCCCAACGCCTCATTGTCCAGTGCTATACGTGGCGTGCCTTCAAGGGCCAGATCGGGCGGAAGCAGATAGCGCGGCCACGAACCATCAGCAAAAGCTGCCTGTAGTGCCTCCCAACCCACTGCCTCCTCTAACCGGAAGGCTCCGCTGGCGGTACGCGTCAGCGCGGAGAGCATCGCCCCACAGCCCAGTGCTGTGCCTATATCACGTGCCAAGCTACGTATGTAGGTCCCCGCCGAGCAGCGCACACGCAGGGTCAAGGTGGGCGGAGCAAAATCCAGCAAGGTCAGTTCCTTGATCACCACCTGGCGGGGTGGTAGCTGCAAAGCCTCTCCAGCGCGGGCGCGGTAATGGGCTGCTTTCCCCTTCACCTTCACCGCCGAATAAAGCGGTGGGGTTTGCTCAATAGGACCAAGAAAGCGGGTCAGGATGGCCTCAACGCCCCCGCGGTGCAGGTCGGGGGGGATGGTGTGCTCCTCTATCACCTCGCCTTCGGCGTCGCCCGTATCAGTGACAAGGCCCAGCTTCACTACTGCCAGATATTCCTTTTCTGAGGCGCTCAGGTACTCCAGCAGGCGGGTGGCGGGGCCTAGCGCCAACACCAGTACGCCACCCGCTAGCGGGTCAAGCGTGCCGCCATGGCCTACCTTGCGCTCACCGGTACCGCGCCGCACCGCATCCACTATATCATGCGAGGTAGGGCCAACCGGCTTGTTGATGTTCAGCAACCCGAACGCTGCCATGTTAGCCGTTCTGTGTGCCGCCCCGCGCTGCCACCTGGTCCTTTAACGCTTCTACCACGCGGCGAACGGCTTCCTCTAGCGGCGCCTCAAGGGTACAACCTGCCGCCAGCGGATGCCCCCCACCGCCTAGCGCCAGCGCTAACTCCGCTACGTTGTAGCCGGGCCGTGCCCGCATACTGACCTCAACACGGCCATCTGCCTGTTCGGTGAACACGGCAGAGATGGCCGCCTCTCGCGCTTGCAACAGCAGGCTGGCAATGCCACGTCGGGGGCTGCTGTCTGGGTTGTTGGGACGTTTGGCGTCATAAGGGATGGCCGTCCAAACCACGCCACCCTCAAAGCGCAAGGTACTGAGCGCCAACCCCAGCTGGCGCAAGGCTTCCACGCTGGTGGTGTTTAAGACACGCTCGGTGATAGCGAAAAGGTCGGCGCCTGCCTCGGCCAGCTGCGCCGCTGCCCGCAACGTGGCTGGTGTCACCTGAGCAGTGGAGAAGCTGCGCGTATCGCCCACCAGGCCGGCCATAAGGCAGGTAGCCACGTCAGGCGTGAGCGCCGTGCCCAGCGCCTCAATCAGGTGCAAGATCAGCTCCGCTGTCGCCGCGCACTCCGTCTCAACCAGATTGAGGACGCCAAAGCGCAAGTTGGTGGCGTGATGGTCCACATTGATGACAGGCAGGCCCGCCTCCAGCAGCAGCGTGGCGGCCTTGCCGAGGCGCTCGGTGTCGCTGGAATCCAGTGCGACGAGCAGATCGGGGGTGAAGTCCGGCGGTAGGCGATCCACAAACAAGTGCGCCCCAGGCAGGAAACGCAGTTCCGCCGGAACGGCGTCGTCGCACAGCGCCACCACCTGTTTCCCCAGCGCCTGTAAGGCAAGCGCCAACCCCAGCGTGGAGCCAATCGCATCGGCGTCAGGGTCTAGATGGGTGACCAGCGCGATACGCTGCGCCGCCCGCAATCGTCCGGCGATCTCACTCAGCACGGTCGGGGGCATCATCAGCCTCTTGCGCCTCTTCAGGCGCAGGCGGGATGTTGAGCGAGTCCAGTATGCTCTCAATACGTGCTGCCCGTGCCGCTGTTTCATCCCACACAAAGCGCAGCTCGGGCGCACGGCGCAGCCTCATGCGGGCAGCCACCTCGCGGCGTAGGAAGCCGCTGGCGGAGGCCAGCCCTTGCATCACTTCATCGCGTTCGTCCTCGCCGCCCAACGCCGAGACATAGATGGTAGCGACCATGAACTCGCGGTCAATCTCCACATCCAGCACGGTGACGTCATCCAGACGAGGGTCTTTGACCTCCGTCTGCAGCAGCTCGCTGAGGATGATCTGGATGCGCTCGGCAACTCTTCCCTGCGATTTCGTCTTGGCCATCGGTCTCATTCTATCCCATGCACAGGCTCAGGCGGGTCAGCGGACGCGCTCTTTAACCGTGAACTGGATTATGTCCCCCACCTGATAATCCTCAAAGCCAGAGATGCTAACGCCGCACTCAAAACCGGCGCGCACCTCACGCACGTCTTCTTGAAAGCGCTTGAGTGATGCCACCGTTCCCGTGTGGATGATGCGGTGGTTGCGGATGAGGCGTGCGCCCGCATCGCGCCGTCCCTCGCCTTCACGGATATAGCAACCGGCAATGGTACCCACCCTGGAAATGTGGAAGACCTGCCGTACCTCGGCCACACCGATCACCTTGTCCTCGTAGACTGGCTCCAGCAAGCCCTCCAGCGCCTTCTGGATGTCCTCAATGAGGTGGTAAATCACGTCGTACTGGCGGATTTCAACACCCTCGCTGTCGGCGCGGCGTCGTGCGGCGGCGTCCACATCCACCTGAAAGCCGATCACGATAGCATCCGACGCGGAGGCCAGCATCACATCCGACTCGCTGATCGTGCCGATATCAGCGTGCAAGATTTTGACCTTGTGCTCGCGTCCGTTCTCCTGAACAGCCAGCTTCTCCAGCGAGCTGATAATCGGCTCCAGCGACCCCTGCACATCAGCCTTAAGGATGAGGTTGAGGTCTTTGGCCTCGCCAGCCTGAAAACGCGCGTAGAGGTCCTCCAAGGTGAAGGGGCGGCGTGCCGTGACCTCCTTCTGCTGGGCCTCGGCGCGCTCAGCGGCCAGTGCGCGAGCGGTTTTCTCGTCCTTAACGGTCTCAAATAGCGTGCCCGGCTCGGGCACCTCGTTGAGGCCCATCACCAGCACCGGTGTGGATGGCCCGGCTTCCTTCACCTCGGCGCCTTTCTCGTCAAACATGGCCTTGATGCGCCCATAAGAGGTGCCTGCGATGACCGTATCGCCGCGCCGCAAGGTGCCGTTCTGCACCAAGAGGGTGGCCATCACCCCACGGCTGCGATCCAGCTTGGCCTCCAACACCATCCCCGCCGTCTTGCCCTGCGGGTTGGCGCGGATGTCGTGTTCATCGGCCACCAGCAGGATGGCTTCCAACAGGTCCTCAATGCCCATACCAGTCTTGGCTGAAACGGGTACCACCATCGTATCACCGTCCCAGTCATCAGGTACCAGGCCCATGTCAGCCAGCTGCTGCTTGACCTTCTCAGGATTGGCCTGCGGACGGTCCATTTTGTTGAGCGCCACGATGATAGGCACGCGGGCTGCCATTGCGTGGTTGTACGCTTCACGGGTTTGGGGCATCACGCCGTCATCGGCAGCCACTACCAATACGGCAATATCGGCACCCTGCGCGCCCCGCGCCCGCATGGCCGTGAAAGCCTCATGGCCAGGGGTATCCAGAAAGGTGATCTTGCGCCCCTCATGCTCCACCTGATAGGCACCGATATGCTGGGTGATGCCACCTGCTTCTCCTGCTGTGACGTTGGTCTCGCGGATTTTGTCCAGCAGGCTCGTCTTACCGTGGTCAACGTGGCCCAACACGGCCACCACCGGCGGGCGCCTGACCATCTTGGAGGGATCCTCGCCCTCGTAAAAGTGACGCCAGGGCTGGGCTTCCTCCGGCTTGACCTCCGCGACCTCTTCCTCTACCTCCAGCGGGCGCGGCTCAAAGCCCATCACGGCGGCCACAATAGCCGCCGTTTCGTAGTCGATCTGCTGGTTGATGCTGGCCATAACGCCGTTGCGCATGAGTTCTTTGATCACGTCAATAGGGCTGGCCCCCATCAACCCAGCCAGATCGCGCACCGTCAGAAAGTTGGGGATGCGTAAAACCTTCTCTTCTGCTGCTTCTGCCATGAGCACCTCCTCACGGTCCCGGCCAGCAGGGGATGTTCGCCTCTAGGAGCGTGCTCGCAGCAGCAGCTAAGATCAACCCTGCCGCACGCCCCTATGTTCCCGCTGGCCCTTCATGTTTGATCGGTCATGGGCGCCAGTTGCGCCCCATGGGCAGCTACCACCGCACGATCGGCCTCTGTCAGCGTGCGGCGGAGCGCCTTGTCCAGCACATCGCTACGGGCGGCTTTGGCCCAGCAGGCGGGATTAGCGCACAAGTAGGCACCCCGCCCACTATGCTTCCCCGTAGGATCAATTACCAGTCCCTCCTCCGGCGACCACACCAAGCGCGTCAAAGCGCGCTTGGCCTGCACGGTACGACAGACCACACAAGTGCGATGTGGCACATGCTTACGGCGGGTCGTCATGGTTCCTCACACCCTCCGCAGGCAACCCGATCTTGGCCTAGAGCTCCTCGTCCAAGTCCTCGACCCAACCCTCACGCCAGTCCTTATGGCCTCTCTTGCGGCGGCGCTTGGCAATCAGGCGGCCCTGTTCCTCATCAAAGATGAGCTGACGGCGGCGCTGCTTGGCGCGTTTAGCATCCAGCTCGGCGCGCTGCTCGGCAGTGAGGTCTTCCTCGTCAAAGTCCATTTCCTCAAAGGCAAAGAGGTCCTCTTCCAGCTCGGGGACAGCGTAAGCGGGGGCGGGAGCCAATGTGGCCTCCTCCGCTGCCTCCAGTTCCGCCATCTCGCTCTCCTCCAGCACCTCACCTCGCGCCAGGCGGGCGACCAGTTCGGCGCGGCGGGCACGGGCGAGCAATTCCTCCTCGTCCAAGGCCACTGCCACAGGCGCCTCTTCCTGTACGGCCGCGGCCTCGGCAATTGCTTCCTCCGCCGGGGCGACCTCCTCAAGCGTCTGCGGGGCCTCAGCCACGACCTCGGCTTCAGAAAGCACCTCTTCCACAGGGGCTACCTCAATCTGAGTGGCAGCCTCTTCCACCCCGGGCGTGGCGAAGGTCATCGTGGAAAGCAACTGCTCAATGGTCTGGAGAGCTGCCTCGTTGATGCCAGGAATGGTCAGCAAGCGCTCCGCATCAAAGTAGTACTGTTCCATCAGCGCGCCAACGGTGTTGTACCCTGCCTCGGAAAGCGCACGGTAGATGCGCATGGGGAGGTCCGTTTCCTCCAGCGGATATTCATAAGCAGCCGGGGGAACTTTCGCCCGCGCCTCTTCACGGCGAGCACGCCAGTCCATACGCGAGGCTTCTAGCTGCCCTAAGCGGTAGTTCTCCACGAGCTTCACGAAATTGATGAGTAGCTCGTATTCCTCCGGCGTGATGATACGGCCGGCTGCCTTCTTCTCCAGAATCTGGCTCACCTGCGCGATGATCTCCTCATTGGCTGCTGCCAGCTCGGCCATGCTGGGATCGCCCACGAGACGGTAGGCATCTTGAGCAGCCTCCGACACGCTTTTGATGTCAATGCGCCAACCGGTCAGTTTGGCCGCCAAGCGTGCATTCTGCCCCTCGCGGCCGATGGCCAACGAGAGGGCATCATCCGGCACGACCACGATAGCAGTGCGGCCACTCTCCGGATCGTCATCCAAGAACACAGCGCTGACGCGGGCCGGGCTGAGGGCTTTAGAGATGAAGATCGCCTGATCGGGGCTCCACTCAATGACATCAATCTTCTCCCCGTTCAGCTCCTTGACGATGGCCTGAATGCGCGTCCCGCGTAGGCCCACGCAAGCGCCCACTGGATCGGCGCCCGGCACGGTGGAGGCCACTGCAACCTTAGAACGCGCGCCCGGCTCACGGGCGATGGCTTTGATCTCAACGGTGCCGTTGTAGATCTCCGGCACTTCGTACTCCAGCAGGCGGCGCAGCATGTTGCGGTGCGTGCGGCTAAGGATGATCTGCGGGCCACGATTGCCTTTGCGGACGTCCATCACGTAGGCACGCACTCTACTGCCGGTGCGATAGTCCTCACGGGGTATCTGTTGGCTGCGCGGCAGGATTGCCTCTGTGCGTCCCAGTCCGATCATGACCAGCTCATCGGTTTTGCTTTGCACAGTACCAGTTACCAGATCGCCTATACGCTCCCGATATTCCTGATACTGGACCTCACGCTCGGCTTCCCGCATACGCTGCAGGATAACCTGCTTGGCCGTCTGTGCAGCGATGCGCCCGAAATCCTCCGGCGTATCCTCCACCATCACCGTATCGCCAACCTGGGCGTCGGGCTTGATACGGCGCGCCGTTTCCACGTCCACCTCGGTGAGGCGGTTCTGCACTTTCTCCACTACCTCTTTCTCTATCCAGATGGTGGGTGCGCCGGCTCTCTCGTCAATGCGTACCTCCACGCGCTGGCTCTCGCTCACCCCGGCACTGCGCCGGTAAGCCGAGACAAGGGCCGCTTTCAGCGCGTCAAGGATGACCTCACGCGGCAGTCGGCGCGTTTCGGCGATTTCGTTAAAGGCCAGTATGAACTCGCTCTTTGCCATTTCAGCAACAATTCTCCAAGGTACATCTATCGGATTGGACTTCGCTCCATCCCGCCCGCCCTTGCAAGTGGCAGCTCTTCAAAAACGAAACGTGGGGAATGCCCACGTTTCGCGGAATGCCTATGAGGACAACGGCGGATCAGGACATCTCAAAGTATATCACGCCTGATTGGGCGTGACAAGATTTTGTATTGGCTCAATCCGCATGAGAGAGGCCACATTCTGTGAGAGGGATGCTGCAGGATAGTTCACGTAGGCAGGGTGGTGTGATCGGTGAGCGCCTTGAGCACACGCGGTGCGAGGTGTGTCAGATCGCTGAGGCCATCAGCAAAGGCGCGGTGCTGTGCCCCGATGACGAGGGTGGGGACAGGGTTGGTGGTGTGGTTGCGGTGCTCCAGGTCTTCAAGATTGCCGTGATCGCTGGCGATGAGGATCAGCTCTTCCGCAAGGTCCCATACCTCCAGCATGCCGGCTAACATCTCATCAAGCCGTTGGAGCAGGCTTACCGCCTCCGACATGGAGCCGCGGTGGCCTACGTAATCCGTCAGCCAATGGTCAAAGAAGGCGAAATCATAGCGCTTCGCCAACTGCGCCAGCCGCCGCCCCGCCTCGCGAGGCGTCCAGATCGGCGCATCGGGATAACCAAGGTGAGTGCGCCAACCCTCATTGGTGAGGTCAACCGAGAAAGCCTCACCTGCATAGAGTGCCTCGGGGCCAGGTAGGTCAACGCCTGCGGCCTGCAGCGCATACTGGTTGGATGAAAGCAGCCGCCTGCCGCTAGCAATGCCCTTAAAGAAACGGGGTGGATAAGCGTTCAGATGCCCCACACGCAGGCCGTGTGTCCGGAGCTGCGCGATGAGGTTGTGACGGTCAATAATGGCACGGATCTCGCGGTTGGGCTTGGGGCCGTAGTGATAGCCCAGCGCCTGCGGCACATTGACGCCGGTGAGGATAGTGGCCTGGCCGGTGGCACTCTGTGGCCTGCCCGCGATGCCCAGACAGGCGTCAGTGGGAATAAAGACACCCTCAGCGCTCTCTAGGCGTGGCAGATGGCGTGTCCAGCGCTGTCCGCCTGTGAAGCGCGTAAGGGTAGGCAGAGCCGCGCGGACAAAGGGATTGCGTTCCGCATCGTCATCGCCCAATCCCACACCGTCCAGGAAAATGAACAAGATGCGCATCTAACCTGCTTCTGCCCGCTTGAAGCGGTACCATGCCGCACCGCTGCCCGCGGCGTGGTCCTCGCCGAGGCTACTCCACACCAGTTGGAATGCTGGTGCGAACAGTCGCTCAACGGCTTCCGGCTCCAGCCCACGCGGACGTTGAGGAGTAGGGCGAAACATGTAGAGCATGAACGTCCCGCCCGGCCTCATTATATGCGCGAGGGTGTGAGCGTAAACGCGCTGAGCATCGGGCGGCAGGCTGTGCCCACAACCGATGTCCAGCGCCAGATCAAAAGGATCGCCAAGGTTGAGGCGATCTAAGTGGGTCACATCGGCACGGATAAACTGCGTCTGCCCCGCAACGCCTGCCCGTTTCGCCTTGCGGCACGCCATGCGGATGGCCGAGGGCACGAAGTCCACACCGACGGCCTGCCAACCGTGCTGGGCCAGATAAATGACGTTGGTACCTGTGCCACAACCCAGATCAATAGCACGCCCGGGGGGCATGCGCTCACCCTCAATCAATGCCACGATCTCCGGCGGGGTGATGCCTGTATCCCAAGGGGCATGCCCCGTTAGATAGGCCCACCAGAAGAACAATCGCTGCAGCAATCCGCTACTCATAGATCAGAATATAGCGGTCGGCACCGGAAAGTGCGACCGGTACCGCCGTATAAGGGGAACCTTCGCGCAGGCGCAGGGCCAGCGCGCCCAGCACGCCGTCAATAAAAGCCGCATCGGCCAGCAGTTCGGTGGTCACGATGAGCAGGCCGCCCGTGCGCAGCGCAGCAGCGCAAGCCCGTAGTGTGGCCTCCCATGCTGTGCGCGCCAGCACAACATCAGGATGGCGGATAAGGATGAGATCGTAGGACTCAGGAACGAGGTTAGTCAGGTCGGCGGCGGCACCGCTGATCATACGCAAACGCTCCGCTGGCCCTTCAAGGGTCTTGAGTGCTTCCTCGTCACGGTCAATGATCGTCATGCGGGCCTGCGGCAGGAGGTCGCACAGCATCTTGACCGCTCCGGCATTGCCCGCCGCGCCCACAACCAGCACCTCACAAGGCGCTGAGCGAGTCTGTGGGGCGAGCATCTGTTCCAGCGCATCACGTAGCCGAGCGAGCTCTTCCGCCACCTCAATCTCCGCTTCCTATGCGTCCGACGCTACGCAGCATGGCGCGCGGCAGGGTGCGCACCTCCTCCATGCCCAACAGCAACGCCAGCCCTACGTATACCGCACCGCCGATAGCCGTGCCGCCAGCCAACATCAGCAGTGGGCCCGGCTGCAGCAAAGCACGGAATGCCATCATCACCCCGACCATGGCGAGGGCAGCGGTAGCAGCCCGCCCGGTATCCAGCAAGATGCGGCGGGCATCCACGCCGTGCCAGCGAATGTGAAGGATAGCCAGCCCGATGAGCGACTCCACACCCACCGCTACACCGTTCGCCAGTGCCAGCCCGCCGTGTGCCAATCGATCGGGGCGTGCCAACACGATCGCCAGCCCCAGGTTGAGCGCGGTGGTGAAGAAGGAGACGATGAGCGGCGTGAGCGTATCCTGCTGGGCGGCAAAGGCGCGCACTACAACCTCCAGCATGGACTGGCTGATCATAGCGATCAGGTAGAACTGCAAAGCGTAGAAGACCAGTTCAGTGCTCTGCGCCGTGAACTCCCCGCGCTCAAAGAGCAGGTGTATGAGTGGTCTGCCCAGCACGAACAATCCTGCTGCCGCCGGAAGCGTGAGGGCCAAGATGGCACGCAGGGAGCCGCTGAGCGCCTGCCGCTGGGCAGTCACATCCTTGCGGGCGGCCAGCGCGGCCATCGTGGGGAAGACAGCAATGCCGATGGCCGTCCCAATGAGCGTCCAGGGCATGTTCATCAACTGGTAGGCGTAGCGCAGCGCCGAAACGCGCCCCTCGCCCAACCCCGAGCCGAGGTTGGCGTTGATCCAGTCAATGCTGGCGCGGGCCATGAGCAGGTCCACCACGCGAGGGGCCATCAGCACAGCTACACGCCGCAGGGCGGGATCGTCGAGGCTAAGGACAGGGAACCAGCGCACGCGATAATGTATCAGCCCGGGCACCTGCACCAGCAGGTGCAGCGCGGAGCCCATCACCGCACCCCACGCCAACCCGTAGATGCCCAGCCATGGCGTCAGCGCCAGCGCCCCAAAGATGATGCTGCCGCTGTACATAAGAGGGGTAATAGCGGGCAGAAGGAAATGCTGATGGGCGTGTAGGGTGCCGGTTATGAGGCTGCTGATGGCAAAGATCACCGTGGAGATAAGCAGGATGCGCATCAACCCCACAGTTAGCGCCTGTACCGGCGGAGGGAAGTTCGGTGCCACGCCCCACCATGCGCCTACCAGCGTAGGAGCAAAGAGTGCCACGCCTCCCGCCGCAACAGCGATCAGCACGAACACGGCGTTGACCACCTGGCTGAACAGCCGATCTGCGCCGCCTTTGGTGAGTAACTCGCTGTAGACGGGGATAAAGGCGAAGGAAAGCGTGCCGCCGGAGAGGATGGTGAACAGGAGTTCGGGGATGGCATTGGCAGCAGTGTAAGCGTCCAGCTCGGAGCCCGTACCAAAGATGGCGGCGATGATCTGCTGACGCACTAGCCCCACGACCAGCGCGGCAGCCATCCCCGCCATGACGATCAGGGTGGAGCGTGCCACCTGTCCACTGGGCCTGTGCGATGTATCCCCCTCTGTTGCTCCCATGTTGCCATCCCCCGAAGGCTGCGCAAAGGGGCGTGCCTAGCCGCCCAGCGCCTGCAGGGCTTCATAGGCAGCCGTATAGTGTGAATTGTATTGAATGGCCTTCTGGAACTGCGCTCGCGCGGCCTCAATCTCCCCTTGCGCTTGAAACGCCAGCCCTTTGTAGTAGTAGGCCTCCTCGGAATAAACGTTGTTGGCGAGCACGGCGTTGGCCAGCGTGATCACATCGTACAGGCGGTCGCCGCCGACATGTAGATAAGCTTCATAAGGGCCAAATTGGTACCACAGCATGCGCCACGGAGTGCCGCGCATGCGTGCCATGTCAAACGCTATTGCTGCGCTCTCATAATCGCCTAGCGCCACGTAAATACTGCCCAGGTTAAACCACGCGAAGGGGTCATCCGGATTCTGATCTTTCTCCAGCGTGGCCCGCCAGAGCGCATTGTTGTACATCGTCCGATCGTCCATATCGGCGCCGATGATGGCAGCAACCTCACCAGCGCGCTCCGGCGGATAGAAGACCAGATAGAGGCGGTTGAAGTGCCGCCAGTAATAATCTACATGATCAAAACTCTCCACTTTGTTGGGGCCAAGGTAGGAGTCCATGGTGATGAAGGTGCGGCTGCTCTCCGAGTAGCCAATGAGCAACAGGTAGTGCCCCATCCAACCCAAGCGGTCCGGTTCGGGGTCAAAGCCCTTTTCCACCATTACCGGAAAGCCTGCCAACAGGAGCTGCTTCAGCCGCTCCAGGCTGCCGTTGATGCGCCACAATCCACCGTAGCCAATGCTGTTGGCATAAGCTACCAGCTCATCAGGTCGCACATTGCGATCCTCGGGATTGGGTTTGACGAAGCCGGCTACATCCTTCTGGTCAACCGTCGCTCCCCAGTAGCTGAGCGCCATAGCCAACGTGGCTGGGCCGCAGTTATTCCACTGTTGGAAGGTGTGGGTAAAGCCGCTGAGGAGCACGGTAGGGCTGCCGGGGGAGTTGCTCTCCGCGGTGGGCGGTGCTGTAGCAATGTTGCTCTCAAAGGGCACGAAGGCGGGGGTAGGAGTTACCCCAGCCTCAGCAGTTGGGGTAGGGAAATCAGGCATCTCCGCCGTGGGCAGGGGAGTGGGGAACGTCAGACTGGCGGGGTCAGCGTTGGAAGAGGGCAGCGGGGTGGGGAGCATCTGGAGGGGGTTGGCGTCAAACACCAACGCTTGGATAGGCTCTGGGGCATAAGCGACCACATAGCGACTGGGCACCACATAGCGCAGGAAGCCGATCAACCACAGGGGCATGGTGATGGCTGCCACAAGCAGCGCCAGCGAAATGACAATGGCCACCCATCCGAAGAAGGAGAGGCTGCGTCGGCGTATCCGGGCGTGGGAATCGGTTTGGGGAAAACGTCGCCTTCTACGCACAGAGGCCATGCTATACCCTACCTACCACCCAGCTTATCCAATTCCAGCCGGGCCGCCTCATAGTTTTGGTTGAAGCGCACGGCCAGTGCCAGCTGACGGCGCGCCTCCTCAAGGTTGCCTTGAGCAGCGTAGGCCAATCCCTTATAGTAATAAGGTTCCTCGGTTGCAATCTTCTCCAACACGGCGTCGGCCAGCGTGATCACATCGTCGTAGCGGCCCACACGCAAGTAGGCTTCAAAAGGAGCGAACTGGTACCACAGGAAGCGCCAAGGCAATCCCAAGCGGCGTGCCTCGTCAAAGGCGTGGGCGGCGTCTTCCCAGCGGCCCAGCCCGGTGAGGCTCGTCCCCAGGTTAAACCAGCCATAGGGGTCCTCGCGGTTCAGGCTGAGCTCAAACTGGGCCACAAAAGCCGCCTTCTCCCACATCTTTTGATCGTCCATATCCTCGCCGATGATAGAGGCCACTGCCACCGCCTGATCGGGCCGATAGGCCACCAGATAGCGCCGATTGAACTGCCGCCAGTAGTAATCCAGCTCGTTGTAGGGGTAGAACCAGTTGGGGCGGCGGTAGGTATCCATGGCGATAAAACCGCCGTCCTGCTCCGAGTAGCCCACCAGCGTCAAAAAGTGTGATGTCCAGCCAATAGTTTGCGGCTCTGGGTCGTAACCGCTCTCAATCATCACCGGATAACCGGCCAGGATGAACTGCTTGAGCCGCTCAAAATTGCCATTCTCGCGCACGATCATGCGGTAGCCCAGCGATTCGGCCAGGCGCACCATCTCATCGGGGCGCACGTTGGGGTCGCTGGGGTTGGGTTTGAGGAAGCTGCGGGCCTCCTCCAACGTAAGGGCTATGCCCCAGTAGCTGATCATCGTGGCGAAGGAGGCCGGGCCACAGTTGTTGCTGCCGGTCTGTTGGACAAAGGTGAAGCCAGTGAGCAGTGCGTCCACGTGGCTGAGGTCGGCAACGTTCCCTCGATCTCGCGCGCGGGGATCCACGCTAAGTGAGAAGGCGGGCGTCATGGTCGGCGTGGGCGCGACCGGAATCGCCGTAGGCTGGATGTAGCTACCCCCTCCGCCAGCAGTGGCCGGTGGGAGGGTGATGAGGGGGGGTGTGGGGGTTGGCTCCATGAAGGGGGTTTCCAGCAAGTTCAGCGCGGCGCCCGCGTCCAGCGGTGCGGAGGGTGTGGGCACCTGCTCTGAAACATCAATGCGGAAGATGATGGGCTGCAGTGCATGCGGCGCATAAGCCATGATGTAGCGATCAGGCACCACCCAGCGGATGGCCGGAAGCCAGTACGGCGCGGCAACGACCAACGTGAGCAAGGCCAGCATCGCGGCAACAAGCGACCAGAAAAGCGTGTTGCTCCTACCATAGCGACGCGAGGTGTAGGAGCGTTGAATTTGCGGCAACCGCCTGTAGGAAAATGGCCTGCTACGCTGCCCAATTTGTGGGAGGCGTGTGCGATTTCTAAACATGGCTATCCCCTTGTCGCAAGCCGATCGTTCCGCTTCTCTGTTCCGACCTTTACCGTTAAACGAAGCTCCAGCGTCTTGCCCATCACAAGGGGCGATTCCACCTCTGCCCTTTTACACCTGCGCATGGTTGGCGAGTATAACGCACCGGCTTCCCTATCAGCAACCGCCTATCCAATTTAGTATCCCCTCTGGCTATTTTTCGCACTTGCCCTTACCATTAGAGAAGCGCGGACTTGATCGCTGAGGTACTGGCGTGGAAGGCGATTATGGCTGAGAAATCTATCCCTAAGCTCTCCACTGAAGAGAAGCGGCTGCTGCTGAGTTTAGCACGTGAGGCTGTCACCTGTGCGGCGGCGGATGCCCCACTCCCTCGTGTGGAGCTGGATAAGCTCCCGCCCGCCCTGCGGGAGCCAGCGGCCTGCTTTGTGACCTTGCACAAACACGGCGAGCTACGTGGCTGTACAGGTGTGCTGGTGGCCCAGATGCCACTGGCGCAGGAAGTTGTCAGAACTGCTGCTACTACTGCCCTGCACGACCCGCGCTTCCCGCCCGTGCGGCCCGAGGAAGTGCCGCAGCTGGATATTGAGATTTCCGTCCTCACCGAACCGCAACCGCTGAAGGTCTCCAATCCCGCCGATCTCCCCCACCACCTGCGCCCCGGCGTAGATGGGGTGACGCTCTACCTGCGGCCTTATCGTGCCACTTTTCTGCCGCAGGTGTGGGAGCGCATCCCTGATCCCGTAGACTTTCTGGATATGCTGTGCCGCAAGATGGGCCTGCCGCCTCGTTCATGGCTTGACCCTCAAATGCAGGTTGAGGTCTATCAGGTTGAGGAGTTTGCGGAGAGCAAACTGGCGGCGGATGAGTGACCGCCGCCAGCCAAAAGCCGCTTTGAGGATGGAGGCCTGCGCTCCTACTCGCTGGCGGGGAAGATGACGAAGACCTGCTTGCTCTGCTCGTCGTAGAGCAGGCGCTCGCCGCCCAACGCCAGAATGGTGTGCATCCCCGGGCGGGGGATGAACTCGCCTTCCTCATTAAGGAAGCCGCCGGGGTCGTAGCGGTAATCCGTCACAAACTTGAACTCACCAGCGGTAGCATAGCCAATGGCGCGGCGTTGGCGGTTGCTGAGCTTCTCGCGCCACACTTTGCCAAAACCACGGATGGGCTGAATGAGCTCGGGGTCATCCGGTTCCATAGCCGGGTCCGACTCCGGCTCGGTGTTCTCGTCCCAATCGTCCTCAAAAACTAACCACTTTCCTACACGGCCAGACTCATCCAGAATAGCCACCCAAATCTCGCCGGAGCCGACCTCAAATGTGTGCTGCGTTTTGCAACGCTCTGCGGTGCTGCTTCCTATCCAGAACATGTAGCCGTGCTCAAAGGTCTGCTCTACAACCTCTGCTCGGCACATGAAAGGCGCATCCAGCGGCACGATGGCCGATTCGGGAGCGGGGGTGTCCGTCACCGGCGGCGTGTTGGTCACGACCACATACAAAGGCGTTGGTGTGGCCTCGCGGCTTGAAGGAATGCCACAGGCCATGAGCGCAATAGTCAACGCCATTAACCCTCCCCATGCAACCCAACGCGTGCGGAACCGCATAATGTCTCTCTCCCTTCTTGTGTACCATGCCTCAAACGGGGCACATTGTAACATTGGGGCAAGGCTCCCGCCAATCGGCGGGAACCTCGCCCCATTCCTCGCCTTGGTGCAGGCTCTTCAATTAGCCCACGAGGGCAAACTCTGCCGTGAAGTGGCGCAGTAGCTGAGGCTGCCGAACGATGCGCACACCCTTCACGGCCTCGCGGTGTGCGGCGATCTCGGCCATTGTCTCAATCACGTAGTCCAGGTGGCTGCGCGTGTACATGCGGCGCGGGATGGCCAAGCGCACCAATTCCAACGGTGGATAGACCATCTCGCCGGTTTGGGGATCGGGGTAGGCAAAGGCCACACTGCCCAGCTCCACAGCGCGCACGCCGCCCACGCGGTACATCTCAATCACGAGGGCTTGGCCGGGGAACTGATCGCGTGGGATGTGGGGAAGGAAGCGCCCCGCGTCCACATAGACGGCGTGGCCACCCGGCGGCTCTACGATAGGCACGCCCACCGCCAATAAGCCCTCGCCCAGATAGGCTGTCTGCGCCACGCGGTAGGCCAGATAATCCTCGTCCAGCCCCTCATACAGGCCGATGGCGATGGCCTCCAGATCGCGCCCAGCCAGTCCGCCGTAGGTGGGGAAGCCCTCGCGCAGGATGAGCGCCTGTTTAACACGCTCAAACAGGTCATCGTCATTAACGCACAGGAAGCCGCCGATGTTAACCAGCGCGTCCTTTTTGGCGCTCATGGTGCAGCCGTCGGCAACGCTAAACATCTCACGGGCGATCTCAATAGGTGCCTTGTTGGCGTAGCCTTCTTCACGGGTCTTGATGAAGTAGGCGTTCTCGGCGTAGCGACAAGCATCAATGAAGAAGGGAATGCCGTAGCGGTGGTAGATTTCCGCCGCCCCCTTGATGTTGGCCATGGAGACAGGCTGCCCGCCGGCGGTGTTGTTGGTCACCGTGATCATCCCAAAGGGGATGCGCTCTGGGCCAGTTTGCTCAATGAAGCGCTCCAACTTTTCAAGGTCTATGTTGCCCTTGAAAGGGTGGCGGTTGGCAGGATCTTTAGCCTCCTCAATACCAAGGTCAACCGGATGGCCGCCAGCGGCGCGGATGTTGGCGCCCGTGGTGTCAAAGTGGGCGTTGTTGGGGATCACTGTCCCCGGCTTGACGAGCAGGTTGCACAGGATGTGTTCGGCGGCGCGGCCCTGGTGGGTGGGCACAAAGTGTTTGAAGCCAAAGATGTCGCGGATAGCAGCGTCCAACCGGTAGAAGCTGCGCGCTCCGGCGTAGGCTTCATCGCCGCGCATGATGCCCGCCCATTGGCTATCGCTCATCGCGCCAGTGCCGCTGTCGGTCAGCAGGTCCACGTAGATGTCTTCCGAGCGCAGGCGGAAGACGTTGTACCCTGCCTCAGCCAGCAGGCGCTCACGCTGGGCGCGCGTGGTACGACGCACGGGTTCCACCATCTTGATGCGGAACGGTTCGGGAGGGTATGTTGGCATCTCTGCCCCCTATGGTGATCTGAGAGATGGACGTTCTGTGCCTAGTATAAACGGCTGTTTGGAGAGTGGCTAACTTTGCTGTGGGCAGTGCTGTGGGTAGGTGCGCTATAATCCGCCGAGAAAGGGGACAGAGCGGATATGCTTGGAGGCACTGCCAGTACATTAGAGGCCGATCTACCCACTATCTTCCTTATCCTGCTGGCTGAGGGTCTGCCCTTTCTACTTCTCGGCTCGCTGTTCTCCGGCCTGATGGAGGCTTTCGTGAGGCCGCAGGACCTGCAGCTGGTAGTGCCGCGCCATGCCTTACCAGTGGCGCTTATGGGGTTAGTGTTGGGATTAGCCCTGCCCGTTGGAGATGTCGGGGCGGTGGTGGTGGCACGGCGCTTATGGCGCAAGGGGGCGCCCCTCCCGTTGGGGGTGGTCTTGCTGCTTGCTGCGCCAGCTGTAAACCCGCTCGTGCTTGCCGCCCTCGGTGTGACCTTTGGTTGGGGCAGGATGTTGCTGTTGCGGGTCGCTGTGGGCCTGATAGTGGCACTGGTGATGGGCCTCCTCTTTGCCTGCGCGGACGCAACCGACGATCTACTGCGATCCACCGCGCCAGTGAGTGATACCAATGGAGTGGAGGAACCATCCGGCGAGCCGCTGCGCTGCGCCTTACATGTAGCGGTGCGCGATTTTCTGGACTTGGGGCGCTATCTGGCGATGGGGACCTTCCTCGCAGCGCTGGCGCAGACGTTCATCTCGCGAAGCATGCTGCTTGCAGCAGATGCTGCTCCGCTGCCTATGCTCATCAGCGCGCAGGCGCTGGCCTATCTGCTCTCAGCAGGTCCTCTGGGCGATGCCCGACTGGCACTGAATCTGCCGTATGGGGCGGCACTGGCTTATCTAGCCTTCGGCGCGGTGGCCGACCTCAAGGGGACGCTGATGTGGCTCAGTGTGTTCAAGGTACGGGCGGTGATCTACCTGATCGCTCTGCCGCTCCTGATCGTCGTGCTCGCTGGCCTGATCATCCGCTTTTGTCTCACGGGATGAACATATGAGGCGGTTGGATCGGGTTATGCTGGGAGCAATGGGCGTTCTGATCGCACTGATCGCGGCGGTCGCTGCGTGGGGAGGACGTGCTGGCGGTGGGCCGTATGTGCTCTACCTCGCGCCAGCGGAGGCTCCACCGCGTGCCCTGTGGATGGTTCCGCTGGCCGGTGGGGAGGCACGCCGCCTCTTTGCTCCGCCTTCCGGCGTGTTGGATTTCATCCCTCAACCTGCGGGCCGTTTGGTGGCGGCGGCAGTAGGTAACGCAGACGGTGCAGCAGACCTCTGGCTGGTGGATGCGGACAGCGGAGAGGCACGGCGCATTGTGGAGTGCGTTCCTGCTTTCTGTACTGCACCTGCCTGGTCACCGGATGGGCAACAACTGGCCTACGAACGCCGCGAGAGCGCCGTAGAAGAGGGCCGCATTTGGGTCTATGATCTACAAGCGGGTTCGTCGGTGCCACTTTTTGCGGGTGAGCGGGTGACGGGTCTTGCCCCACAGTGGAGTCCAGATGGGGAGCGGTTGGCCTTCTATGATAGGCAGGCGGGAGCAATACGAGTGGTTAATCTGGCCACGGGAGATTCTACATTTATCCCCGATCAGATGGGGGAAGTGGGCAGTTTTGCCCCCGATGGTGCGTCTATGATCTACGCCGACATTCGTTTGGTGGGGCGCCAGTTCTTCCCTCAGCTGTGGCGCGCCGATCTGGAGGCAGGGGGCGGTGTCTCCCCTTTGTTGGAAGGCGCAGAGGACGACCGCGCCCCAGCCTGGTCGCCGGATGGTCGCTGGTTGGCCTTTGCCCGGCGGTGGTTGGATCAGGCGCAGGGGACGGGAAGCCAGCTCATGCTCTTTGATCTGAAGACAGGAGAATTGCGCCAGATCACTCACGACGCTGAGGTCAACCATACCCGTTTCCGCTGGCATCCGCAGGGGCGCTACCTGCTGGTGCAGCGCTTCAAGCTAGCACAAACCCCCGCTGAGGCTGAGATAGGGGTTTACGATCTCACAACAGAGGAATGGGTGCTGGTAATAGCAGGAGGGTTCAACGGCGAATGGCTGCCTTGAGTGTGGAAGGAAAGAGAGGGCCGCAGCGATGAGCGCTCCGCTTTCTGCTAACAGAGGTCGGCCTGCGCTGGCGACCCTGCTGGCATTAGGACTGTTCACGAGCCTGGGGCTGGCGGCGCTAATAGTGTTGGGAGGGGAGCAGCCAGGGCGTGGAACCTCTGTTGCGGGGCCAACGCCGATCGTTGGTCAGGTGGCGCCCGGCCAACCTGCACCGGATTTCACGGCGACGACGTTGAACGGCGAAACCATCCGGCTGAGCGACCTGCGCGGGCACCCTGTGGCGCTGAACTTCTGGGCTACATGGTGTGGGCCGTGCCGTCTAGAGATGCCGGAGCTGGAAGCCGCACAGTCCCGCTATCGTGAGGCTGGTCTGGTGATCTTGACCATCAATGCCGGCGAGGACGCGGAGAAGGTACAAGCCTACCTGGATGAGCTGGGTCTCACGCTCACCGTGGTGCTTGACCCGCAAGGCACGTTGTTGGACCTTTACGAAGTGCGTGCCCTCCCCACCACGGTTTGGATAGATGAAGAGGGGTTCATCCGCGCAGAACATCTCGGTCCGCTTGATGCAGCGTTGATTGATCGGTACGTGGGCGAGCTGCTTGGCTTTGGCGCAGCCGCCAGCACAATAGCAAATGGGGTAGGGGGGCGGTAAAATCCCCTATCATTTCATCTATCAACGTCTCGTTAAATGGGGGGCCGAAGGCAAAGCATCCGGCTTCGCTGTCGCCGTTGGAGGGGACAAACCCATGCTACGCACTCCGCAGGAGATTGAGCAGGCGCTGGAACGCATCCTGCTGCGCGTGGAAAAGCCGGGCCGCTATGTGGGCGGCGAGTACAACGCCGTGCGCAAAGACTGGTCAGCGGTGGCTGTGCGGGTAGCATTGTGTTTCCCTGACCTCTACGAGATCGGGATGCCCAACTTGGGGCTGGCGATCTTCTATGACCTCCTCAATCGCCGTCCCGACATGTTGGCTGAGCGCGCTTACCTGCCTTGGGTGGACATGGAAGAGCAGATGCGGCAGGCGGGCATCCCCCTCTACTCGCTGGAGAGCAAGCACCCGCTGGCTGACTTTGACCTGTTGGCCATTACCATCCCCTATGAGCAACTTTACACCAACGTGCTGCAGGTGCTGCATCTGGCTGGACTGCCATTGCGCAGCGCCGAACGCAATGAGCGCATGCCGCTTGTCATCGCCGGTGGGCATGCCTGCTACAATCCGGAGCCACTGGCGGAGTTCATTGATCTGTTTGTCATCGGCGAGGGCGAGGAGGCAATCGTTGAGATCGCCGAGCAGCTGGGCGAGATGAAACGGGCGGGCCTCTCGCGGGAGGAGCAGCTGGCAGTGCTGGCCCATTTGGAGGGGGTCTATGTGCCGCGCTTCTACACGGTGGACTATCACAGCGATGGAAGCGTAGCGGCGGTGCGCTCCCTGCACGAGGCAGCGCAGATGCCCGTACTAAAGCGCATCGTGCCGGTGCTGCCCCCACCACCAACACGCTTTGTGGTGCCCAACATAGATACGGTGCACAACCGCGTGCCGATTGAGATCATGCGCGGCTGCACACGCGGCTGCCGTTTCTGCCATGCGGGGATGGTCACCCGACCCGTGCGCGAACGTCGCGTGGAGGAGATCGTGGCAGCCATTGAGGAGGCTATCGCCCACACGGGGTTTGAGGAGATCGCCCTGCTCTCGCTCTCCTCCAGCGACTACACCCACGTGCTGGAGCTGGTCAAAGTGGTGGGGCAGCGCTTTGCCGATCGGCATTTGAGCATCAGCCTGCCCAGCCTGCGCATTGAGACGGCCAGTGTGGAGCTCATGGAGGCGCTGAAGGACAGCAAGCGCGGCGGCTTCACCTTTGCGCCGGAGGCGGCCACCGAGAAGATGCGCAACATCATCAACAAGTCCGTGCCGCACCAGCAGGTCATTGAGACGGCGCGGGCTGTATATAGCCGCGGCTGGCGCACCATTAAACTGTACTTCATGATCGGCCATCCCTCCGAGACGCTGGAGGATGTGCGCGCCATCGTGGACCTATCCAAGGCCGTACTGGCCGAGGGACGCCGTGTGCATGGCAACAAGGCCAGCGTGAACGTAGGTGTGAGCACCTTTATCCCCAAGCCGCATACACCTTTCCAGTGGGTGCCGATGGACACGCTGGAGCAGATTGAGGCCAAGCAGGCGTTGCTCAGACGCGAGATGCGCGGGCAGGGTCTGCAGTTGCGCTGGAATCGCCCGCAGGAAACTCTACTGGAAGGGCTGCTGAGCCGCGGCGATCGGCGGTTGGGGGCGGTCATCGCTCGGGCATGGGAGCTAGGCAGCCGCTTTGACGCCTGGAATGAGCACTATAAGCATGAGGCGTGGCTGCAGGCTATGGCGGAGCAGGGATTGGAGTGGGCTTTCTACACCCACCGCCCGCGCCCGCTGGATGAGGTCTTTCCCTGGGACCACATAGATATTGGCGTTCGCAAAAGGTACTTGCTGCAAGACTACCTCCTCAGCCAGCGTGAAGGAACACGCATAGACTGCCGTGAGCGCTGCTTTGCCTGCGGCATCTTGCCTCGCTTCGCACCAATGCGCAGCCAAACGCCCCCTGAGGCATGGAAGTGCCCGCCAGTGCAGCCTCTCCGTGAGCGCGGCAGGAGAGTGGAGACCATCCTGGCGGAGTCCGGCTGAGAGCTGACGCCTCCAACCCAGTTGCTCCCTTCAATAGGCTATGCTACGATGGGAGTTGCAGGCATGTGCTCCACAGAAGGCGGGTTGCTGCAAGACCATGAGGGTGCAGCTACCAGGCTGGTAAATCACCCCGTAGAGCCTTGGGGATGACCGACTACGAGCGGATGGACATCAACGAGCTGACCAAAGTGTTGCTGGCTGCTGAACATCGCCCTGACGTGCAGCGGGCAGCGCTCTCGGCACTGAGCCGCCGCGATCCCTTGCAGCGCAATTCGCGGCTGGTGCTGGTGATGGAGCATGTCATCCGTTATCCCGATCGCTACGATCAGGACGTGATGACGACGGTGATTGACATCCTGGCCACCGATCCCACTCCCTACGCAACCAGCGCCATGTTGGACATGTTGCCGGCCATCGTAAAGCCGCTGTTAGAAGGTGGGCCAGCGCTCAGGCCCTCTTTTCGTGAGTATTTCTATCAGGCGCTCAACACGCGCCGCCGTAAGGAGGATCTTGCGGTATGGGGGGAGATGCTCCCCCGCTTGGACATCGGGACGCTGGTGGGGGTGCTGGCCGATCCGGCTGCGCGAGGGCTGGAACTGTTACAACCGCTCAAGCTACTTGACCAGCTTTCGGAGCCACTGCGCACGCGGGGGTTGATTTACGCCGTCTCGGCGGCGGCGCGCACGGGAGCGCCGCTGGACCGCATTACGGCGGCCGCGCAGCGGTTGCGCTCTGCCCACTACCGCGCCGAGCTTGAGAAAGGGCTTGCTCAGCTGGAGGCGCAATGGCAACAGGCTTCCAAAGCGCGTGATAAGGACCAAAAGCGTGCTTTAGAAGCTGCCCTTCACATTATAGATACACGCCGCCGCTCGCTGGGTGAGGTACTGCGCGGCAAGCGCCCTTGGGTCTCTCGGGTGGATTGAACAGCATTGAGAAAATCAGGATGAATAGGGCCATGATCGCTGGGGATAACCCTTATGAAAAACTAGATGTGCTCACGTTGACCAACCTGCTGATCAACCCAGACAATGATGCGGAGATCCACCGTGCGGCGCTCTCGGCGCTCGCACGGGTGAACCCTGCCGAGCGGCGCTCGCGTCTGGTGGTGGTGATGCGCAACGTGGTACGCATGCCGGATCGCTACAATCAGGACGTGATGATGTCTCTCATAGACCTGCTGGCAACCGATCCGGATGCGGATGCCACGCTGGCCATGATTGACATCCTGCGCGAGATTCTGGCGCTGTTCATGAAGGATCGGGATGCGCTCAAGCCCGAGTTCCGAGAGTATTTCTATCAGGCTCTTGTGACGCGCCAGCGTCCTGATGATCTGGCGGTTTGGGCCGAAATGCTGCCGACGCTGGACAGCAAAACGCTTGTTGCTGCGGTGCTAGATCCGGCGGCGCAGGCGCTGGAGGCGTTAGAGCCGATCACCCTGCTGGACCGCCAACCCGAACCCACCCGTACCAAAGCGTTGCTCTCGGTGGTGCTGGGGTTGATCCTGCGCAATGGCTCGCCCGAACAGCTTCAGCAGGCTGTGCTCAAGCTCAAAGAGCGCAGCGATGCCGCCCAGCTGGCACAGGGAATTGGGCTGCTAACCGAACGTTGGGAAAAGGCCAACCGTGGGGGCAACAGGCGTCAGGCAGCACTGTTGTATGAGGCGCTGGCCGCTCTGGATACTCGCCCCCGTTCCGCCGCCGAGCGGTTGATGGGCAAACGTCCCTGGGCTTCCTAATCTTTGAGCACAGTGTTTGCGGATGGCGCTGGCATGGGACAAGAGAGCGATCGTGACGAAGCTGTTCTGGAGAAATTGGACCTCCACACGCTGACCAACCTGTTGTTGAACCCTCGGCAGCGCGTGGAGGTGCAGCGCCGCGTGCTTTCTATTTTCGCTGGGTTGCCGCCCTCGGTGCGTACTGACCATGTGGCGCGCGTGTTGGCGGCGATGATCGCTGCGCCGGCAGGGGCTTATCATACCGACCTGATGATGTCCGTGATTGACCTGCTGGCCACCGATCCCGCCCCGGAGGCTACCAAAGCCATGCTGGATGTGCTGCCGCAGGTTGCCCGTTCTGCCTTGCAGGGGGTGGAGTTGGCCCCCGATTTCCGCGATTACTTCTATCAAGCGCTCGCCACGCGGCGCCGAGAAAGCGATGCGCCCATCTGGAGAGAACGGCTGCCTCGGCTGGATGCGGATACGCTGGTGGCCCTGTTGCTTGATCCGCATGCTAAGGCCATGCACGAAGTGCTAGACCCCTTCAAGTTAATTGACCGCCTGCCAGCAGCTCCGCGCCGCCGGGCGCTGACCACCCTCATCCTGCGCGCCGATGCCCGGCAGGGCTGGCGTGCACTGCGCCTGTTGCTCGGTGGGCGGGCGCGCTGAATATGGGCAATGAGTGCGCTGACGGATGAGCTCCCCTTCACCGCCGACCTCTGTCCGTGCTCGTTACCGCATCCGTTTTGGCAAGGATGGAGCGCTGCGCTACATCTCCCATCTGGATCTAGCCCGCGTGTGGGAGCGGACGCTGCGGCGAGCTGGTGCACCGCTGATGTACTCGCAGGGTTTCAACCCCCATCCGCAGATGCAGCTCGCTGCGGCGCTGCCTTTGGGGTGCGCCAGCACCTGCGAGCTGCTGGACATCTGGCTTGAGGGCGACATTCCCCCGCCCGAGGCATTGTTGCCGCGCCTGCAGGCAGCGGCGCCGGAGGGCCTGACGGTTCAGGCAGTGTGGCCGGTTGATGAACATAGTCCGGCGCTGCAGACATTGACGCGCAGCGCCGTCTATCATGTGCGGTTCAACGTGCCGCCTAACAGGGAGGATTTGCAGGCCCGCGTAAAGGCTCTGCTGGAGCAGCCTGCCATCTGGCGGGAGCGCCGTGGCAAGCACTATGACCTGCGCCCCCTCATTGAGCGGCTGGAGGTGCTGCCTGAGGAACCGCCTGCGTTAGAACTAGAAGTGAAGCTCTCGCAGGAAGAGGGCACAGGGCGCCCAGATGAGGTGCTAGATGCGTTAGGACTGGATGTGTACAGTGTACACATCACCCGCACGGCTATAACCTTTGCCACACTATCCGAGGGGCAGGTGTGATGGACAAACGGGATCGTTTGGAGGCAGCCATACACGGCGAGGCGGTGGATCGCGTGCCGGTGGCGTTGTGGCGCCACTGGCCCGGTGACGATCAGCGTGCCGACGATCTGGCTGCGGCGCACATTGCCTTTCAGCGTGAGTTTGACTGGGATTTCGTGAAGGTCAGTCCGGCCAGCAGCTTCTGCTTGACAGATTGGGGCGTGCAAGATCGCTGGGAAGGCAACCTTGAGGGGACGCGTAGCTACACGCGGCGCGTGGTGGAAACGCCGGAAGACTGGCTGGCGCTCAAGGTGCTGGACCCCACACAGGGGGCATTGGGGCGTCAGCTGCGCTGCCTAGAGATCCTGCACGAGGCTTTTAAAGAAGAGGTTCCTTTCATCCAGACGGTCTTCAGTCCACTGGCGCAGGCCAAAAACCTCGCGGGGGATGAGACCCTGACATTGCACATGCGCCTGAATGCGGGCCAGTTGCACCATGCTCTGCAGACCATTGCCGATACGACAGTGCGCTTTATCCAAGAGGCCAAAAAACGCGGCATAGCCGGTATCTACTACGCCGTCCAGCACGCCAACTACGGCCGCTTGAGCGAAGCCGAATATCAGGTCTTTGGCCGTCCCTATGATCTTCAGGTGCTGGCGGCGTTAGATGGCCTCTGGTTTAACGTGCTTCATGTGCATGGGCCTTATGGGATGTTCGGGCTGGTAGGGGGCTATCCGGTTCAGGTGGTCAACTGGCATGACCGCGAGTCGCCGCCGTCGCTGGTGGCTGGATTGAAGCTCATCAAGGGTGCAGCGAGCGGCGGCGTGGATCGCAACGTCCTGCACGATGAGAATCCCGATTTGGCGTTGGCTCAAGCGCGTGAGGCATTTGGACAAACTGGCGGCAGACGTTGGATCCTCAGCACAGGCTGTGTGATGCTCGTCACGACGCCGGTGGGCAATATCCGCAAGCTGCGCTCACTCGCTGAGACGCTACGCCCTGCTTAAGATAGACGTCCCCACACAGCGTCGCGCTGCCCCGAGGTCATAGTAATCCCTATTGGGGTAAGCCAAGATACTTCTGGATGACGGCGCGCAGCCGTTTGACATCAAAGGGCTTGGTGAGGACCTCATTCACACCCAGCGCAAGCGCGCGGTCCTGTAGTTCAAAATCGCTGCGGGC
>FWWL01000262.1_pt1 | contig 152557 bp, 126 predicted proteins | sample 2228331 | NCBI WGS metagenome assembly FWWL01 (sample SAMEA103939775, study PRJEB20133) | metagenome | reverse complement strand
CTGTGGTAAAAAAAAACGAAACCCCCACGGCAGGACTGTACCTTGCCGTAGGGGAAATGGGGAACTGGGGAAGGGTTAATGGCTTATTGTTGACAAGAAGCGGGAAACTTCACGCTCCTGCCATGTTTCGTCTTTCTGCTCGAACCCTTTTTTCGTCAACGCGAGGTATTCCCTCGCGATTTCCTTCCTTGTCGCGCAAGCCATACGAGAAGTTTTCTTCTCGTCTGTTTTCTTTTCCATCATCTCCTCCGTGCCCTGCCCCCCAGTAATGGTGGGGTCTTACAGGCGAGCATAAAAAAGAGACCCCCTCACGACAGATGAACTGCCGTGAGAGGGGGACAGCCTACTGTGGCAAAAAAACGAAACCCCCACGGCAGGACTGTACCTTGCCGTGGGGGCGGGCGAGAGAGTAGGCTAGGATTAGCCTACCCTCTCAAACCTTGAGGGGATTTAACTAATTTACATAATCTCCTCCTTGCCCCTGCCCCGCCCTTTTTACGGCGGGGACTTACGGGGCATAAAAAATTGCCCTCTCCTTTGAATGAAAAAGGAGAGGGCACAGAACAAGGAGGTAAAAAAAGTAAAACCCCCACGGCAGGACTGTACCTTGCCGTAGGGGAAATGGGCGAGAGGGTTAGCGCCTTACCGGGCGCCTCCTCCTCCTTCTTTCCCGAGCAGGATTGTCCTGCTCGGAAGTATTTTTGGTGTATATGCCCACACCCGCGCTAGGCACGGGTGACGGGCGTTATAAAAAAAGGGAAGTCCCCGGCAGGGGTTTCCTGCCGGGGACTGTTAGGCTGATTGGTCGTTTTGGTCGGGTCGGTCGGGTTGGTCGGGTTGGGCGCTCGCTATCATGACTACCTTTTCTGGAGTCAGCCCCATTGCGGCTAATGTCACCGCCGCGCCTATCCACTTGTACTGGGTCTCCTTGGACAGCGATGCCCAAGCTTCCCTTTCCCTCTTTGTCAGGTAGTCGCCCGGTCGTACTTTTTCGGTCTCGGCGTTGGGCGACGGGTCCGCGAAGCGGAGCCGCAGCACCCAAGCCGGGACAACCGCGCTTGTTAACTGGTCCGAGTGGTCGTACCACTCGAGGGTGAAACCCTCGGTGGTTATCGAAGTGATTTTTACTGTTAGGCTACCCTGGCGCCATCCCGAATAGCCCGTCAGGGTCACGAACGACCCTAACTGGCGTCGGGCGGCGCGAACAGTCGCGGCAACGCGTTTCAGGAAGAGGGTTGGGTCCCTGTCCTTCCACATCTCGTACTCTTGTACGAGCTTGGCAGGTAAACGGTACTCCTCATGGCTGCCTTCTATAATCTTGGCAGCCTGTTCGCCGTTTACTTCGATATACTCTTTCTCCATGAGACGTTCCTCCAGAAAATCCACCAGCCCGCACCAACCCCCTTGCACTCCAGATACCCGCCTACCCCATACCCCCCTCTACCACCCTGCCTACCCTACGCCAACACCTTCCCTCAACAATAAGGGGACGGGCTTTCGACATAATCGGCGGGGGCGGGGGAGGACCTTTCAAAATACTTTTTCGTTCCCGGATTTTGGGTGTAATACAAACCTTCTTTTTTTATTTTGGGTTATTGTTTTTTGTTTTTCTTTTTTGGTTTTCGGTGTATTTTTGTTTTTTTCCTAGTTTCTACTTCTTTTTGGTTATTCAGGTTCATTTTCTTTTCTTTCTTCTCGGAATTCCACACCTGTTCTTTCTGGTGTATTGTTCCCAAATAAACCAGAATTTCTCGGTGTAATATTAAAATGTTGTAATTTTGTTATTTTGTTTTGGGTATTGTTTTTTGTAGGTGGTTTTTATGAGTTTAGAGAGGGAAATGGGTATTGGATTTGGTGATGGATTTGGTGATGGATTTGGTGATGGATTTGGGGAGGTTGGTTTTGATGAGGGTTTGATGAACGAGTTAGCGTATGAGGTTCATCGTTATTTATTGGATCGTCATGTAGATATTGTTCGTGTTTTGCGTGAGGCGGGTTATTTAGAGGAGGATTTATTGCAGGAGTTTCGTTTGAAGATATGGGGGTTATGGGATCGTTTAGATTTCAGTTTAGGTCGTCGCAAGGTATTTTGGTATTGTGTTCGTTCGTGTCATTTATGGATGATTGATCGTTATCGATATTTTCTTTTGAGGTCTGGGGTGAATCGCAGTTTAGTGGAGGGTTTGCTCAGTCGTTATGATTTAGCAGAGGAGGGTTATATTGATGAGGAGGGATAGTGGTTGTGGTGGTTCGGGTTTCGGTATTGATTTGAGGCAGTTAGTGGAGCGGGAGTGGCGCAGGGTTGAGGAGTGGCGCAGGGTTGAGGAGCGTCGACGGGCTGCGATTGAGCAGTTTGGCAAGGCTGTTGTGGAAGAAGGGATGATTTAGGTTGGGAGGGACGAAAATGGAGCGGCTTTATCAGAATCTGGATAGTTGGCTCATTAGTATTGAAGATCGCAAAAAAATATTGCAGCGTGAGTTTAATAACGCAAAAAGCGAGGCGGATAGGCAGCTCGTACGAGTGGCGCTTATGCAACTGCAACTGGAGTATGATCGGTATCACATGTGGAAATTGGCATCGGCGTATTTGCCAAAGAACGAGTGGGAACAATTTTCGAGGCGGTATCAAGATCTTTACAGTCGTTTCGAATCGGGTCAAGATGTGCGTCATCAGTTTGATGTTCTGCAAAATCAGATGGAGAGCCGTTTGGTGGCTACTTTGCCTTTAGAAGCTCAGAAACTGTTGCGTAAGATCGATGAACGACGAGCGAGCTATCCTCAGCAAATTGAGGCGATTAATAGTCGTTATGATCGAATGAAGCGTGGCGAGATAGAAGCCAGAAAGGCAGAAGCGGAACGGAACCGGGTTCGAATGACTTCGGAGCAAGAACGCAAACTCCGGTTCCCTCCTAGAGAACAGGGTCGACCAATGAAAATTGATTTGAGCGACCTTGTAAATCAAGAGTGGGAACGACGGCGGCAAATGCAAAACGAAGTGATCCGTCAAAACGCTTCGGAAGCGATCCAGAAAAACAGAACCGAAGCCAGAACACTACGCGATAGGCTTTCCCGAATCGATAATCAACTTTTGAGTTTAGATAAGCAACTTTTCGATATCCAGAGCCGGTATAACGATCGAATGCCAGTCCAACCTGTCCAAGAGCGATATGGACCTTTCGGGCTTTTGAGACGCAATATCGATCCGAATATTTCGCCTGAGGAAATGAAAAGACGCGAATCTTGGTTCCGGAACTTCTATATGGGTACTGCTTCCGAAACGCCTGATATGCTACGCGATTCCGAACAAGCGTCCCGAATTTTCAATCAAATGGGGCAACTTGTATCGCAACGAGAACGGATCGCAAAGGAACTCGAAAAACGGGGCGAAAAGGTTCCGATGCCGAAATTGAACTATACATCCACGCGTGCTTTATTGGATCAATTTTGGCGGGAAGTAGATAACCGTGAACGGAGATGATCTCTTAGGCTTTCCTTCCTGGAAGGAAAGCTTAGGACGGATCTTTCCTTCTATGTGGGTAAGGGGAACCGAGATGGACGAACGAGCGAAACGAGTGAATCTTATCGATGAGATTATCCAGTTGAGGCTCAAGGGCTACTCAGCGAGCCAGATCGCGCATTCGATCGGGCTTTCGGAATCGTCCGTCCAGAAGCATCTCCAGAAAGCGTTCCAAGTCATGACGGATACTTGGCGTGAGCGTGTCCTCGAAGAGATCGCGGTCGATGTCCGTCGTGCGGAACAACTGATCGGCGTGCTTTGGGACTTCGCGATCCGTGGCGATCAGGAATCGATCCGACAGGTTGTCAAGCTCATGGAACGCAAAGCGAACGCGCTTTCCTATTCCGTTGCGAGCCGGCTCGCACTCGAAGATCGGTCCGACCAGACCGACGAGACCACAATCCTCAGTAAGCTGAGCGACCTATTACTGCGGGGTGATCAAGATGACGAAAACGACGAATAGACTTGTCCGTACGATCCCGCAGAACCTTGTTTGGGAAGGCGACCAGATCCGACTGCTCGATAATATCTGCGCGTCGATGGGGATCATCCCGCATAAAGGGCAACGCGAGTTCCTCAGACGAAGAAAGAAAGCGAAGTTCTTGATTACCGGTCGGCGTTGGGGCAAATCGTTCGTGCTGGCGATTGAGGTCATCCTCCACCATATCGAGATGATGGGATTGGGTATCGAACCGCGTGTCCGTATCGTTGCACCGCGCCACGACCAGATCCGTGAGATTGTGAACTATGTCGCTAAAGCCTGTAAAGCGATGAACCTCAAGTTCGTCGATCGGACACGAGACACTTCCGACCCGCGTTTTTATATCGACGGCTACCGGGTCGATACCCGTGTCTCGGAGAAGCAGACCGCGCACCGTTCCGCATATGCGACGCTCCTGTGTATCGACGAAGCACGCGATGTGAACCCGATCATCTATGAGGAAGCAATGAAACCGCTCCTGGTCGACTATGACGGTCGGCTCGTCGTGGTCACCAGCCCGAAAGGCGAGGGCTGGTACGTCCAAGAAGCCAAAAAGTACGGACTTGAACCCTACTACGGCACATTCCCGGAAACGATGACCGATTTCTATGAGAGCGAGACCGACCGTGCTTATTGGATCCAAGCCCCGTCATGGACGAACCCGTACATCCAGACCGAAGCGATTTGGGAAGAACAGAAATCAATGTCGATCGACCGGTTCCTACAAGAGTTCGGTGCCGCAATTTTGCGGGAGCATGGTCATCCTTTCCCGAAAGAGCCGACCGTATTCATGGATCTCCCACCACAGGTACGCCAATACCACGCCCTTGCTATCGGAGTCGACTACGGGTTCGTCGACGCGTTCTGCGCACTCTGGGTCCTCAAAGACCCGTCCGATCATTATTGGGTCACGAACGAGATCTACCAGTCCGGACTGAGCCCGACCGATCAAGCGGAAGCGATGCTGAGAATCCCGATCCCGAACGGAACGGTGATCTCGACCGATCCGGACCTATGGGCAGAAAAGGGTTATCCGACCGCACTGATGTACTGGAAGTCCGTATTCGACGAACATAACCGATCCGACCTCGTCTGGTCACGCGGGCTCGGGAAACGGAAAGACTACATTGTCCGGTTGCGCCAAATGCTCGAAGAGGGTCGAGTCCTGATCCATTCTTCCTGTACGAACCTCCTGAACGAAATCCGCGGCGCGAAACGCAAACCGAACAACCCGGAAGATATAGCGAAACCCGACCATGCGATCATGGCGCTCTCGTATGCGATCGACCAACTCGAATCGGTCGAACTCCCGAAACGGTACTCCAAGAACTCGCACGAGTTCTGGACCGAAGTACTCGAATATGTGATCCGTCAACAGATCGAGGAACGCGAACAGGAAGCCTATCGTCGCTATTCGGTCTGGAACTATGGCGACGACCGACGCTACGAACCGCGCGACTATTATCTCATAACCGATATTGGCGAGTATCGAGACCAACTAAATAGATCAAGCTTCTGGTCAGACTAAGAAGGAGTGTGGGACAATGTATTACGATTATCAACCAGTAAAAGATTTACCGAGAGGCATATACGATGCGGTCTGCCCGAAATGCGGACGGACCGAAACGATCCTCCACAAGATCCTGGGCGACCAGCCCTATACCTGCCCCGACTGCCGTATCGACTATGTGTCTTATAAGGGCGTACCGAAGATCGTGATCCCGATCGCGGAGAAGGCGGTAAACCATAAAGAAGCGGATTTAAGGCATCGCACCTTTTTCTCGGGTCTCTATTATAAAAAAGATTTCGTGCGGACGATGGCGAACTATGCCGAAATCCAGCACCCGGACGAGGACGGGATCCGCGAATACGCCGAAAAGGAAGCGCTCAATTATGTCAAAAAACATCCCGATAAGTTCGAGGGCTAACCGATGCGCGAAAAAAGTCAGATAAGGACAGTCCAATCGATCATTGAGAGCCGGTTATCGAACCGAACGGCGCATATCGAACGGATGCGCCGCTACCTTCTGCGTCAGCGGGCGCGGGTCACGCTCGATGTGATGGTCGCGCTCTATGTCGGTCGGATCGATATTTCGACCCAACCGGAAAGCGCAATCGCCGATAAGCTCGCAACGGAGCTCTATCACCGTTTCATGAAGGAAGTGATCGAGCAAGCGGTATCGGACTTCTTGACGCTCGGGCTCGGCGGCGTGAGTATCACACGCTACGGGGTCGGTCTCTTCTCGCCCGAAAATGCGGTCTGCTATCCCGACGAACGGTCGCCCGAATGGACCGCACGGAAGATCTTCCTATCGCTCCGTGATGCGATCGATCGGTTCGGTCTCGAGTTCTTCGAAGACGATTTGAATAAACATATTGAAGAGTACGGCGACGATCCGATCGGGTTCTCGATTTCCGATCCGATCGTGCTGTATGAGGTTATTACCGATAGCCAGATCCTCTATTATCGGGACGACGAGTTGATGATCACGATCCCACGGCTGCCATGGGAAGGTCATTTCTATATTAAGGGCTACCATCGCTACGATATTCCGGAGATGGGCGAACGGAGTACGACCGAATGCGATCTCCCGATCTCGCTGTTCGAGTACTTGCTCGGTATACGGTTCAACGAAGTCCCGCTATTCGAAGCGCATTCGAAGCTTTTGGATGCGATTGCGAAACTCTCGCTCCGAACAAGCGTGATTTTGGTCCGTCAGAAAGATGTCCACCGCGATTCGAACTCGTTCAAAGAGTTCCAGAAACTGTTCGACCCGATCTTTTTCGAGGGCGACGATTCGCCCATCTTCTTCCTCGATCGCGTCTCTTTGCCCGAGCTCCAAACAGCGCTCCGTGAAATCGAGATGCAAATCACTTCGCTCACGGGCGTAACGCCCTATATGCTCTCGCAGGTCGGGTTGACCGAAACGGCGACGGAAGCATTGACGATGCAGCAGATGTCGAATATCCGCACAAGTTTCTGGCAACTTGAGATCTACGCATGGCTCGACCGTGTACTGGAATCGTTCCGTGCGATGCTTGTGAGGATGCCCGTTTCGAAGCAGGTACCGATCCTGTTCTATGAGATGAACCCCGAAACCGGACAGATCGAGGAGTACCTGTTCGGTACTCCCGAAACGCCCTATTCGGTCGGGCTGGACGGGATCAAGCTCGGACTCGCAAATATGGGACTGAACGAGGAGATCACGAAACGCCAGAATATCCAGCAGGTGCTATCGTTCGTGGTGAGCCTGTACCAGCTGCTCGCAGCGCAGAACACGCACTACGATATAGGCAAGCTGGTCGACCGGCTCATGCTGGCGTTCGGGTTCGACCCGACCGATTATAAAATCGTTCAAATGGGTCAGCCGGTCGAACAGCCCGAACAGGCGATCCCGCCGAACGGGTCACCGATGCCGGAGGACCAATCGGTCGTGCGCGGGACACCGAACCCGACCTTTTCGCAGATCAACTCGATACGCGGGATCATCAACAAACTATCGGGTACTACCCCGCCAGAAGAGGTCAGTCAGGAACAGCACCTACGCGATATTCTCTCCGGACTCGAAGAACAGTTAGGAGGCAACTAATGACTCGTTATACGTTAGTCGTTAAGGTCAAAAACCCGAACCTATGTAAGCGTTGCCCGTTCCGTCAGGCGATCGATCCGGACGACGAGATCATGATCCGGATCCAAACGAACCGGCTCATGAACCGCTACGCAGCGTGTACACGTAAAGATTGCGATAACTGGAGTAGCCAATCGGAAGAGCTGATCCAAGTTTAAATAGCGGGAAGCGATATTTCTTTTAGAAGGAGGACATCATGGACTACGAAACCCGATCGGACGACGTGAATTTGGACCGTTTACTAAGTGAGGAGTTGGCTCATTTTTCGGAAGGGTCCGAAACGGATATGTCGTATACGAACTTGCCGACCGATAACGGATGGTCAGAATCGGATGAGGAGACTTTTGATGTTGAATCGTTCCTTACATCGCTTATTGAGCCGCGATTACCCCAAAACGACGGGTCCGATGCCATTCAAGAAGAAGACAATCCGGACGAAGAGGCGACGAGCTTCACGAACAGGACGGACGACGAGCTCGAAACCGAGGACGAGGAAGACGAGATCGACCGCCTCTTGAAAGAGATCCTTGGCGAGGACGAAGAAGAAGAGACTGTTGCAAGTCGTCCGAAACGGTCGGAACCGAACCAAACGAAAATGCAGGTGCACGCTCAATCGTCCGATCCGATCGAAGAACGGCTCCAGAAGGTCGAACAGCTCGCGGAAGCGTTCATGAAAGCGATCGAACTCCAGAAATGGCTTGAAAATGCGACCGATACCGCCCTCAGATTCCAAGATCAGATGGCGAACTACGGACTGAAACTCAAAGACGAGGATCTCAAGCAAGCAATCGAGGAAGCCTATCCGCTCATGATGAGCGGCGTGCCGGACGCTTTGGAACGGTCGCTTGCTAAGCATGTCATGAGCCAGATGGCACAGATGATGAAAGCGAACTCGAAACCGTTCCGTGAACGATCGGTCTCTCTATCACAACCAGAACCGAAAAGCGTGAAAGATAAATCGATTATCGATTACCTGCTCGAAGAACTCGGTCGATAAAACGAGAACCGTTTGTTGTTCTTTACCGTCCCCTCCGCCATTATGGCGGAGGGGTTTTTTAGAGCGTTATGAAAAATACGATATATAGATTTGGGTTATGAGCCCGATGTCGTGCTGGGAGGTTCGGTTCTCTCAGCACGAACCGGGAACCCGGAAACCGATATTTAGATTTGAAACGAAAAGGAGGAACCGAAAATGCCGTTACCTGAGGGTTTGAGTAATACGTTTTCTGATCCGCAGTTCAATGACCGATTGCGCGATGCGTTGGTTAGGGTCGTACCGCGCTATATTCAGGAGAAGTTCATCCATTACGCTCCGATCTACAGTAAGACTTGGGAGTTGTTGCAGAAGAAGGGCGCGGTAAAGTCGGATATTCCGCCAGGCGTTTGGAAGGTCGCTTTGAACCCTGTGATCCGCACGCCCGTCGAGGTAAAAAGCGATGTGTATTCCACCTATACGAACTTTGGTCCTGGTGATAAGACCGACTTTCGAGGGATTGCGGATCTGACCCGGCTCCAGCTGTTCTTCCAGAATACGTTCGAACCCGCGAAGATGAAGATCGAAGCGGCGATCGATAGCTATTCGCTCGAGGTTCGGCTTGAAGGTTCCTTCTTACGCGATTATGTCGAGTCGATCCTCGACCGTGCGATTCAAGGTCATATCTACGATCTGAACGCGCGACTTTGGAACTTCGGGAATATCGGAAGCTTAAGCGGTACGACGGGCAACAAGGAAGAAAAGTTGACGATGACCGACCAAGTCTTTTCGATTCCAAACGCGGTCAATAGCTGCGTGTTCGGAATCATTCGTAAAGATGCCACCAACAACCGAAACGATGTGTTGGCGTTAGTCACCGCAGACGATTTGTATGGTTTCAATGCCACGGATTACGATAGTGTCGTTCAGAAGTTGCGTTTCTTCCGGAACGGAGCGGGCTCTCATACGGGCGTTTCGGACTTGTTGGATGCTCCTACGGTCAGTTATCTCGGCGCTTATAAGCGCGGTCATCCGCCCAAAACAACGGAGAAGAACTACGGTCCTACGAACGAAGCGGACATTTATACGACCTATCAGCGCGGTTGGTGGTATCAAGTACCAAGTCGTTTACAACACTATTCGAACACTACTTTCAAGCTTGCGACCCCCCGTCTGGTCGATCAGGTCTTCTCCGGCGTTCGGATCAAAAACAAGTCCGAAATCAATAAAAGACCAATGGGTACCGACGGTTCAGAAGCTCATGTAATTCATCAGGATCATGTCTCGCTCGTTCCGCTCAACGTTTCGGATTTGAACCTGATCTTATCGAACCATGAGTCGACGAACAACCGTATGCCCGATGTCTGTATCACGCATCCGGTCGTCTTGACTTGGATGATCAACGAGATGTGGGCAGTCCGAAACATTATTGACTCGTTCACAGGCGCGTTCGGGAATGTGAACATCACTTCGGTTCGTGGTGTTCCGATCTTTACGGACGAACGGGTCGAGCCGAACGTGTTGAACGATGCTCTCGATGGTAAGCCAGCCGGTACACGGCTTTACCATGTCTATTTCTTGTCGTTCAACCCGACGGCGATGCATTTCCGGCTCTCGATGAAGGGCAAGGATCTCCAGCACTTCAAGATGCCGGTCCCGGCGGAGTACTGGGTCGGTTGGTACTATCTCCAGCTGATTGCAGCGGATATGCTCCAGCACAGCTTTATGACGAACTACTACTTGTCGGCGAACGGTTCGAGCGCCTTCTAATAAAGGGTGAACAGGTCGGCGGGTAGGGACGGCGGGGCGGGGCTACGGCTTCCGCCCCCGTTCCGTTTAGAAAGTAGGAATAGGAGAACAGGATGGAGTATCGTCTATCGCACGGGACACGGTATCAGACGGAACCGTACCATCTGTTCGGGAGCCATACCTTCCGGAACGGTCATGCCGTACCACGCTATACGGACGACGATATGGCGTACCCGTCGTTCCCCGATACGTATCCCGCACCGTATTTCCGACCTTATAACGAGCCGTTCAATGGGAAGGACGGGCTCGGCTACCCGAACCGATGGCAGTTCAGCCCGAACCATCAAATCCAGATCCTAAGCGACGGTTGGCGGTTCAATATCCCACACGCGGATACTTTTTCTGGGGACCAGACCTATACCGAATGGGTTCGTACGAACTATGCATGTTATCCTGATACGAGCCAAGTTTGTGAGATGGAAGTCTTTATCAAAGTGCCGAACCTGAGACGGTTAATCGATCACGAGGACTACTGCGATTTCCAAAATGTGGACGCTAGCTTCCCTTCCGATTACTTACCGGAATCGCCCATGATATGCGATCCCGATGCTCCGCCCGGTTCCGGAGACTGTCCGCCCGGCTATCTGTGCGTAGGGGGGTTCTGCCTTCCGACCAACGAATGTGTCACCGATTCCGACTGTCCTGAAGGCTATCGATGTGAGAACGGGCTCTGCGTCGAGTATTATCCGCCACCGGACCCATGCGATTGGGTTTTCCCGACCCATGTAGCGTTCCATCGGCTCGATGTCGGGTTCCTGAACGTGATTGCCGGACCGCACTTGAGGGTCTCGGTCTTAACCCATTTCTATTATACGATGCAAGGGAACCAGATACGGGGCGCGGTTCGACGCTTCGTGCAGGCTGCCGGTGCTACAGTTCATACGATCGTCGTTCCGTCCGATTACCACGAGTTCCGTGTGGTCTTCCGAACGAGTAGCACCGGCATACGCGTGTGGGTCTACCATGCAAGCGAAACGATTCTGGATCATCAACGGGACGGGGACGGCTGGACCCAGTTCTATACCGCGAACCATACGAACTTCTATCAGGTTCCTTTTAGTAAACGGAACGGACTGAACCTTTATTATGACTATTCGGTTACGGAACGAGCCAAAACGTTGCAGGGCTATATGGAAGTCCAGCATGAATCGGAGTATCTCGTCCAAACGGGCGATACGGCGGTCTTTGTCTATCCGAACCCCATCCAAGTCGAGTTGAAGGAAGGTTCCACTTGGCATTCGGTTCCGTACTATGCGGGCGACCAGGTCGGCGAGTACCGAACTAGCGGGCTTACTAGACTGGATGGGCTACGGATCCGAGCGACCCGTCCGATTGAATACGGGATGATACGTCATACCTGGTCGGAAGAGCCTTCTACTTTCGATAACGATTTTCGGTTCAATGAGCCGGGCGTCCCGTTCTGTCAAGGAGATCCTTATTCGTTTACTTGGGAAATCACGAGCCAATCCGAACAGAATGAAACGTTCGCTTCGGTCTGGTTCGAAACAAGTAGCGGGCAAGTTGTGCCGGACTCGGTTATGATCACGAACTTCGGGCGCACTCTAATCGCTTCCGGGTTCATCTCGTTCCTCGGTCCGTATCGGATCCGAGCGCTTTTGAGTAACAATCAGGTAATTGATGCAATGCCGGTCCGATACTTTATTCGGAGCTGCCCCGGCAATGTTTACGGCAATCCTGGCGGCGAATGGTACGATCTATCGAAACAGAAACCGATGGAACGGTTCGGGACATATGAGCCCGAATACCCCGATCGGATCGAACGCGATTCAGGAGGACGGAGACGATGAACGAAGATGTCACAATGAAATTGAACCAGATGATCGGGCTGTTAGCACGGTTGATCGATGCGACCTACGAAACAAGCGGGACAACAACGGTGACCGCCTCGCCCGCGATCGTGGCAACGAACGATACCGTTCGATCGGACCGAGTCGAAATCACGAACGAACCGATCGATACAATTGTAACGAATACGCCTCTACCGGTTCAGTTCAACTCATCACAGTCCGTATCGATCTCAAATCAACCGATCCAGGTTATTGTTTCGCATCCTTCGCCGGATATAAGATACACATCGTTCGAGTTTACTGGCAACACCGAAACAACGATCGTGCCAGCCGTGTCAGGCAAAAAGATTAGGGTGATCAGTCTAGCGGTTTGTTTGGCTAATATTGCCGGAACAGTTCGTTGGAAAAGCGGGACGGCGGGGTCTTGGTTGTCCGGTACAATGAGTTTTCCTGCTTCAGGCGGCTATGCTCTCTCGTCGTTATCCGGTTTATTCGAAACCGCTGTCGGCGAGGCGCTGGTACTGTCCCATACTGTTTCGGGTGGCGGACACCTCAGTTATGTTTTGGTCGACTAAAAATTGGGGGGTCGATATTTTTTGTGGAGGGAAGTATGACCGATTGGTGGATCTATGATGGTCGAACGCTAAGTAAGACGGCGCCTCGGAACCGTGTTGTCGATCTCTTTTTGGTTTACAGAACAGGTCGCTACATCGTTCAGATCGCGGTCGAGCCGCCCACGAATCGGGTCGTATTGACCAACCCGATCTATGATGTACCGACCGATCAGTTCGTTACGGAGCCCGGCATCTATTATCAGTTCAGTACGGTCAGCAATCAGGTCTATCCGATCCAAGTTGGTTGGAACCACCGCTACGTCGCACGGTTCACCTGCCGGTTCGAAACCGAGGACAGTTCTGTCGGGATCACCGTCTCCGATCGGTATCCGATCACGGTTCCGCTATTCACGCCGTCCGAACCGGATCCACCTCCGAACGATCCGCCTTCTGGCGGTACTGGAAACGCCGGTCGTGCGTCGGTCGTGAAAGTCTATCGCGAACGGCGCGGGTTCGGTGGGAGCATGATGGTCAATGCGGAGCTGATGCTCTACCCGCCCTATCCGATCGGCGGCTATCAGATCAACCCGGCTTGGTTCGGTGTCCACCGCGAGTTCGTTTCGGGCTTCTTTGCGTATCATCCCGACTATCGGATCTTTTTCGATCCGCAAACCCAAACGATCGGGCTATATAACCGAACGACAAACCAAGAACTGTTGGAAGGCACGAACTTCGTTCCGGTTCGCGTGATCGGACGGTTCAGCTGTGCCGACTCTTCGATGAGGTGACGCAATGACAAAACAAGAAGCGATTGCGGAGGTCAAACGGCTCATCCAGTACGATTCGCCCTTACCGGACACGGACGAGTCGATCCTCAAATCCATCCAAGAATCGATGATCCAATGCAACTACATCACACGCATCTTATGGGAGTATAAGGATGTTTCTGTCCCTGCAAACAGTAATAAGATCGATTTGGAAACGAATCACCATTTCCATCCGGAGCATCTGTTCTGGCTACAAGGCACGAACCGCATACGGCTCTTTCGGTACGATTCGTTGGATAACTATACGATCCCGCCGGGTCAGCCTGCACGCTACATCGTTCTCGGCTCGTCAGTCTATCTGTTCCCGACCCCGACCTCGGCAGGTACACTCCAGTACCGATCGCTCCGCTACCCGCCGAACCTAGCGGATTTGGGATTGACCGACCCGCTCCCGCTCCCGCTCTATCTCCACCGTTCGATCGTCCAATACGCCGCCGGGATCTGGCTCGAATATGTTGCGAACCATCCGCCCGGACAGCGTGGCGAAAGGCTCAAACAGGAAGCGCTCGAGCTTTGGAAGCTCGTCCGTGCGGAACAGGACGAAGCACGCCGGCTCGAAGATACGGTCCCGACAAATGATGCGATCGGGTTCATCACGGATATCCTGAAACCGTTCGACCTCGATCCGGATTCCTCGTTGATCAACCCGTACCTCAAAGAAGCGATTAAGATGTTCTTCCTCACGACCAAGCACTACCAAGACCGTTATGAGATCCCGGTTCCGGCAGGTACACAGTTCGTCCATCTAACGGACACAACGGCGATCCATGTCAATCGTATCGAACTCCGTAATAGTTCGGGCGGGTTCCTCTCCGTTCTCAAGAGCCCGTCCATCGAGTGGTTCGTACGGGAACTCACGGAGAATATCGATCTGGCGGGTCGACCGACCGAGTATCTTATGTACGGGAACCGAATCGAGCTGTACCCGAAGCCGGATCAGAACTATCAGCTCGTTTTGAAAGGCGTGTTCGTTCCAAGCCATGCGAGTTCTGTCATTGAGCTGATTCCGTCCTCGCTGGTCCATTCCGTCTGTGAGTATACCGCCTCTCTCATCTTACCGAAATCGAGAGTGCAAGGCGCAATCGAGTATGCGAACATGCTCCGTAATCGTGCGCTCGAGCTTTGGAACCGATACTCGATGGAGAACGAGCTCCACACGGTGAACACGAACCCGATCGACGAATCGGTCTATAAGCAGGTGATGAACCTGCTCTTAACGAACCCGCTCGTCGATCGCAAAATCCGCCGCGCTGAGATTGCGGTTGCGATTAAAGAAGCGGTCAAAGCGTTCTTTGCGTATACAAAAAGCTATCTCGATTGGTTCGTTATTCAAACCGCACCGAACCAGATGTTCGTTCCTATCACGCAAGCGACCGTCTTGAGTATCGAAGAGGTATACCGAATCGACGGTCAGGACCATCTGCTTTTGACAAGAGAGCCGTTCCATATAAGCGAAAGCCGGATCAAAAGGGAACAGTTCCCGAAGGAGATCGGTGCGCCCCTCTATTACACACAGGTCGGCAACACGATCCGTTTCAGACCGATACCGGACGATGTCTATACGATTCGGGTTTTAGCTTCGATGGTTCCGCCGACCGAACCGATAACGGACAGCTCGATCTCGACCGGGATCGAGTATGTCCCGTCGGAGTTGCATATGACGATTGCAAGGTTCGCCGCCGGTCTGATCCTGCAAGGGTTCTTCAGTGAGAAGGGCGGTTCGCAAGGCGATTACCTTATCTCGTCCTGCTATCCGTTCTGGGAGAAATATAAGCTGCGTGCCGGGATCGCAGAAGCGAAACATGACCGTCATGATCCGAGCGTGCTTTACCCTGATTACTGGAGGTGGGGCGACTGATGCCGCTACCGCTTGAAGGGATCAAGACTTGGCGGTTGAACGAAACGGACGGAACCTATAGTGAGATGGTCGATATTGACCTTCGTAACCGCCGGTTCGAGCCCCGAAACGCCGATCGGGAACTGAGCGTTTCGGTACCGAACGACGCCGTTTCGTTTGCGTACCTGCCCGGCGCGACAGACACGAAGCCCGTATTCACGAAATCTCGGTTCCATACACGATGGCTCGGATACCTAATCGAACCGAATATAGAAGAAGATCACCCGCTTTTCTATGTCCATTCGATCCGATCGGGCGAGCCCGTAACGGAGAAGTTCTTCGAACTGAACGCACCTACTATCCGTTCGCTTGGTAGGTACCACGAGTCGGTTCTTGTGAACAACACGATTGTACTGAACGATGGGACAACAATCCATACGATCACGAGGACGACAGGTACGCCCGAATACCGAAAAGACGATTTGGAGATCCCGACGGAAAGTAAAGAGTACACACTCACGATTTCGTTTCTAGGAGGAAGCGTCGACCTTTCCAGCTACGCTTCGATTGTGATCCCGTTCCTTTATATCCGTGCGATCCCGAACTTATCGTTCGAGTATGTCAGCTTCTATCTAAAACGCCAAGACGGTTCGCTCCAACTGCTCGAAGAGCTCTCATGGTCGAAACGGAACGGCGTTATGTTCTTTGCGGGCAACCCGGAACGCGAGTTCTCGGATATTCAATACGAAAATCTGGAACTTTCGATCCGCGATTTGGCACGGAACGATGTAACGGCGATTGTGGTGAAGTTCATCATGGCAGGTCATGTGAACCCGTCATCGGTCATGAACCGCTACCGATGGGCGGTGGTTTTCAAAGCGGCTCTTTTCACAAACGGTCCGGGCTTGAGAGCGAACCTGCCATTCGAAGCGGGTGTCCATACCTTTATCGGTTGCGTTCGGCATCAGTACCAGGATCTCGCGATCCCGTTCTATTCGAAGCCGTCTGAACCACGCACGTTCGGTATCGGTGGCGTGTTCTATTCGGGGATCGAAGCGATAATCGAGCTTGTGAACCCAAACCAGACACAGATCAATCAGAAAGGGTATCCATCGATCCTCAAACGGATCGTACAGGAACGGGAAACGAGCGAGCCGTATAGCCAGATTATCGAACTGATTCTCGCTCGATCGAACGGAACACAGTACACTTCGGTCCAGACACGTAAGATTTTCGTGCCAGACGAGACGGCGATACGGCATGTCTGGTCGGGCACAAATGTCACTTTGAATGCGAACCAATCGATCGTATTGAGTTATAGCCACGCTTCGTTTTCGGGCTTTGGTGTCCCGTTAAAAGGTAAGGTCGCAGTCTATCGGGCAGGTCAGCCCGATACCGACCCGATTGTTGTTGGCGATTACGATTTCTTTTCCGGCAGTTTCTTCCGTTATAGCCACCGCGATTCGAACCCGATCACATTCCAGAACGGTCAGACCTACTACTTCTTCTTTCTTTCATTTCAGTTTGCCCCGAAAATCAATGCGTCTCCGACGGTCGTCCCGCTCGGCGGGAAAGTCCCGGTCGGGATGCCCGTCTCTTACGGGAACCGTATGGTGATCGGTTCGCCGTTTGAAGGGAAGCTCTATTTCTCGTTTGCGGATAACCCGCTCGTATTTTCCGATCAGGTCACACAGATCAATCAGAGCGATCCGTATGTCGTATCGCTCGGCGATCTGATCCAGGACTTATCGGTCGAAGAGGGCGGGCTGAGGGTTTCGACCAACCGTCGGCTCTTTATGGTCGTGGGGAATACCGCCCGTTCGACAAACCTTTTCGAGCTTCCTTTTTTCCGCTCGCTCGGTTGGAAAACCACGAGCGGACCGTTTATGTTCACCTCGTACGGTCTGATGCAGAACGGTCAGATCGTGTTCCCGATAAGGAAAGGGAACTACGAAAGGATCCGGTTGCTCGTATACAATAATACGGTCTATTTGGCTTTCAAAGAAACGATCGGTTCACAGTCCTATTATTGGCTTGTGTTCCGTGAGCCGTACCATGAGGGCTGGCTCGTGTATCGGATGCCGGGCGAGGTGCTGGAACTCGAAGGGTACGGCGATTCGGTCTACGCGCTTGTGGTTATCGGATCCACTAAAAAGGTCTATGAGGTCGCCGGCAGTCCGTCGAAAGTTTCGGAAGCGTGGTTTAGAACGCCCCGTATCCCGTTAGTTCAGCGTGGGCGGGTGCTGATGGTCTCGGCATGGGGTACGGGCGCAAGATTCGAATATACCACATCGGCAGGAACGAAAACGCTCGTGATGCCGACCACATCGCAACGAACCCATTTCTCGAAACAGCTCCCGCTCCCGAGCCTTCAGCTCGACCATGAGATGCAGATCACGGTTCGGCTCGGTCCGCAGGAATGGCTCGATACGATCGAGATACTGCCCGATCAGTCTGCAGGGTTGGTCTAACGATATTTTTCTTTGAAGGAGGAACGGAAATGGCACCAGAAACGATGAGAGGAGCGCAGCAGCCGTCTAGCGGTTCGACCAAACCTGCACCTGAACGAGCGCCGGGTGGTGGCGGTGGCGGGAACCTCGAAGAGCGTGTTGCGCGACTTGAGAAGATGTTCGCACAGCTCCGACAGATGATCGAAGAGCTCGTGATGATCATCCAGCAGATCGCAGGTGGCGGTCCGAGCGGTCCGAGCGGTCCGAGCGGGCAGGGCAGTCCGGGCGGTCCTGCTGGCGCACCGCCCGAACAGATGAGCTAAGGTTGTGAACGGAGATGGGCATTGTGGAGCTGACCGATACGCATGTACGCAGACAAACGATAAGGCTTATGCTCTATCAGTCCATGATGCCCCAATCACCTCGTGAGGAATCGATTGTCGAATGGGTCGCATCGAACCTGTACCGAACGGAACGGATCAAGCTCTATTATATCGAAGGATACTTGGTTCTGTACGATGGGGAATGGATTATTTCAATTGTGAAGTTCTTACCGAACGCTTCGATCTGGGATGGGTACCGGCTCGTTAAATCGCTCGGTTGGAACCTGAGGAGGCATCCGGATGATAAGAGGCGGAGATGGAGTTGAGTTTGGGAACGTGTACGAACTGGTCGGTCAGATCTTCCAAATGCCGGAAGAGCTGGTCCAGATGCTCGCGCAGTTCGTTGCGGGTTCCGGTCAGGACACGGAATCCGTACGGGCACTGATCGGAACGATGTTCTCGCAGATCCTCGAACGGAAAGCGCTCGAAAATGAGGAACGACAGAAAAAGTTCATGAGTGATTATCTCGGTATTCAGTCCCGCCTATCCGAGCAGACGATCCAAGCGCGTGAGCAGCAGCGTCAAGCGGAGTATCAGGCGCACCAGATAAGGCTCCAAGAAAGTGCGCAACGTGCGCAAATGTGGGCACAGGCGTTGATGGGAATCGCGGAACTCGCAAAAGATGATTCTTGGGGCAGTTTCTTTGATTCTCTGTTCAGTAAAGGGAAACGGAACCGATCCGGACAAAATGAGAGTTCGCCGACCCAGAGTCGTATCCGTCTTCAGGATTTCATGCCACAAAAGAAGGAACAGGACCCATTTGAAGAAATTTTAAGTCGGTTCGATGAATATCTTAAAAGTAAGGGACTGGTCCAAGACTCGCCTTTACCGGACGTAACGAAAGAGTTTAGGAGAAAGACCGGGTTAGAAGACCCGCTTTATAAAGCGTTAGGCTATGATCCAAAGAACGGGATCAATCTTTTATAAAGGAGGATGACAACAATGGGAGCCGTATTACCTGTTCTTATTAGTGCCGCGGGAGTTGGCGCTACTCTTCATGCATCGGAGCAGCAGGCGAAAGCGATGCGTGAACAGAGACGGATGGCGGAAGCGGAAGCGAACCGTGCGAAGATGAGAACAACGGATCTGGCAGCAAAGCAGCAGATGGAAGCAAGCAAAACAGCGCCGGTCCGAACACCGCAAGATAGTATGAATCAAGCGACGAACGTTCTCGCCCAGCAAGCGAACCTGCAGAACTATCAGCCGAACCTTACAATCAAGGAAGAGGACATCCTCCGTCTTCTGAACGATCCGGAGGAGCTGAGTAAACTGATCCAGTACACGTTTATGCAGCGGTCGCAACGATGATGAACGATAAACGGGTTCATGACAACCAAAAAGATAGTTTAAGAGAGGGCGGACCGAGCCGGGATCGGGATTTCCTAACACTGATGATCGCAAGCTATCGGCGCGGGATGATCACGAAACCCCAGTTTTATCAACTGGTCGATATGGTTCGGGCGGAAGGGATCCCGCCCGAACTGAACGAGATTGTGGCGATCATGCTGAACAAGATGCAAGAAAACAAGGAGCAAAGAGATGGATCAAAATCCAAAAAGTCTATTTGATTTTTTGAGTGCCGATCCCAAAATGGTCGACTTCCTGAAGAAAGGAGGAGGATGGTTCCCTAAGTCTCCTGCTCCTGATACCGCCATAGCCAGTAGCCAACCAAAAAAAGGTTCGCAACAAGCCAATAATACCGGACCCGATTTGAATAATCTTTACCAAAAAACGGTGGGCATGCTCACAGAGGAAGAGATCAACCAAATCATCCAATTGTTCCATCAAGAGATCGATCAGGACCCGGATCTAACAGAACAAGGGAAACTGATGTTCAAAGGTTGGGCAACAGAAAGAATAACAAATCGGATTCAGGTACAAGAAAACAAAGATGTTCCTGTCGCAGATTTTCTAAACTCAATACGGCTCCAGAGCTTGCACCTTAAAACCCTGCTCCCGAACCAACGAACAGAAGAGATAGAAAAGATCAATAAACAGATCACGGAGTTACAGGACAACGCCGAAAAAATGTATGAAATCGGGCTGTTTCATCATGCCAAAATGAGAGAGTTGGTCGAGAAAAGTGGCGAGTTCGAAAAGAGTATTCTTAGCTGGTATGAAAAATTAGAAGAGCCCATTAAGGTCCCTCTCAATAAGACAGAGAAGATCATTACTCTTTTCTTGACCCTTTTCAATCCGATGTTGGCGGGCTATTACGGTTTGGCGGTCGGAACATCGAAACGGCAAGAAGAAGAGCGGAAACGACAGGAAATGAAAGAAAAGGTGCAGAGGATGGTCGAATTCATCGAGAAGCGGTGGTCGCAAGAATTGGAACGCCATACCCAACTCGCAAGAAACGCATTTGAACGAGCAACGATCCTTTCAGGAAGGCAAGCGACCCTCTTCTCACAAATGGAACGAACCGAACAACGGCAACGCGAAATGCAACAACGTGCGGTTCTTTCTTTGATCCAAATGGAAGTCGATAAAGAACGAAACAGAATACGAGACGAACTAAATAGAATAATGGAACAACGAGATTTGGGTCAGTTAAGAGTAAGAGCTTCCGAATTGGCGTTTCGAACCGCAACAACCATTTCAAACAATATCCTTTCGGCGCTCCCACCGAAAGAAAAAGCTGCCGTTGCCCCTTATATCAATCAGATCCTTATGCAAGCCCTAACCTCAGACGAAATCATGAGGATCGGGCTCTCAGAAACATTTCAGGACATCAGTGAGAACCTTTCTGCATATCAGCTGATGGTCGGTCAACTCATAAGCGATCCCAATCTCAAAAATGCACTGCTAGATATATCAAGACGCAACAACCAAATGCTCGAAACCGAGCTCCAACAATCGAGACTCAAGATCGATAAACTTATAGCAGAAAGAGAGTACCTTAGGGCAAGAACCCAATACGCAAGAGCTAGCGCAATCCTAAAACGGACGCAAACCGCAACACTCGGCGAAATGCTCCGATTATCACGATCATTACAAGGATCCGCAGAAGAAAGCCTAAAGATAATTCGTGAAATTCTTGTTGCAAACGAAAGATCCCTTAAGGGGAAAGAAATAAAGTTCGTTTTGACTGATAGAACAGGAAGAAAAAAAGAGGTTTTCTTTCGATACCAGAACCCAGGAAGTGCCACACAGCTCACACAGATCTTATCAGCAGAAGCGAATAATGGATACGAACTAAGGAAAGAGGATAACGCACATCTTGTCAGATTCTTTCAGACCGATAGTGCCGTCTCTTCGATTTGGCAGAACTCTGTGGAATATGCCATCTCGAAAGAATCGTCCAAAGCGCTTCTGATGTCCGCTCACCAATACATTCAACCGAGAATTGAGACTTATAACGAACTTTATGGTTCTTCGGGTTCTGGTGGAACCTCAGCACAAAATACGGGTGCTACAGGCGGAACCGACGAACCGAGCCAATCGGATCCGTTCTCCGACGGATACGATTCCGGCGATGATATGCCTTAGAAACTCTAAGAGTTCGGAACCGATATATAGTTATGATCCATGGCAACTCGCATGTTGCGGAGGATGAACAATGCGGATACCAGATAACAACCCAAACAATCAGGACAAGCAAACATCATTACGACCGTTTTTTGAGCGGAACCAATATTTCCAGTTTCCGAGCGATCAACCGCTCGACGAAACTACCCGAAAAGTACTCAATAACCGACGCACTTACTACTCTACTATCTATACGATACCGCCCAACTCGCCCATTCCTGACATTGAGAGCGGGTTCAACGCATTCCGAAACGAAAATCTTCATAGCGCTCCTGTCACTTATGCAAAAGATATAGCCGCACCAAGCTATCTCAGGAACCAACCCTTCTTTGTGATTGCGCCGAAAGTCGAAGATAGCACCCAATTCCCCGTTTACCTTTCACCCAACCACCTTTGGATGTACCGATCTGAGATCAACTGGTCCGAGAACCCATACGGGAAATTGATTATCGATACAGTGAAGAACCGTTATGGGAACAACCCGGAGTACCATAAATCTCTTGCACGGGTGGTCAACCAGAACATCTCTGATTCGAGCCTCCATTTGGACGAGAAAGCGATCCGACAGATCATTCAAACCCATCCCGAACTTATCCCGCCAACAGCTTATCATCTTGCCGAAATCCAGTACCGAATGAGGGATAGCAACACGAGCTTTCGTGGATTCGTCGAAAATCTCAACCTCAACAACCTTCGTTACAAGAATACCGATCAAGCCATTTCGACTTTGAGGGACTCCTATACGAAATTTCTCGATTTTGTTTCTATCAACAAGGACCTGTTCCCGGTCACGAAACTCATGAATGATATCGGGCTGATTGTGAACCCGAACAACGCAATCGACATCATGAGGGACCCGCGTCTCCCGAAGATCTCGGAAGTAAAGTATCAACCTGTCACAAGAACAGTGAATGTCGACCGCACGATCACTGTCAAAGTCGGGAACCAAGAATACAAAGCACCATTACAAGTTTACGCGGAGCAAGTGTTGCTCCCTTCAATCTATGAAATTGTGGGTAATAACCAAGCTCTTGCAAAAGCGTTTGACGACTATTTCGTTTCGTCCTTTATCGGGAACATGGACTATTTCGGCGGGTCGTTTCCCGACATGCATTCGTTCGAGTACAAAAACGGCAAGTCGATGTTGCTCAAGAAAGCCACAAATGTTCAGATTGGGGTCGCCCAATTCCAAAAAACGCCTTTGTATAAAGCGTACGACCCAGAAGATCCTAACCGAGAGCTTGGGGTTCTAGTTGCCGGCTTTGTTCCCGTCCGAACCAATACCGGACAGATTGGTTATATTCCGATCTATCTTCCCTACACGGACGAAGGGAAACGGTTCCTCGAAAACGAGGGGTTTCTGACAAAGCAAGGAGCAAGTCGACAACCATTTCGGCAAACGATCCAAGTCAACTATCCCCACTTGAACGAGGATGCGAAACGTTTGCTCGGATACACAAGGAGCAATAATAGCCGAACGATGTTTGCCGTTCCAGTAGGAAACGGACGATGGCGACTCATCACCGACACGTTCCATCTTGCGAAACCGGAAACCGTCCCTGCTTTCGAACAGTTCTTGGGTCAGAAAGCAACCCTCTATCCCGAAGCCGAAACCAAATTCCGAAAACAATTGGAAAACGCGCTCAGAAACTATTCCTTTACCGGAGACCGAAATGTCGATAACTGGATTCGTAAAAGAATATTGGAGTTAAGAAAAGAAAAAACTAACACCAAAGAAAACATAGCCGGAACGGTTTGGTCGGAAGTTCAAAATAAATATCCGGAACTCGTTCCGGCTGATACTAAAGGAAACGCGAATTTACAGCAGCAGTTTCGAGGTTCCGTTTTGGGCTTCTTGAATGTCGTGGATACGCTCGATTCCTACAAAATGCCGACACTTACACGAGAGCAAATTGCAAACGAGATCCTTCGTGGCTATAGAATTGATCCTAAGAGCGACGAAGCCAAGAAAGCAAGAGAGTTGATTCTTAAAGAACTTGATGAACGGGAAAAACAGAACCGGGGCTATCTCGTTTTCACAGGCGTTCTTGATCCCAACACGAAACGAATGAATTTTACCGTTAGGGAATACGGAGTGCCCCGTGTGCTAAATGAAGCGTTTACGTTGGTAGGGAAAGAGAAGTTCCAACGCGATTTTACGGTTCCACAAGCAGCAAAAGATTCATTATCTGGTGTTGCGGTCAGACCAAAAAGCGAATCGTTTCTTCCTGGCATATCCCAAACAGAGCAACTGAGACGTATGACCAAATCGGTTTCTTCTCCCATCTTCGATGTGAGGAAACTATCCGATCCGAAGACGGAAGAAGGTAAAACCCTGGTGCGTTACTTATCGGATCTCACGACCGATTCGGATTTATTGGATGGTATCTATCCTGTAAAAGAGTTCTTTGTGGGCGGGATCACGAGGAACCCGAAAGGATGGATCTCTTTCGAGCATCCGTTCTGGAGCCGTAACCTCAATATTTCGCCCGCTTCGTTAAGGCAATACATGGAGCGGAAGGGTCTTATCGCAAACCCGCTTTATACTCAACTTCAGAGACTTGAAAAGGATCGTGCTATAGGAGCGTACGGATTTACAGAAAGCGTTCTTTCGCTTGAATGGTTGGCACCCATCGATCTGTATAGCTCGGTCACGGCGCAACAAATCCTCGAGAAAGAGATTGCCGAGAAGACCCGACAAGGTCGAGGGATGGACCGTAAACAGATCGAGGGTCGGTTCTTAGAGATCGCAAACGATATGCGCCTCTTTTTCTTTATTCTCCAACGCTACGAACATGACGAAACGATCCGTAAGTTCATCAACTCCGGAAAGAGACCGACCCTTGCAAGAATCATCAACCAAGTCCGACAAAATCGGGAGCGAATGAGTTCAGCACAACTGGTCGACCTTCTCGTCCAAAACCGTAAAGCAATCCTACAAGAGATTTACGGGACAGAAGAAGATGTTATCGCGACGAAAGGTTATGAAGGCGCATTAGCAAAACATTCCCAAACGATCAACGAAGCCATAAACTTCTTTAATAAACGCCGAACAATCGGTCGAACGAACACGAACTTCCTGGTTGCTGTGAATGAACAGACCCGACCGAACAACGAAGCTCGAATTCGTACATTTTATAATGTTTACCAATTGGCAAATATTGTTCCGACTCCGGAACAAGGTGTCACCCCTATTGTTCGACCAGACAAATCAGATACGGGTAAATATCATTCCGGAATAAAGGAAGTTACTGTTTATCGAGCTGCTATAGATTTTAATGATCCAGCTAGCATAGCAAGAAACCTACCCAGTATTGCAAACGACCCAAACAGAATGTTCACGCCAACAAAAACAATCGCCCGTAAAGGAGAATATGATACCTATATGGGCTGGATCGCAATGGATATTAACACAATTGTCGGCGCGTTTTCAAATAGGGAAGGTCTAAAAGAAATTCAAAAAAGGTATCCGAATTTCAAACCAACCGAAAACATTATTGGTATTTATGAATCGGCTGATAAAAGAAGAAGGGTTTATTTGATCCGTTTGCCGGACGGAAGAGTTGCCCACTTTTATATGACTTTTAATCGATTCTCAACGCTTGAAGCTATTAACTATACAACAGAAAATCGTATCCTAAGAACGGGAATAGCCGACCATATTTTTGCTCGGGGCGGGTTGAGACGGTTCGTGGACGAAGCAAAAGGTAACCTTGCTTCCGTTTATGGTACCGGCGACATCATGGCACGGTTGACGGAGTTATCTAAAACTCGTGAAGCGATCCCGCCAGCAAAGAGGATCCCATTCGAAAACGAACCGATCGTGAAAGAAGTGGTTCGAAGATTGAAATCCTACGGTTTGAACGAACCGCAAGCTTTAGAAACGGCACGATCATATTATTTTCAAGCAGTCAATCTTTACAAGGCACACAACGATCTTGAAACGAAACGGCAAGGGCTACCCCAAGAGGTCGAAAGATTGCTTGAAGAGTACCATAGTATCGACACGATTCAAGTCCAGAAACGGATGCCGTGGGGCTATGAGCGGTTGATACCCGGACTAAGAACACTTGGTGCCGCGATTGATGAATCGATTGCAACTAGTGTTATTGCTCCATTTATGCCACGAGTCCGGCTGTTTGAAACGACGTTTGAGGAAGGACGGAAATTACTTGGTTTCAAGCCTATTTTCAATGAAGAGATCGAGTACCGATCCCAAGTCCTCAATATGCTCGATACCACAAAGTTTGCGTATCTCGGTTCCACGCCACAAGAGAGACAATCGGTCGGTGCCGCTCTAACGCAGATGACGGTCCAGTACGGTCCACTTGAACCGTTCTATCGGTTCAACACGCTCCGAGAAGAGAAGATCCATACCTACGGTCTCCAACCGACCGATAGCGTTGCAGGCAAATGGCTAGGTATCGGTGAAGGACTCGGCACTTTCGAAACTTCGTTTCCAGGCATCCTGCTCGGCGGACTGTTCGATACGACCTTCAACTATCTTCTTGCACCTGTTCAAGGTGCAATGAAAGAGGTCATGACCTTCCAAGGATTAGATATAGCGGACGCTCCTATCGAATGGATCACTACAAAGATCCTATTGCCCCAAGATTACTATAAGAGTTCTTCGAAAGAAGTAGCGAATGCGTTTGTTAGTGCTGGTATGCCGGTTTTCGTGCCGGGTGCGCATCCGACCCATTCGTTCGAGAAGCCGTATCTCCAATCGCTCGATCGGTTATGGGCTGGTAAGGACGGATTCTTCTCGGATCTCTATGGCGGCTGGTTCACTACAACGCCGGCAACTCCGTTCCAACAGGGCTGGCAACAACTCGTCGCGTCGTGGTTGAACCCCGCAACGCTCCTGTATGTAGCAGGTATCGGACTACTCACCGCCGGAACCGCTTCGATCGGAACAGTACTGACCCGTACTGCCCTTACGATGTCCGCAACCTCGTCGCGCCTGCCTATTAGGTTGCTATCTAGCACTCTTCGTGGCACCGGTCGTGTCTTACGCACGGCGCCGACCGTAGCAAGGGTTTGGTGGGGATTCGATGATTTTACTGATATTGTGCAGGGCATGTCGACAGATCCGATATCGGGCGGGTTCATGGGATTCGACGCGCTCTCGCCAGCTGCTATGCCGGCGAATATCGCTCGTATGAACCAGTGGATCCAACGCGGGATGGTTTATTCACGTGCTATAAGGCAACTTGAACCCGGCGGCGCGACACTCTTCTATGTCGATGACGAAGGCGTCCAAAGACCTGTGGAAATCGTTCCGAACCAATACGGTCGACTTGCCGGTCTGCTCGGATACATAACAATCCGTGACCAACAAGGACGGGTTCGTACAGTCCACATTTCGGATCCAAGAATCGTCACGAATAATATCAGCTACGGTCTTTTCTCGCTCATGCCCGAACGCGGGTTCGAAGTCTCATATACCGAAAACGGCGAAGTCCGACAAGGTCAGTTCGCCGGCGTAGGTCAAGATTACGATGCATGGCTTTTCGATCGATCCGCCGGAAAAGAGTATCAAGGAGCCTATATTGTCAGCTCTTCCGGTCGGGTCTACCACGTCGCACGAGATGGGGACGGATTCAAACTTGCCATCAACAACAAAGCGGTCGATTCCCAACAGTTCGAAACGAGCCTGTTCAGCGAAAACGATAACGCGTTCACGATGATCCGTGTGGACGAAAATAATAAGCAAGACCGAACCGTATTGACAAGACCGCAACTGTTTACGAATAACTCTTATCTTAACCAATTAGTTCGTTCCGTCGAACGAACAGGCGATCCTGTACAGATCACGATCGATACAAGAATCGGACCGACCGCCTACGAGATCCATAAGAAAGAAGACGGAACCGTAGGGATCTCGGTTATCCAAAAGAAATCGAAAATCGCACGAGACGGAAGCTCGATGATCGTTACGGAGACCGAGCAACGACCGTTCAAAGACGGACTGGTCGAAATGTACGCTTTAGTAAGTCAAACACCCGATTCCGCCGTTCGTGTCAAAGTCGGCAACCAAGACGAAGTTGTTTATAGCACCCAAGATTTCCTGAGACGGAACCATGCCGGCACAATTTATGTCCGTACTTCGGACGGTCAGATCAAGAACCTCCATGCCGGCGAAGTGTTCGTTCCGATCAGTCTCAAACGGCGCGTGGAAAGCATGGTCGCAAATGGCGAACTGACGGATCTGGGCAACCATCTCCTCGCGGAAACTATGGTGCGTCATTACGGTCTCTACGCCCAACGTGGGAGCATCCGCGAGATCGGAGTGTTCAACCGCCCACACAGAACACAAACCGAGACCAATAGAGACGCAAAAGAACGAGCGAGACAGTTCCTGCAAAGCCTCGGCGTTCAAGTCCCATACGAGTTCGTTGAAACCGATACTGGCGTGATCGTTTACTTTAAGCCGAGCGAACTGACAACCGCTTCGAACCTTCTATTCGCGCGCGGAAGCTATAAGAACCCGTTTGCTGGTGTCGTGCTCGGGTTCGTGTTCGATAAACAGAACGCGGATAACGATAAAATGATGCTGGAACGAATCGAAGCGGGCACGCAGAAGCTCGATATCGTTTCACTGAACGAGCCGTTCCAAGCTTACGAAGCGTCGGTGAGCGCGATCCCGCAAGCAGGGCTCCAAGCGATAGGCGAACGCTATCTCCGTTCGTTCTCATCACGCGCGTTCTCGATCCTTACCACACGAGAAAACGAACACGTTGCCAGTAGCTCCTCGACCGATGTGGTCGAATCGATGGTCATCCACCTGCTTTATACTGCGCTTGCAAGCGAGCTTATCAGCGATGTACGGTCTATTCAAATGAACCAACCCGAGAAAGCGCGTTGGTTCGAAAAGATAGCCGAAGAGGTTGAATATGTCGATTCGCTCGGAAATAAGCAGACGGTTCAGACGGAACGGATGCGGTTCAAACAAGGGATCCGCGAACAGCTCAAAAATCAGATCCGATCCTTCATTGCACCGAAGCTGGAAGTGCTAGGTACGGAATATGCGGAAGCAAATATTGAGGAGATGGCGGATAACTATATCGCACGACTGGAATCGTTCTACGAAACGGTTCGTGGCGTGGTGGAGACCTACGAAGTGTTCGAACAGTTCGATCGAGCGCTGGATCTTTGGTTCGCAACGGTCATGGTCGAACTGTTCCCTATCTACAGTTTGAGCCAAGAGACGATTCAGAAGACGATCGAGTACATCAAAGAGATCCAACAGTACCTTCCGCCCGGTGCGAAAAACGCGTCCCAAACGATCGACCGTGCGATCCAATCGCTCAACACGCTATTGAGCCAATCAGACCGTTTAACGTCCGGCGAAGCTCGGACAGAAGCGTTCAACATCTTCACCGAAACGATTCGTTCCATCTCGAAAGATTCCCAGTTCCGTCTGACAGTCGCACAGATGTTGAGCGGAATGATGGGCGGAACGATCCTGCTTGGCGCAACCGCATTCACGCACCTTTTGGTTTCTCAAGCAAACGCATGGTCCATCTCGTCTCTTTCGGAAGTACTGAACGACCTTGTCCCGCGACTTGCTTTATTTGAGAATTTCGAACGAGAAGTTTCCGAACGGAAACTCGAAACGTTTGCGGAACTAATCGGTATTCGACCCACTATCACCGGTCTTCCCGCACCGATCGATCCGTCCCAAGAAACATCGGATCCGGAAATCGATAAGATTCTGAGCAGGATCTTCAAAGATGACGAGAAGATTGACGGAACCGAAATTCAGGATTGGCTGAACGAAAACGGGATCCTAAGAACCACTAACGACCCACGTGCAATTGTTGTGCTTTATCTCCTTAATAACTGGATCGATAAGGTCATTCTTGAGGAACAAGCGAGCGAAATGCCCGATCCTCAACAGATCGATTTCCTCAATTCCATAAAGAACACCATTTTGCTCGGCATGTTCCGATTCAGCGACGAAACGATTATCGATACCTTATCGACCTACGAGACGCTCTATACAGGCTATACGAACCCATACCTGATCTTGGCTGATGTTGTAAGCTCCGTTCGTCAGTATGACGAGCGTAAGAACGGAACGGAACGACGAATTAAAGACGCACTTATCGAATTGATTGCGGTGGCAGGAGAAGTGCTTACGATCCCAGAACAACCCGTTAAGCAAAAACCAGAACGACCTGCAGCACCCTTTTCTTCTGCCGTTCCTTCCGTTTGGTCTGCAGGAACCGTTAGCGCAAACCTTCTTACGCCACTTCAAACAGAGCCACAAGGAACACCTGAAACGGAACAAACAACTCTACCTGATTCGCAAACGCCACCAGATTCGGAAACACAATCCACTTTGGCAACACCGCCTGCTCCAACAACACCAACACCGGTTCAAACACCGCCCGTTCCTACAACAACGCCAGCTTCTACAACAACACCGGTTCAGACGCCAGCTGCTTCCACCACACAAACACCCGCCCCAACACCGCCTGCTCCAACAACACCAACACCGGTTCAAACACCGCCCGTTCCTACAACAACGCCAGCTTCCACCACACAAACACCAGCTTCTACAACAGCACCGGCTGCGGGAGCGCCAACATCAACATCAGCCGGTACGGGTGTTCAAACACAACAGCCTCCTCAACCGTCCGCAGTGCCGGGCGTGTTGGTTCCAGATACCGCAAGAGAACTGCTCGCCAAAGCGAAACTGGATCCGAACGGAATTGTACTTGCTCCTTATCAAGATCATGTCGGACTTGGAGCAATCGTTACTTTAGAGAACCGCGTCCTCGAACTGACTTTGCAAAAACTGCTCGAAACACCGATCACAAAAAAGAATCTGGATAGAGCGCAGATCGGAATCGGGGATGACGGATCGAACCTTAGTTTCCTTTTAAATAACGAAATTTATAAGGAAATAGACGAAAAGTTTGTGCCTAGAAAGAAAAAAGGACTTATGGACGAGACCGAACTGAGCGAAGAGGCAAAGACGATGGTCGAAGACGGGACGACCCATATGGACAGAGATCCGAACCTTTCCGACGCGGTTTTTGTCCGACAATACTCCGCTCGTTTGAGTGAAGTTGAAAAGGTCGTTTCCATCGATCAAGAAGTCAAGGACCGAAGAGGTACCGCAGCGGCTCAGACACTCGCTTATCAGGTTTGGGAGATTCAATTCGTTCACGATAACGTGGCAAGAATTGTCGAGAAGCACGCATACAACGAACAGGCACGCCTGTTCGGACTCTACTGGCTCTATCATCTTGGAAGACGACTTTTAAGTAAACTGCCCGAAGATAAATCGGATCCTTTTGTGAGTAAGTTTCATAACACGCCCCGAATCTTGCTTGGACTCATGGGGCTCCAAATACTTTATGATATTTCGGATCCGAACGAAACATTGATTATAGAAGGATATGAGAATCCGATCCCGGTTCCGGATCTGATCGGTCTTGTGATTAACGGGATCCTAAATACTCCCATTACCGCTTCAACACTCGAAGAAGCTGGATACGAAAACATAAAGGATTTGGAGTATAATGATCGAGTCAATAAACTCATCACTCGTTTACGAAACACGAACGTTTTCGTTTTCCAGAAGCTGGCGGATATGTTAGAGTCTGTTACTCTCAACCAGAAAATCAAATCCTATATTCGGAACGACGTGGTTACTTTACTTGAAACAATTGTGAATGGATACGAAGAGAGAAGGAACATAGATCAGATCAGTACGCCCGGAGCGATTTTGAAAGCGATGGGCGAACTTGACCCAGATCAGCTTCAAGGAAACAACAAAAACTATATTGGGGCGGTACTACCACTCCATCGCGAGATGATTATAAAACTGAAAATCAAAACGCCTTGGAACAAAGTTGATACAACTACCACCAGTACTACAGGAACAACTACTACAGGAACCGCCAAAACAGGTACGACTACAGGAACAACTACTACAGGAACCGCCAAAACAGGTACGACTACTGGAACTGCACCGACCCAAGCACAAACAGGTACGACTATTGGAATTGGCATCGGTCAATCCCAAACAATTCCCAACGCCCAAACCAAACAGACCATCCCAATACCTCCTCACCTGCTTCCACTTTCTGACACGGATACAGAAACAGGCGAACCAGAACAAACGGATGAACAAGTACAAACAGGCGGACCGGTACAAACAGTAGGAACAGATCAACAAACAACTGATACGGGAACGGGAACAGTACCTGCATTTGATGATAGAAGCCAAGAAACAATTGATTTGACAGGAGTTGATTGGGGGGCTATATTTGGTTTAACTTCGGAAAATGAAGTCACAGAAAATACGACTGAAGATAACAATAAAGGTCCTGAACAAGCATCGATTGCCCACCTCAAACGCATGTTCTTTGAGGTTCCGAGTTTTGAGGTTACTTCGGGTCTCAGAGAGATGAGCCATATTGTGCCCGGTAGTCTTGTGATCAAAGGATACGAACTCCAACAACCCATTCAAGGATTGCCACTCCCTCAGAAAGGGTTCCTTGTGTTTGGGGTCCAAACTCGAACTATCAAAGCGAACAAAGGGCAACCTTTCGAAGAAGTTGTTGTTGCGTTCGATGAAAATGATCAGCCGATTACGGTTAAAGTGCCGTCTTTCGATTCATCAGACGGATCCTATGAATATACAAGAACAATTAAACCAATCGCAATTATTCATGAAATCAATGTGAATGGGAACCCGGAATGGGTGGTTGAAGATTTTGAAAGTGCAAATCCGACACATAGCCAAATACTCTTTATGTACACGTCAATAGCGGCTCTTCTTAATCCTCAAGAGCAACAAAATTTAAACAATTTCCTTGCGAACAATCCCGGAATGCAATCCGTTGTCCAACAAATCCAATCTGCGCAGTCGGTTATTTTTGAGAACATCATGACGCACGAACTGATCCCTGAGTTCGGGATCCCCATCGCGAGCCTCAACAAAACGAAAGTGTATTCACGGAAAGCAACAGTAAAAGGGAACGGCGTATCTGAATCTAATGCCAAAGCAAGATGGGATATATTGAGACCTAATATCCAAATGGCTCTTGCGGAAGAGAACCCACCAATAAAAATTGCAGAAAACCGTGAGATGGCAAAAGAGTTCCAAAAACGAATTTTGAAACTAAGAACGCAAGGTTATGCAGGACCTATCATCCAGCTCCCGAAGGAAATGACGTTCCAAACACTCGTTCCGGGAACCGATCAAACCGTGTCTAAAACCGTTTACACAATGGAGCCTTGGGGACCAAGCACCAAGCGCGATCCGTTTAGTTATATCCCTATCGAACAAAAAATCGAGTATGACACGACACGAAACCAACATATCTACAGAATAAAGTTTGCAAAGTACGACCAAGCAGGAAAGATCATAACAGATAAAAACAACGATCCGGTCATCGAAGAATCGGTGTTCATCTTTGAAGAATATGTTAGCCACTACCTCAATCGGGTCGAACGGTTCGTCCCTGAAGAAATTGAGATCGGTCGGAGACCAAGCACAATTCAACGAATTTACTCCAATATGGGTATCGCCCCGACATTTCGTAGATTAACCGAATACGAACAACAACAAAGCCAAGATCAAGGTGCTAAAACACTCAACGATAAAGAAAATAATGGAGAACAAGTAAACCAATATCTCGAACAAAGGTTCGGCTTCCGACTCAAGAACGAACCGCTCACTTCCGGTCCGCTCTCGCTACAGTACCTTTTCAACACGCCTATCCAGAACGGCGGACTGGTCTGGTCGCCCATCTTCGTCCAGAAAGGATCGATCCCGTTCCATATCGTGAACTGGATGAAAACGATTCTTGCAAACCATCAAATAACCGACGATCCAAACACAACGGGTCTTTTCTTGGCGAATGTTCTCAACAACACGATGCAGTACCTGCTCCGCATGATCGAGACCGATTCGCTTTTCAATTCCAAATCGCCAAGCCCGACCCAAGAACTCAAAGAGATCTATGACCGTCTCCAAAAAGAGATCTTGGAAGGAAAGAAACTCCGAATGGATGTTCTCAGACGTCAAGACGAGATCGGCGATCTATTCCGTGATGCGATTTTGCTTTTTATCTACCAACGCAACCCGCAACTTTTGAGCGAAGCGGAACGGGTTCTTTTTGCGATTTCGATCGATGCGTTCTTTGGCGCAGAAGAAAACGGAACCCCTATTTTACTCGAAACTATTAAAACCAACGATCGGTTCCTATCCATTGTAAGAGCTGGTAGCCTTACCCAGAACCAGTTTAACCAGCTGCTCGACCTGTTCGAAGAATCGGCGGGGTTCCTACAAGATCTCAGTGCTTTTATGTTTGGCACCAATCTTACCGAAACAACCACCGACGCGACAAAAATCACATCGGAAATTAAACAACGATACGAACAGCAGAAAAAAGAGGAAGCCGAAGCAAGCAAAACAGAAACAAAGGAAGAAGCTAAGCAGGAAGAAGAGCAAACACAACCCGAACAGGAAGAGGAAACGGAAGAGGAAACGGAAGAGGAAACGGAAGAGGAAACGAAAGAGGAAACGAAAGACGAAGAAATACAAGAGAAAGATAACATTGAACTGCGGATCAATTCAATTATGCAGAACGGCTACTACGCACTCCATGTCGAACGGTTCCAAGAGAAAGAAAACAAGAAAAAAGCGGCTGGCAAGAACTTCCGTCTCGAACGGACAAGAGCCCGAATCTATCACGCATTTTCTGCGGGAAGCCAGATCTATCTGCATATTCGGGACAATATCGCACCTAAAGCGCGGTTCATGTCGAAGGTCGGAAACGGTCTGATCGTTTCTTCGTTCGCCGCACGAAATGGACACGTATTTTACCTCGGCGGGAACGACTACCGCATGAACCAGAACCGTAAAACAGGAAGCTACGAAAATATCCTCTCAGTCGAACCGATCTTTGCAATGTTCGCACCACGTAATCGGCAACAGCTCTCGATAGTCAACCCGTTCGACCCAGAATATGTCGCCTATTTCAAACAGTTCGAACAGTTCGTGGAATCGCTCCGAGACTTGTACGACTTTTATAAAGATCAAAATGGAGCCCAAAGAAGCAATATCAATCGATTATATAGTGAAGATGAGATCAAAAAGAAGTCGGTAGCAGAACGGTTCAAAGAGGTTGTACCGATCCTAATGATCCCGATCGCGTTGAACCGATACGGCATCACCGAGATGGCGGATCCGAGCGCGTTCTATAACACCGTTCTCTTCGGTATCCGGAACGCCGATCTTAGCGAAGCGATCGAAATGCTCAAAAAGGAACTTGCAAAAGAAGAGAGCAAGCTCTATCGCGAGCTAAAAAATAGCCTTGAAGCTCTACAAGAACTCATAGAGATCTATAAAAACCTTAATCCGAACGCTCCATCGGAGTTCGCCGAGTTTGCGTTTGCTGCAAAGCAAAAAATTACGAACCTTATGGAACAAAAAATGATCCTTTCGAATTTTGTCGACTGGTTCTTGCCGAGACTGGTCACGAAAGTGGAACAGGTGAAACCTATAAACAAAACAAAAAATGCAAAAGGTGAAGCACGGAACATCAAACGCCGAACGGCGATCTCAATTGCGAACCTTGCTAATAACATCATCAGGCTCTACGCGACCGAGCTGGATCAAATGATCCATCACGATCAAAGTGGCGTGATGAGCATCTACGATGCGGTCGATGCACAAGGCAACCCGATCACGCTCGTTCACGGCTCGGCGTTCTCTATCCCGCAAATCGATACCCTCTCACCTGAACGGGTCAGCCAGAACTGGCAAGAGAACGATCCGGTCTTCCAGACCCAAACAAAAACGACAGGAACCTACGACGACGCACTCGAAATCGTCGTCCACGCCTACTCCAGCGCCGACCGAAGAATGAATATCGATCAGGAGATCGAAGAAACAAGAACCGGTCAAACGCCTGTGGATCTCAGAGCAAAGAAAGATAAACAAGACCTCAGCGAAAACGTACTCTTTAGTCAACGCCTTATCGAAGAACAACAAGCGGGAGCTACTGTCAAGTCGTTCGTTTCTCCGCTCTATAACGTGTTTACGAACGCTTCTGGAGTAAGGCAAGAAGAATATATTCGTTTCGCCGATAAACTGGTCCGGTTCGTCGAGCCCGTTATTCGCGAATCGATGGAGAAGACACGGGCTTATATACCAGAAAAGGAGTTCTATAACGTTCAACAAGGAGTAAATCTACTCAAACGGTACGGAACAACCGAAACACGCAATATGGATCTGCTCCAAAGAGCGGAACGCTGGTTCCTTACGCAGATAACCAAGCCGGGCGAAACATTCGAGAACCCAACAATTAGAAAAGAGACATTCTTTGATATGAGAATTGAAGTTATCCAAAACAAAAATGTGTTTGTTATGGACGGGTTGCTTGGTCAGCTGATCGATTCCGTTCTGAAGACTTCGGTTCCACCCATAAACCGAAACGATTATGGCACTCATAATCCGTTACTTGTTGAAGACCGTGTACGACGCGTTCCGATGCAAATTGTCCGAAAAGTAAGCGAAGATGTTTATCGCGCCCGCGACATTTCAAAAGAAACATTCGACTTACTCGAAGGGAGAACAATCGAAGACCAAATCGATCGCATTATAGGCGAAATCCAAGATAACTACAGAGAGGAGATAGAAAAGGCAAAAGAAAAGTTAAGACAACTTGATATAAAAAGAATACCCGACCCAGAAAGAATAGAGAAATCAATAAAAAGATTAGAAGCACAAATAGATAAGAAGATTGAAATAATAAAGAAAAACAAAAAATTATCAAAAGGACAAGAAAATAGAAGAATTTCGAATTTAATAAGCCAGAAACAAGGAATAAGAAACAGGTTCATGCAAAGGGTTCAAAGTAGAATAGATAAAATTAAGAACGAAGATTTTCGAAGAAGTGTAATAGAGGAAGTGATTTCTGATCTTGAACGTGCGCGTGAGGTGGCGGCGGATCGGCTTTCGGTTCTGATTGCGCGTATGAACCGTGCATCGGAGAACTATGTTCGTTATATTGCGAAGATGGAACGAACGGAGCTTTCGCCCGAAGAGAGGAATAGACTTGTTGCCTTTATCGATCGTTTGATCAAGTCGGTCTTTGCCGATGCACGCCCTCATGAGATCGAGTTGATGGAAGCAGTGTTATCGCTCCATTCACTCAGTCTTGATGAAAGAACCTCGCTCCTTGCGGATGGTAAGATTGCGCTCCTTTTCGTGGCGCTCCAAAAACATTACGAACGACGAGTCATCAAAACCGCACAGATACTTGAGAACGAGTTCGTTCGATTTATTGGAAGAGATATTGAACTATTCAGAACCTACGCTTCTATCCGAGAGGAAGAAGACGATCCCGTTTTGATAACAGAACAAGTCAATGTGAGCGACGCGGTTGAAAATAAGATCCTAAGGCATCTGATTCGAGTTTATTTACCCGTCCAATTCAGAGGAACCGAAATCAAATCAGAAGAGGATCTCAAAGAGCGGTTGGGCGATACCTTTACTTTCCAAATTGAACTCCCTCAAAAAGACCAGTTCCTTTTGACCGAAGTTAGACTCGGAGAAAAGACCGGAAAAGAAGAAACGAGAAAACTTATCGATCTGCTAAACTTTGGTATCCACCCTTACCTCGACCCATTAAGCGGAGAACGGAAATGGGAAAACTCGCGTGTCAGCTCAGGTAACGCCGAAATCACCGACGAGATTATCAATCTTATTGATCTCATCGAAAAAACAGAGAGATCAAAAGAAAATGAAGATGTAATAACAATTTTGTTATCATCTATATTAGGAAAGGCAACAGCTATCCCCAAACTCAGAGACAGTAAGATCGTTTCTAAATACGCCAAAGAGCTAGAACAAATTAAAGACCTAAAACGAGAAGCTATAGAGAAAATTAGGAAAAAAACAAGACAGAAAGTAGAACTAATAAATAAAATTGTTGAAAAAAGAAAGTACTACGAAAAAAGAAAGCAAGAGATCGATCAAAAAATAAATCGATATCAATCGGCATTAGGAACAATCGAAGGGGAGATCAATTTATTAAGCCAAGATATCACAACAAGGCTTACTAACTTCGGTATTACTGAAACCGAAATAGATAACCTTCTTTCTGAAAGAGAAAATATCCAAAGGGAACTCGCTTTTCTCAAGATGCAAAGCAGTTTGATAGACGAACTCGAAAAGGACATTAAACAGTACGAAAGCACACCTGAAACAAACGTAAGAAGAAGAAGGATTCTTATAGGAAGAATCAAAGACAAAATAAGATACAGCTTTTTAAAAGACGTACAAAAGATTAAAAATCAAAATGAAATCGTTGAACTTATAGAAGACATCGAGAAAAAGAAACAACAAGTTATCTCACTAAGAGCTAGTGAAGGAGGAGAAGAAGCCGCTAATGCTTTAGAAAAAGAAATAAGTAGATTAGAAAAAAGACTTTCTGAAAAATTAGAAGGTACAAAAGAACCGAAAATTTATGAAGAAGAAAAAACATTTGTCGTTATCGTCAATAAAGAAATTCCAAATGCAAAGCAAAAAATAGAGGAAGAAAAGAAGCAGATGGAATCTAAACTTTCAGAAAACAATAATAAAATAGAAGATTTCATTAAAGAGAAAATAAAAAAGAAAGAAGATCTTGATGATTTGACAAAGAAAATAAAAAGAAGAGATCAACTTACAAAAACTCAGATAACCTTAGAAAAACTAATGGAAAATAAACAGAATGAAAAAGAAGAAGTCGAAAAAATGGAAAAAGAAGATATAATAAAAATAAAAGAGACCATTTTAGAAACGGGGTTGAGAGAAATTGTTGAAGAAACTAAGAAGGCGAAAGAAGAAGAGAAGAAGACTAAACAACTCATTGATTACTTTGGAAAAAGGCTTGCGTTTGCTCCATCAAAAGGCATGGTTAATATCCGTCTGAATGAAATCGTCGAACGAGTCGCGCTCTTCAGCCCTGCTATCGGCGAAACGCTAGAAATGCTTTACCGACCGTTCCTCGAAGATATTATCTTCACATTCGAAAAAGATAACCCCGCAGAACTCTTCTTGATCATTGACCGTATCCTAAGACCTATCTTCGGTAGGATTATCGTCTACGACGCACAAAACGGCAAGTACTTTGCGCCACTCTTTGTCGAAGAGTTCCAACAAATCGCTCAGAAACTCCTCGAACTCGAAAGCGATATCGGAAAACAAGAGATCATAGCAGAAGAAATACAAGAGATCCTGCTTTCGATCCAAATGAAACTCTTCGATAACCTCTACTTCTCAACACCTCACACAAGACCAAAAATGATTGGAAGCGCAATGCTCGAAGAACAAATCGACGCAATCTTTATAACTCAAGCCCCGACCGAAAACGAAGTTAGAAGCAATATGGCAATCGATTTGATCAACGCCTATATGAGAACCGCATTCTCACTCTACTTACAATACTACGCGGAAGAGAACCTACCTAAATACGGCGAACTTACCACACTCGTCATCCCCTTCGCATTCCCCGTCGGACGGTTCGACCTACCTAAATACCGCGAACTTACCACACCTATCGGTGAAGAACAACCGTTCGACCTAACGATCAACAAGATCCGTAACTACCAGCAAAACAAACTTTTGGAGATCACCTCGTTCGTATTCGACGAACTTTTACCTCACGAACAACGAATCGGGCATCTAGTCAAAGACCGGATCCAACCACTAGGAAGAACGAACCAGAAACGAAAAGAAGTTATCGATCAAATAGGCAACGCAAACTCTAGACCTGCACCATACCAAAACAAGTTCCGAATCCGAAGAGTGATCGAACCCGAATATCTGATCCGAACGCCCAGCCAAAACGTTGGCTTGAGCGTCCCCATCTTCGAACACGTACATATTCATAACCAAATGATCTCAATTTGGGTTCAACTTAACCCTAACATCCAACTACCTTACAACGAAGTCAAACAGATCACCGTCGAACCATTCAAGATCGGGGTCGAATGGAATGTCGAAAGTAAAGACAAAACAAAGAACACTACCCTTCAAGACGAATTCTTTTACCAGACCATCACCACCGTCGATGAATACGACGAAAACGGAAATGTGGTGAAAAAGACCGAATACCTCTTTGTCACAAGACTCAATGACGATTCCACAAAGAAAATAGATACAAGCCTCGATCTTGATATTGAAGACTACAAGAAAGTTGAGTGGGGTATTGCAAAGTTTACTTATGACGTGAACAGCGACGGAAAACCGACCGACCCAGCAAAGACAAACCAAGACCGAATAAGAGCCGTTGAGGAAACCGTCAAAAACACATGGACGATGGGTGTGAGAAACGAGAGCGATGTTCCCGTTCTTGCTTATAACCCATGGCAGACACATGAACGGATTGCGGAACTGAACCGAATCGCATTCGGCGACTTGACCCTACCGGAATACGCACAAGCCGCAAGAGCGACCAATATGATGGTACTGATATTCGATACGATCATGAGGGTCAATAGAGAAATCCAAAACCAAGCAGAAACGCAATATAAACGCGCGTATATCTTACCTCTGTACAACACGCTCTCGAAACGGATCGTGTCGATCTTAGAAAGCGAGGGTCTTGGAACCTACGCACAAACCATCAAATCGCTTCTGGTTGAAGGGCGCGTGTTCGATAAGCAAGCAAACCGATACGTAAAAGTAAACCTCGACGCTCGAGAAGAGATCGGTGCTACCCTCTTCTTCGAACTGTTCAATAGCAGTATCGCGAACCCGGTCCGATTCTTCGAGATTATCAAAGAACGCTACGAATCCGAAAACCAAAAAGAAGTCCGATACCCCATCCCCGAACCACTCTACAAACTCGCTGTCTGGGTCTTAGAAGGGAAACTGCCAGAAGATGAAATCCTCGTTTCCTCAACACTAGAAGATACCACTTTTGTTTCCTTAATAAAAGACGCGATCTTACTAACAAAATACGAACTTGAACTAGAGAAAGAAATAAAGGGACCCCTCTACAAAATACAAGACCGAGTCAAAAAAATAGAAAAACCACTCGATCTCTTGATACGCTACATAAACAAAATCGATAGGGTCAAAGGGCAAAACAATCAGTTGAATACCCTCATCACAGAAGTAAAAGAAGCAGAAACGAAGATAAAAGAACTTCTACCAACAAAAGAAAAGATCATAAGCCAATACATGGAAATAAAAGAAACGAGAACCAAAGATCCCATTGCAACAACTATAAAGAAAAGCCTATCCGATCTAGAAGAGTTAAAGAAAATAGTAGACTCATTAAAAGAAAAAGTAATAAAAGAAAAAGAAGCTCAAAAAGCCTTGGCAAAATCGTTTGAGACTTCAATAAAAAATGAACAAAGAAATGATAAAAAGAAAATATTGAAAACACAAAAAGAAAAAGCAGAACAAATATTTTCTATACTTCAGGAAATGAAAAACAGTCTGACCAAGCTAGAGAATATTCTTTTCTCCGAAACGAAAAGAAAGATCCCTTCAATTTTATCAATACTGAAAAATTCAAAGAATTTATTATTTGAAATAAATATACAAGAAGAGATTAAAGCCCAAACTGGAGAAAAGAAAGAAGAAGAAATTAGGTACGCTTCTATTTTGACTTTGTTATTTGATGCGTTGAGTCCTGGAGAGCGAACACGAATTTATCGGAAAGGGTTCCAAGCGGCTCGCGATGCGGTCGCAAAATCCGGGAGTTTGACCGGTGCAACGATCGAGACGATTATAGAAGAACTCCTAACAGAAGAAGGAACCGAGTTCGTGAAAGGCATCGAAAAGATGAAGGCGCGTATGCAATCGCCTGAAGACCCGTACTTCTACCTTGCCTTTAGCAAACTCGACCTTGTCAACTCCATGGATGCGTTGATCACGGCACTCAATATCCTCAGAGACAACTCGCCAATCTTCATCACATCCCACAGCGATCTGATGGAATCGACCGAAAACTATACGCTTCCAGCAATGCTCTTTAATCTCCAAGGACCGTTAGGAAACAAACTGTTCGGAATAAGAAGCCTATACGCTTTCCGAGACGAAGAAAACGAAACACTCGAAAAACTTGTGAAGTTTATAGGAGAAGAAAAATCGAACTTTGTCCGTCCGAGAACCTTAATCGATCAGTTCGTGATCTGGGCAGAACAAAAACGCGCCCAATCGAACGAAGATGTCCTAAGAGCCTCGGTTCTAGGCATATTGAACCCCAAAGAACTCGCAAAACTCGAAAACATTTACCTCTCACCCATCAAGAACAAAAAGAGCCTACTTGAACAAAGAATCGAAGACGTTGGTACCCTTTCCGAAGAAATACAAAACGACCTGATGGAACAACCAACCTACATCGAAATGGAATTCCCTATCGCCGCCGTTCTCGGCAAAAACGGAATCAATATCCCCGATGATATTTTGAGAGATATAAATCAACTCGATCTCAAAGATAAGAGCAATTTACAAAAACTACAAATGATCCAACAAGTTTTCCAAAATAAGAAATATAATTTTAATATTTCTAATCCCTATGAAATTCTTATCGAACAGTTGAAAAAGAATATTGATGAAGTCGAAAAGGCAATCAATAATTCAAAAAGAACCGAAAGAGAAAAACAAATATTGGAAAATATAAAAACTCAAATGGAACAAGAATTACAACTCCTCATAGTAGAAGATACGGAATTTAAACAACGAAACATCGCAATTTTTATATCGACTATTATGAACATTTTCATAAAGGCTACTTCATACGATCCGGATAAAGTAAAAGAGTATCTAAGGACCGAAACAATTCCGATCATAAAGATTCGAGTTCCTATCTCAAGCGGACTATCGCTTTTCTATAACCCGATGCTGATCCTTTCACATCACATCGCACGAAATACCCGCTTCTCACTTGGTACAACTACTGTCTTAGGCACCGAATTTATTCCAACAACCAAAATTAGCGGTATAGGCTTGAACCGAACCCAAACCCAAGTTGAAATCCCAGTCTACTCCTACCAAAACGCAGGTGCATTGTTCAATCTCATGAGAAAAACCATCAACCAAATCTTCTCACTCGAGATCATGAAACAAAGAAAAGAAATCTATGAAATGCTCGAAAAATTCAAAAAACCCAAAACACCACTCACACTCCTCGACTTTATTGTCAACACACGCGAATCAAAACTTATGATCATCGACCCGTTCAAATACTTCCTCGAATATGTCGACCTTTATATCGAAGACTTTGAAACCCAAACCAACCCGCTCGGACTAAGAGACTATATAGACGAAAAGATAAAATCGGGCGTGGATGAAAAAGAAATTTACAAATCGATTAAAAACGAAGTCGAAATATTTTACAAGGAAATGAAGAAGAGAAAAATACCTGCTTATCTTTTTGCAAAATTTATAAGAAGAAAACTCTTCGAAACCGATTCAACAGGAAAAAGAAGAATAGAAACTTTATTAGAAGATGTTGATACTAACCCGGAAAAAATGGAAAAAGTTAGAGAAATTATAAGAAAACCAATATTTAGCCAAGATGTTTTAAGTTTTCTTGGCATTACAGAAGGAACAGAAGAACTAAAACTTTTCTTTACATTAATTGCAAAAATAAACATGAAATATAAAGAAGTTGTAGATTTTATAAACGAAAAAACCGGAAAGAAATACAAAAACATAAGCGAAATAGATGAGAAAGATTTTATATTGTTGCTTGATAATCAAAGCGGACTTTTGCCTTTCGTGGAAGAGATATTATCGATACCAGAAAGAGATGGCGTTGCTGGATTTATGCTCAACATCAGATCGATGAACCTCGAAGATTCGAAAAACAGGTATTTTGCTAGAAGCGCAGTCGATTATCAAAATACCCCCATAGAAGAAAGGAAACTATCACAGAAATGGCATATGGTCACCTTCGGTGGAAGAGTGCGACGAATAAATCAAAACGGAATCGCACAAGTCTATTACCAAGAAAATGTCCAAGACCCAAGCGCACCAATCAAAACCATTAAAGAAGAAGAAATCGAACCGATCCTAAAAGAAGCACAAGAAAAACTGAACGGTCTGTTCATAAGCCTTTTCGAACAGCTCAGCCCAACAAAAGTACTAACCGAATCGTTTATCCGCAAACTTGATATATTAATTGAACTAAGAGACGAGGCGAACCGATCCACCACCACACAACGAGAAATCAAAGAGGCTCTCGAAAAAATGAGCCAAAAACTCGTCGAACAAGAACGAACCGTCTTCTTCACTATCCTCGGATACCGTAAAGACCAAAACGGAAACTTTGTCTACACACCTGCCGAAGACCAAGACGAAAGAATCCAACTCGCGTTCGATTTCCTCGAACTGATCGCAAAGATGCCTCATGACGAAGCGGTAAGAAAACTCATCGAAGAGAACGAAAAAGTAAACGTACTCGGCGAAACCGAAATAAAAGAACTCCAGAAACTGGTGACCCTTTCAAAAAGCTTCATCGAGTTCCTCAAATCCGAGAAGTTCCAAACCGTAAAAGCTGCGATCGCAAGCCTCTCCCAAAACGCAACTATTGGCAACCTCACCAGCTCAGTTCTAACGAACCCGATCCAAAAGATAACCGAAGAAACCACACGCTACTACTACGGCGAAAAGATACGCGAGTTCCAACCCCAAAAGAAAACCGAACAACGCAAAACACTTGGGCTCCATACCCTACAAGGTAACACAAAGTTCAATCAAGCCATCTACAACCGAAGCTTTACCGTCGCACCCGGCTTTACCTATATCAAAAATATTCCAGGCACCAACCGAAACGGATACGCATCACCACGAGAATACAAACGAGATACAAGAAAAGAAAAAGTACTCGTCTTTACCGCGAACCCAAGAGAAATCGAAACAAAACTAGAAAGCTATTCCCTTGACCAGAACAAAAACCTTCAAGTTACTCAAAACGATATTGCTTTACCGGAAATCAATGTTTATATAGCAACAAGCCAGTACTCACCCGTTTCCGGTCGCGAAAGTGTCCAGATCGTCTCCTCTATGACAAAGAACCCGATCAGAGTGATCCCAGTAGTCATGATCGAAGAACATCCCGTTGCCCAAATGCCAATCCGAGAACCGATCGCAAAACTTGCACGAGAAATCTCTTTAGGAACAAACACTCTAACAAAACAATCGTTCCAAAGAGACGACAATTATAAGAAATATCAACTCAGCGATCTTGATAAAATGCCTGGCTTCGTTATATTCGAAAAAGTCGCCATAAACAGCCAATTAGCAACCCGTTTTGAAAACCCGCAAAACGAATACGAACGAAAAGACCAAAACATCCGCAACCGAATCAACGATATGATGATGCGGTTCCTCAAAAACGCAAAAGTGCGTGAACTGATTTGGGAAGCCGAAACAAAAGGATCAGAAGAAGAGATCGAACTGATCTACAGCTACCTGCTCAGCACAATCGCTCTCCTAAGAGACACAGGAAACTACCTGATCAATCTACACGAAACAATCCGAAGAAAATACCCAGACCAAAGAGTTCTAAAAGAAAAACTCGATGAATTCAATCAATTCGAAAAAACAATCTACACTCTTCTGGAAAAAACAATCTTCGAATCTATCCCGTCTTTTGAACCACAAAAGAAAACAAAACAAATAACAAGAAAAGGACAAAACCTCGGGTTCGGACCCGTTGAAGTCAATCAACAACCACCAACAACAACAACACAAACAGCATCACCGTGGTCTGTGTCGTTGTCGTTGGGGGCGTCTGTGTTGTTGTCGAACCAAAGAACGGAACTCAAAAAAATAAGCGAAGAAATGAGCCTTGCGCAAACCAAACGCACACAAGAGATCACTTCAAATTACGGCAATAAGATCCAACCCATCATCTACCATAAACCGCCCGGAGCCGGTAAAACAAGAGAAATCGTCGGAACACTCATTCTCCAACTGATTCAAGACATTACCGATAGCGTCGTGATCGTCAACGGAACCGAAATTAATCTTGATCCAACAAAAATCAACCGACCTATCCTAGCCCTACTCCACGTAAGACACCTAAGAAAACAAGAAAGACAATACCTGCCTTTCCCAACATTAGAATTTATCCATGACGCAGTCTTCTTTTTAGCAGAAATTGCAAATATAACCATAAACCATATTAGAAAGAATTACAAAGAACAATATACAAAAGAACACGCTATGATCGCCCTTAGCATGGTGCAACTCGCAAAGAAACTTGCAGGGAAAAACATTCTACATCAAAACCCTAAACCATCAAGCGTTCAAGATGCTAGAAAGATGTTGGAAGAAGAAATAACGGGATACGAATTTGATTTTAACTTAATAATTACGACGAGAAAAGATAATATTTCTGCTATAACAATTTCTACCGGAATAAAAGATCTTAGTGACGGCACAACGCACAAATTCCACATACAAACCGATCTTGCCGTTAATAGTAATCCGAACCAAGTCGTAATTAGTCAATCCTCATCAATAACCAAAGAACAAGACGGGACAATTATACTCAACGTACCTAAGATCATTTTGGCACCTAAAGAACATGTCATACAAGCAAACCAACCCGCAACAAAAACACAAAATTATCCGGGCATTCATATCGGATATACACCGACCCTTGTCATAATCGACGAGTACGACGACACAAGCTCGATTACCGTATTCAACAAACCAACCAAAAACGAAAAACAAAATAAGATGAGCCTTGCCAAAGGATTGTCATTCCCATACGACTTCCAAAACCCTGAACCAGTGAAAGTGGTTTATATTAGCGCGACCACAAACAAAAGCCAAACTATGGAGAACACAATCGACGAAGAGATAAAAGACTCGTACAAACAAGACGGCATGTCCGTTATAACAATTATCGATGAACATATCCCACTAAGAAAAAGCTTGGAAGCCAATAAAATAAATAGAACGTTTGTTGTTCCTTCGTTCCAACATCAAAAGACAAAAGAGATCAATGAATTCTTTAATGAGCTCGAAAATCACATTAGCAACAAAGACACAAACGCAAAGGAATACATCAGAAGCACACAACGAGCCGTCAAAACGATCCTCTTTACTGCGGAACAACCAATCCAACCATCTACCGTCATTATCACAATGCCTACCACCAGCGCTTACGCTTTCCGTGTCAAAAACAAAGAAAACTTCGAGGAGTTTATGAAGAAATATAACGACCTGAAAGACCTCATTATCGTCGTCGAAGACGAAAACGGCAACGTTGTCATTGTTCCGGAAATCAAAGTGATCGCTATGAAGATCGAGGGAATACTAAAACAAACGAGTATCCTCGAACCAGCAAGAACACTCGAAGGAAGCGTTGTGCGCGGTGAAGAAAGTAAAACCGTTCTTGGAAATATCAATGAAGACACCGAATTCTTAAGTGCTGGCAATAAATCTAGTCTTAAATCAATCTATCAAACTTACCGAGCAAACTTACGCCCACAAAAACACGACTATAACCGAATGCCGAACGAAGTTGAACGGAATAACCCGCAATACGGACCAATCATTTTCACAACCACCTCATTTGCAATCGGTGGCAACTTCATGCCAATCCAAGTCATGCCAACCGATACCGTCATCGCAATCAATGTAGGCGAAGGAAATGAAGAACAACAAGCAAGGAACATCCTCCAGCTCGGCGGGCGTCTGTTCCGAGGAACACGTATCCCCAATAACGTCAGGATTATCCTCAATGACGAATCGGAAAAGGCAAAAATGAACAAACTCGCCAAGTTTATGCAAGGACACCCGATCTACGGAAGGGCAGAGTACGACGCTTATAAGAAAATATTTGATCCTGATACGATGTTAAGAAAAACACACCTGACTTCTAAAAAACCAACTTTGCCGATCTTGGGTGCGATCGAAGAAAGCATGCGCTGGGCGAAAGTGCTGAACTATAACCACCTTTCCGAATGGATCAGTCAACCGATCCGTGTCCGAAAAGCACTTACAAAAAGAAGCAATACCGCCAAAATAGCCGAGTTCTTCGGGAATATCCTCGCGATCTTCGGTAAACCGAAACGACCTACACAACCCTTCGATACATGGAGCCAAGAAACAATGCCTTTCGGCATCAGCCTCTACGATCCGATTATCCAACGGCTTATCAAAGAAATCAAAGAGAACAAACAAGTCACAATCCGCACAAAAGAAGATCTGTACCGAGTACTGCTTGCGATCTACCAAGACCCGTTCCTCGCACAACGAACCGTACTCCAACTCGAAGCGTTCGCGAACTTCATCAAAGCAAGAACCATTAATCAAGTCTTAACGGATTTCGAAGGATCAAAGATTTCAGAACATGCCGTCAGTTTCATCAAAGCGATCGATCCGTTTGCGTTGATAGGATACTACCTCGGCGGGCTGGTACTCGTAAGACCCGAAACCGCAAGCCAAACCGAACGGCAAGGACTATACGGGTTTGCAGCAGGTCGACCAGAAGATCGAAACATCGTTGCCGAAATCGGGTTCGAAGATCAATTCGAAGAGTTCATTAAAGCCGTTGCCGAAAAATACACGAAAAGCGAAATGACCGAAGAAGAAAAAGCAAAAGAAAGAGCGTTAGTCCGATCAGTACTCGAGAACTTCCGTGAAATGGGCGCAAGAAGCCTGAGAATCATCAAAGACGGCACGGAAACAAAAGTCGAACGGAAACGCATCTATATCAACGGCACCCTCGCCCAACAACAAACCCTGATACACGAAATGTTCCACATGTTGCAAGATATTATACCGAACGAAGCGATCGAATACATGTGGATAAACTACCTCTATGAAGAGATCCGACCGATCCTAAAAGAAATTAACGAATACGAAGAGAACCAAGAAACGATCCACCAAATCGCTTACAGAGCGCTCGCTTTGATCTTTAACCCCAAAGAAAACATGGTCGACCAAAACGGATATACCGATTGGACGAAAGTAAGAGACCGAATCCGAAAAGAACTAAGCGGTTTCATTACTCCGGGAACAGAAAAATCGGTTCGTCAACTCGTTTTGAAAACAACAAATAAACTGAGAGAGAAACTAGATGGGATCACCGTCTTCCGAAACACCCTCCACAACTACTACTATACACGGTTCCTCGAGATATGGGAACGATACTTCACATTAAAACTCGCATTCAGAGCGAACCTGCCTATTGCAACCACTTTCGACCCAATCGAGATCAAACGGCTCGAAACTATTTTCGGGATAGATGTCCATCCCGATCTGAGATCTTTCTACAATAAACTATTTGGCAAAGCCCACTCAAAAGTAAGAAACATTATGAGACAATACAAGAATCTCATTGAAGAGCTTGTAGAAGATATCGAAATTACAAATCCGGAAGAATCGGAGATCTTGTTTGACCTGATTACAGGAGACATCTATACCGAAACGATCCCGTTCAAAAAACTACTCGGACCGTTCCTGAATTTGCCTGCTGTCGAAGAAGTAGAGGAAGAAAGCAAAGGAGATAGCGGGAGAAGGCGACAGAAAAGAACCTCGCCACCAGCAGCACCAGAACTCCCGAACTTTTATGCAGGCGAGCTTTTTATGCACGGGATCCGATTAGCACATGCCGAAGAGATCCTTGGACGAATCTTTGCAACATACCCCGCCCTCGAACGAAGGATCTTCCCAACACTCCAATACTGGGCACCGCTCACTTTTTTTCAACCAGCAGGAACCTACATTATTGGTCGACCAATGATTCTCGGCGGGTTCAGTAGCTCGCTCCGTAAACTAATCGAAGACATCAACGAACAAACAAAAGGCAACAAAAACCCGAACCAAACATTCCCGAACCTAATCGACCACCTCAAGAAAAACCTTATCTTCCTTTTGGGAGACTTCTCAAGTGGCGGACTGAGCGAAGCAAAAGAGATCTCGTTCCGAAGACAAACAGAAGGAATGTATATTCGAATGCTTTCGCTTACCCAAGACTTCGAAAGACTCACTATGTTCACACTCGAATACCGAACCGACGAAGGAGAGAAACTCGCTCTTGCAACCCAACAAGCACAAAACTACCTGTTCCACATCGTCGCAAACGAACTACCCGACGTAAAATCGTTCTTGCTCTACTTCCTACTCGAAATTATCAAACAGAGCGGCAAAAAGAACAGAAAAGGAGACGCTTTCGTGTTCGAAATCTACCTTCCCTTTTCTAAAAAGAAAATTGATGTCGAAATTACAGAAGAACAAAAAAGAGAGATTTATAAACGATTTAAAGAGATCGATAATCACTTAAAAAGAACAAAATCAAAGTTCCTAATTTTCGAAAGTTCAATAGGTGACTATCCACCCATCACAAAAGATGCCGAAAATCTGAGAGTCTTCCTCGAACAGAAAATTGCAGAACGAACAAAAACAACAACCGAAACGGAACTCGAAGAGACTCTGGATTTTCTACTGGAAGAAGATCTACCCTACATTCCGAACCTTATGGAACATGCGCTTCTCGAAGCGTTTGATAGAAACATCTACTACGACGAAACAAATAGGGAAATCCCTTTCTTCTCAGAAAGGGGATTCTTCATCAAAGAAGGATACAAAACCAATCAAGCACGAAAGAAACGAGCCACGCAACTTATCCAATCTCTAAGAGACCTTTTCCAAGAATGGATCGTGTTCCAAAACATTATTGGCGCGAATACCGACGAATCGTCCGAGAACCGAGCAATGCTTATGCTACAACTCTTCAAAAATCTAGGAGAAATAATCATAGATACAGAAGAAAACTTTCAAAGAAAAATAGATGAAATTCTAGAAGACAAAACAATCCCCGACGAAGAAAAGGCAAAAAGGATCCTTATTGTCATCGAAGAATACGAACGAATCAAACAATCACTCTTAAACCATATCGAATACGAAGGAGAAACCCTCCAAGTGCTTTTCCCAGGAGAAGGAGAAAAACTCGATGTCTACCCGATCGAAGAGATCGAAACGGAAGACATGATCCCAGATTTCAAAAGAGAAACAAAAACCACCGCATCAAATGGTCAAAAAGACGAAATCGTAAGCTTCGAATATAAAACCCCTATCGTAAGTAAACCAACACCAACCATAACCAGACCTAAACTCCTTGTGCTGATCGATAAGACCGAAAAAAAGAATGAAGTCCATCAATCCGGAATTGCACTCCCATACACAGAAGATACACAAGACCAAGCGGAAATGATACTAAGATTTTACCAAAAACTAATCGAATTAGCAATCGTTTACAAAAAAGCAAAGACAGAAGGATACACACCAGAAATAAACCAAAAAATCAAACAAAATCTCCGTTCCATCATTCGGTTTATGAGGAACTACGCCGATACCTACAAAAATAACGGAGGGATCGAATATACCCTTCCAAACGGAGAAACAATCAAACTGACTAATAAACCCATCACAAATAAAATAATTGAAGAGGTTGTTAATAAAAACCAAACCAACAGAATCAACAAAATCCAAACTAAAGAAGATGTCGATTCGTTTTTGAGAGATTTATTTTCAAAGTTCTTTTTGGAGATAGATGTTGCCATTAGTGATAAGAAAAAACACGAAACACTCCTCCAAAACGCAACAGAAACCATTCTTGAGAGTCTTTCAGAGATCTATTCTGAAGAGACCGAATTCACAACTATCAGCACTGAAGAAACCGTGATGACAACCGAATCGATCCTCAAACGCGGGTTCATCTTCAAAACCCAAGAAGATGGACAAACGATCCAAGTCCCGTTTATCGACCCATCAACCGGCAACGTAAAAGAGATTAATACGGTTGTCGGTCTAACTATAAAACGAGAAGAAAAAATAAAACCAACCAACTACGGAACAGAAATAACCGTGAATGTAACAGGGTTCGCCACACCAATTTTGACAAGAAAAGTTACTTCTATCGGAGAAATCGCTGGGGATAGCACTTTCAAAGCAGAAAAACAACGACTCAAAGCCGTTATTGAGAAAAGAGAGACCACACCACTCACTGAAATCGTACCTAAAATCAAAGCAACCGTTTCATCGAACCGAGAAGCGATCGAAGAAAAGATTAGACGATTAAGACGACAGCGCGAAGAAAATATCCGAACCGAAAAATATTATGGAAAATATGTCGACCAACTATGGGTCCACCACATTTTCGATACCCAATACGCAGTAAGGCTCCAAATAGGAAGCACACTCAGCGATTTTATCGTGGTCGATGTGGTCTACTCTGATGAACCTGAAAAACAAAAAAAGAAACTTGCACTTCGCGATGAGAAACGAAAATCGAAAATAGTATCAAACTATCTCGAATCACGAACACTTCCCTACTTTCGCTCAAAACGCGATGCAAAACGATGGATCAACCAAATCACAAACTTAAGCCCGCGAATGAAAGAACGAATCAAAATCTCTTATATCGAAGAAGGAAAAACTGTCGAAAAAAGCCTTAGAGAAATAGAAGAAGATCTTATAAATAAAGGAGAGATCAAATCCCTAAAAGATCTTTTTGTGATTAAATACGATCCTATCGAACTTTCCGCTTCTAAAGGGGAAACTTCAGCCGTTTCAAGCTTGCCTTCTCGTAAAGTTCGACCAATTATCCGTAGTCCGGGAATCATAACAAAAGGGTTCTCATTCAGAAAAGAGATCGGAAACTTGGGACGGTTCCAACGACGTGCGCCTTGGCTCAATAAACGATACAACTACTTCGGATACGAATTGAGACTGATCGAAATTTTCAAAAACGTACGAGATATTTCTGCAAGAGAATACGCAGTCAACGATATGGGCGCACGAATCGGTGCCCAGATCTTCTTATCAAAAATGCTTCACCTGATCCTCAAAGGCGGAATAAAAGCAAAAACAGAACTAACCTTCAGCGAAGGTCTCGACCTTATCTTAGACCGAATCGAAATGTTCTGGTTAAGAATAAAACGGCTACCGATCGGTCTCGAAAAAAGACTGCTTCAACACCCACTCGGAAGAATAGTCCTCAATACAATGAGCATTATGAAAAACTTTGCTTATCAAGTCTCATTCTCATTTCCAAGAGCCATTCCGCTCCATACGATCGCTTCGCTGCTGGATTCACTAGGGATCTCCGTACCCATCAACTGGCTCATGGGACTTATGAACTGGATCAACGAGAACAGTACGCTCGGGAAAGAAATCCTACGATTATTCCTTATTATGCCGATCCGTATCAAAGGAATGTGGATCGCACAACCCTATAAAGCCGTTTTCTATAACCTGCTCGATTCAATATACGCGATCGTGTACGGACAACTGGTCTCAGGAATGCTCGCACTCCTCTACGCAATCCATACCATGAACTACGCACTAGCAAGCACAATCCTCGGCGCACTAACTCAATCAATCCTTATCTTTGTACTGTTCATAAAGGAATACATAAAGGAACTTTTCGAACTTGCAATGAACCCAGAAGATGTGATAGAACTCCATAAACTGATTGCGGGTTGGTCCAGTAGCCTAGCAATCGCATTAACCAATATGTTCGGTCTGATCGAAAATCCGCAAGTCCTCCTTACAATTGCTAGCGGAGCCGCTATCACACCCTATCTTGTTTCCAACAAGAACCGAAACGTATTCATAACCAGTTACCAAAAAGCAATCAATGACGCAAACGAACTGAGCGCTAGCCTTATGCATAACGCATTCGAAAAATATAAGGTCAGTCCCAATATATGGAACCGATTCCGCTACGAGTTCTGGAGACTCTTACTAGGCGAAACCGTTATGTTCGAACTCACTAAAGCAGGTGGCGGACTGGTCGAACAAACCAGTATCGACGCACAACTCGGAAATTCAGACTATACCGTCTCTTCACACGCACTCAAAGCAACAGGATTCTTCACAGGACTCCTTTACGGTATCGAAATCTATAGCCGATTCCGAACTAAAGACAAAAACAATAAAAACCCCTACATCGAACTTCTAAAGAAAGACTTTTTGGATCTAAAAAATAAAATTATGAACGATCCGAAAATGACAACAAAAGAAAAAGCAGAAGCGATTTATGACATACTCTACCACCTATCACTCTATTTCACACCATCCGTAAAAATCGAACTCGATGAAAACGGAGAACCCATCGCACAAAAAATCGGAAACTACGGACGAGTCGAAAACATAATGAAAAAAGTAGAAGAAGCAAAAAACGAGAAAACTGAAGAAGAAAGAAGAATCAAAATATTAGAAGAGATCAATGAGGATATTAACGATTTCTTCTACAATATTTTGGAAGACAGTATCCAGTTCGGTCGATCACTCATAATCCCAATTTTCGATCGAAAAAAGAACCAATACGTCGAAATCCGATATATCGATTACCTTCGTGAACGATTGCCCGGTATGCTAAAGTTTATGATAGCAAAAGCGAAAAAGCATTATAAGAAAATTACAGGACAAGAACCAACAGAAAAAGAACTAGAAGAAATCCTCTCAATTATGGCAACAATGGCGTACAAGTTCTCCGTTGTTATGGAACCCGTCGGCAACGACTGGCGTACGCCCCTTATGGCAACCCATCTGATCGGACCACAACTCAACTCGTTCTTTGCAGCTTTTACAACCTATATGTTCAATATCCAAGCCCGAATGCTCTCCTGGCTTTGGATAGCAAACCCAAAAATCATTTACGGAGCAAGGAACATTTTGTCTTTCAAACAGAGAATGACATACGCAGCGTCTTTTGCAAAACTGGCACTCATCTTATCACTCCTATTCGGAATCAAAGGAGCCGTGTACCGAATTGTTCCGTTCGCAGGAATGGTCGCCCAAGTAAGTCAACCGTTCAGTGCAGCAATTGATAAAATCGACGAAAATATCGAAGCCGATATGAAAACTTGGGATCCACGAGACGGACGATATATAGGTCCACTTGCTGAAGAGCTGGGAATCAAAATGTACCCCATAAACGCACCGTTTGTACTGATCCCCGTCGATTTCGTTCAGATCGATCTGAACCCATCAATTGTCCTCACCGGAATAACCGACCTCTTGACAGGAAATATTCGAAAAAACGAACTTGAAAGCCCGATCCAAGACCCCATAAACTTGGTTGCTTTGAGTATTACACGAACAACGACACGAAACGCGCTTGAGTTTTTCCCGAACATCTACCAAACCGCAAACGCACTCGAAACCATCAAAAACGATCCCGCATTCTTCACCATGACACCAGAAGAAGCAAAGATCCAAACAGGACGACTCAACCATAAATACCTTTCACCAAGAGCGAACCTGTTCGGAAACTACGCCAGCGACCTTCTTGTCGCAACAGGACGCATACCGTTCATCAACGGCTATGTCGCAACCCTACCATCAAACGTGCCAGTGGTCATCGCAAGAGCAATCGGCGGAACCAGCTTCACAAGCGAACGAGAATTCGCAGAAAAATACGGAAAAGAACTCGAAAAAGCAAGACGCGTAAAAATCACACCAATCCTAACCTCGACCGCAGGAATCACAACACCCTATAACATCAAACCCAGCTTCGGACTAAGCCATCACTCAAAACTAGGAACCCTTATAACACCCATCTCCATAATGGAACACCTAAACCAACTCACAGAACAAGTCGCCAAATCCTACGCTAGCTCAATCTACCCCAACTCGTACGGACTCGTCAAACCAATCGAAAAAGGAATAGAAGAAACACCAACAGAAATCATAGGATCCATCTCTATAACAAAAAACGATTCTGGAATATCAATTGAAACAAATTCTAATACGATTAACAAAGAAAATTTCGTAAACGACATGTATAAAAAACATAGCCGTTTCTTTACAGAAGAATTCAAACCAGGATCGCCCTTATTCGATCAACTTATTAAACCTTTATTGGATAACAATATTTTTGATCAAGTATATATTACAATCGACCCGTACGAAAAAGACAGCATCAAGATCGAGGTCACTCTGTCGACCGAGTTTTTAACACGAGCGCAAGAACGAATCGAAAAAATTACCGGTTTCAGTCCCGACTATGAAATGCTCGGTTCGCTACTAGGGTTCGATCGAAGGAAGCAAACAATCCAATACGTGATCGGAACTGAAAACGAGATCGATGTAAAGAAGATCGTAGGGCTCCCCGAAGCAATAGCGAAACGAATACTTTTTTGGAACGCATTAGGCATCATCCCGAAAGAAAAAATGCCGGAGATCCTAAGATTCGATTGGAACGCACGCTATAAAGAAGAAATCAATAAAGAACTCATGCCCTTTGAAGACCTCTTCCTCTCACTCTACATACTCGGCGGAACCGAATCCGTAAGAATCTTTACGGATAACCCGACCGAATTTCAAACACTGTTCCAAAAGACTATGAGAAACCTCTACTCCTACGCTTCGAAACTGAACTATCGAGACGATTTCTTGTTCGTAACACTTGGTAACTCCGACATCCGCTACTTCCTAAGAGAAATCGAAAACAAAGAGCAAAAAACAGATAAGGTCGTCAAAGGTATCCTCAACGTAATCATCATGCGTGCCGACCGATACCAAGAACCGAAACCTTGACTTTATTGCTCAAGTAGGTATAATAAAACGGGAGATAGGCAGAGTCAACTAACCCAAACATTAGTCCGGGATGGTTGACATACAACAACGGGAGGACGCGGCTCCGCCCTCTTTGGCTTTAACCAAAGATATAAGCCGCGAAGAAGACTTTATGAGAATAATCGATCTCGGACCGTTTGGCACACACAACGGAAACGAGACCAATACCCTTGTCTCGTTTGCTAAAACGATTGAGCTCAAAAGCCCGATCGGGAAACTGACCTTCCTGTTCGAGTTCACGCTCTTCGGCTATTTCAATACCGAAGAAGAGAACGATATTTTCGAAGTCGAATGGCATACAGCGATCCTCCACCGAATTGAACGCACCTCAGGCAACGTCCGACTCAGTACACCCTGCTATGTCACACTCGACCCGGAAACTCTCATTAGCGCGTTCGAAATCGATGAACGCGAGATCCTAAAACAACTCCGCGAGCTTAGTAAAGATAAATCAAATCAATCTAAAGAAGAACAACAAAAAGAAACCGACCTGTACGACACGCTCTACCGATCACACCAAGAGAACCTGTACGGCGGGAGCTATAACCCACTCTCACTCCAACTGGTGATCACCGGACTCGAAATCATCCAACAACTCGATAAGAGGGACGAAGATGACTGACATCGCCACCTTCTTCGAAGAGAATGAACTGACACTCGGTAAAATCTATACCGACCAAGAAGGCAACCCAATCTTTATCATCAGTGCCCTCAGCGAGGAACAAATCGAATGGATACGACTCAAAATTGAAGAAGGCGAACTCTTTAGGATCCTCGTCAAATATTCACAAAACGATAACTTGATCGAAACACGATACCAATATTTCATAAGCGGTCAAACACTCGATTATATGATAACACACCGGGAAACAAAACCGGCAAGTCAACTCCGAACGTTCCTCCACCTTATCAAAACATGGGACGAGATCCTGATCCGTTATAGCCGTCCCGAACTACCAAAACTGTGGAGGTGAGGAAATCGATGATATTCGAAGCGGGAACCGAAATCGCATGTATCGACGGGTGGAAACCGATCGAAATGATCCAACCGAACGATACCGTATTCGCTCTTAATCCGTACACGAACCCGTTCTTCTCGACCCTCAAGAAAACACGGGTCCAACAAATCCAAGCGATGCGTATGAACCGATACGAATGCTACTCGCTCACACGGAAGAACCAGCACCTGTATCTCGACCCACACGCCGAGTTCCTTTCGCAATACAATAGCCGAAACCAGAAAAAAGACCGATATATGATCCGCCCAATCAACGCGATGTATCTGACATTCCAGACCGGAAAAACAATCTACCTGTACGGAGCATCACCCCACAAACCCGATAGCTACGACACTTACTTCTTTTCTGAAGAGACCAAGAAAGTCGAACGCGCGATCGACCACCTCGCACGCGGGCTCGAAGCAGGACGATGGTACTCGATCGAACCCGGCGGAGTATTGTCGATCGAAACGCCCTACCCAAATGAATCGTGGTACCGACTCTCACATACACTGTTCCTCGAAACGGTCAAACGCGGGCTCAGCTCGTACCGCGAAAGCGAAGACCGATCGGTGATCCTAACACTCAATATCCCGAAACGGATGATCCAAACCGCCGAAATGCTCCAGATCCTGTTCGCCTACTACGGATACCGCGCAATCTTCTACGACAAAAAACCGATACATTTAACAATCCGCCAGAACGAATATTTCTCCGCCCAAAAGAAAGGCGCCGTCCAGATCAATAAACACTTCATCGAAACCGAACGGATCCGGTTTAATCTCCAACTCGAACAAGGGCACCGGTTCGTCCTTACACGGTTCGCAAACCAACCCTTCTTGATCGGAGGACTCTAACTGGAGGTTAGTAATGAAAAACCAAACGGTGCAGATCCATACGATCGTTGTGAGACCGAACCAACCGGTCTATCTCATCAGTGATGTCCATCTCGGTGCAGTGAACAGCGACACAAGACTCCTACGAGAACATCTCCGTCAAGCAGAAGAAGAAGACGCAATAATCCTGATCAACGGCGACCTGTTCGATGCGATCCCACCGACCGATACACGGTTCGAATCCGGAATCCACGGTCTCACTATCAACGACTATATCGGCAACTATTTCCGAGAAGCAAAATCAATTTTCGGGCAAACGATGAAACAGATCTATATGATCGGCATCGGAAACCACGAATCGAAACTGAGACAGTACTACCATGTCGATCTCGCAATGCTATTCTACGAAGAGATCAAACGCGTGAACCCGTACGCATTCTACGGCGGATACCACGGGTTCATCCATTTCCGTGTAGCGACCGACCAAAGCCATAAGAAACAAACCCGAACAAACTACTACATGTACTACCACCACGGGTACGGCGGAAGCTCGAAACGAACCGGACCGAGAAGTATGCTCCTCGACCTGAGCCAAGTCTGTCGTGCCGACCTGTACTGGACAGGACATAAACATACCTTCCAAATCATGCAGGAGACAGTCTACGTCCCGCATACCCACCATGTCGAAGCGCAAACAATCTATTTGCTCTCGACCGGCTCGTACCTGAGACCCTACAACGATCAACACGCAACCGACTACGCCGTTCAGAAAGGAATGCTCTCCTATTCCGCACAACCTTCACTAAAACTCATTTTCAACCCGAAACCACAAGTGAGCGTTATATAAAAAATGGGCGGGCATTCTTAGCCCGCCCTATGGTGGAGAGGGTATCCGTAGGGTCAGAAGAGTGAAAACTGATTGCGGATCCGATCACGAACCTTCAACACAAAGTCCGAACCCAGCACCGGTTCAAACCGTTCAAGTACCGCGATCGGCAGATCTTCATAACAATAACGATTGATCGCATCCGGATCCGGCGGCGACTCGTAAGTCCGAACGACAAACTTGCTGGTTTGGCGATCATACTCACGGTTCTTATAACAGACCTGACCTTTCCGTGCCGTGTCCGCTTGAATCCGTTGAACCGAAAGGAAATCGTACGGATCACAGGTCTCCCAATCATGCAACATCGCTTCAACCAGCTCCTCGATCGGTTCGTTCGCAACCAACGCATTCGCTATCCGATCGATCCAGCGACGAGTATAACCCGGCATCTGACGCCCACGTAAGGCGCTCCCGTAGACCTCGATCTTATCGCCCGATTTGAGTATGTACGTCTTACGTTTCAAAAACACACCCACATCATAGCGATCGACCTCGAATTCATAACCAAACTGGGTATTGAAAATCTCAGGAAGCCGTTCAATAAGCTCCGTCTGATCCGTCCAGAAATAGATCCCGTCCGTATCAAGCTCGATCACGGTCGCACCGAGCGATTCGAGCTGTTTTTCCATTCCGAGCAGAATCGATCGACCCGTCTCGGTGACCTTCGACGCCGCTTCATAATCCGAGAAGACCAATACCGTCGAGCCCATCATCCCGTAAGCCGAGTTGATTACGGATTTCAGTGCAAGCTGCGTCGCCTCATGACGCGGCTCGCCCGTCTCCTTATAGTTCCGTTTCGCCGTGATCCGCTCGCTCACCAGCTCGGTCAACACTTTCGGTAAGAGACCGAGATAATCGCCTCTCGGATGGATCCCGTTCCGCATGATAATGTTCGGGTACATCGAGACCACATCGATCTTATAGACCGGCTCGTATCGACCAGCACGACGAAGCTCGATGACCGCACCCTCATAATCGATCTTCTCTTTCGGAAGGTTCACAACCGCTTTCCCATAAGAGAGATATTTCGCGATCAAAAACCAATCGATATTGCTTCCCGCACCACCATAGAAGATCAATTTGATCGGTCTGGGCACGTAATCCTTCAACCCGAAACTCATCATCGTGAGCTGTTCGAAAACCGATTCGGTCATCCGAACATCTAACGTGACCTGCTCAGCGATCGCTTCGTCCGACCAGTCCGCCATCTTCGACTTGTCATCGAACTCGCCAATCTCGTTCCGTGTGAGTTTGTTATAGACATTGCGGAGCGAAAGGCTCCCTAACCGACCGCCACTAATCTCGTTATAGCGGAGCGCAAGCAGATAAAGATCCAGACACATCCGTTTCGGATTGGCGAACCTAATCGCCTCGACCTTCTCCTCATATCCACCCGCACGGAAGTTCATCTCTTCCTTACTCGAACCTTCGAGGAACTTAAGCGTATAATCGTTCGCTCTCGCACGGGCGATCAGATACGGTAGGTCGAACTTGAAAATGTTATAGCCCACAATCCAATCGTACCGAACAAGATAATCATCGAGGAACTTGATGAGCCGTAACTCGTCTTCACGATCGACCAAAGTGATCGGGTCAGACCGATCGTAAGGGAGAACCGATACGGCGATGATCCGACCATTCTCATAGGAAAGGTCGGTCGCTTCAATATCGAACGAGACATGGGGCACTTCTTTCGGGAGCATCCCACTATATTCCCGATAGCCCGCATAGATCCAATCGAGCGCGAACCGGGAAAGCCGAACAGAATCGCCTCTCAGGATCTGGTCTTTCGGAACCGCAATAATCCGGTTCATAGCATACGGCATCAGCTCGTCCGGAACATCACGAATATCGAGCTTCTTGAGAACGACCACATCCGGATCATCGTCGTACCGGTCCGAAGCAAGATAGAAAGCATGCGTCTTTGAAAGCGACCGGTACCGTTCGATAAACTCGAGATCCTGATCATCCATGAACGGATCGACTTGCCAAGCTTCGGGCTGTACTGTCACTTCATCGGGCAGCTCGTTCCGTTCAGGCTCTACGGACGGATCGTCAGGCTCCTCTTCAACCTTAGGAACCGGTCGATCATAAACAGGTACCCGTTCGAGCTTCGCATCATACACGATGCCGGTCGCCGGGTTCGCTTTCAGATAACGACGGATCTCCTCGTGCCGACCGACCGCATGGAGCAAGTAGAGATTATCGAGGTCCTCACCACGAAAACCACTCGTGCGTTGAGTACGAGACCAATGCCAGATACTGTCCGCCGCCGCATCGAACCCGCGCGATCCGATAATCGAATCGTGCATCTCCTGTCGACCCTTATTGCGATGCGTGATCGCAAGTACCGCAACACCCACCTCTTCCGCAAACGATTTCAGATAATCGTTCAGCAGCTCATGGATATCGTCATAGCTTGTGTAACTAAACGTTCCTTTCGGGTACTCATCGCTCGTTGCAAGAGTCCTAAGGAACGGCATGATACTATCGATCACAACGAGCGTGATACCGTATTGCTCGATGTACCGTTTCAGTGTCCGGAACGGGTACTTCCGTATCGACATGACCGAGCCGTACCCGTCCTTCGACGAACGATGGAGAAAGAACAGGTTACTCGGATCATACGGCAAGTTCGAAATCCGCTCGTAGGAATAGGAGAGCGGTTCCTCGTACTCAATAAACAACACGCCACCTTTACGAACCGAATAGCCAAGATAGTCCGTACCGCTACTGACCGCAGCAGCAACATTACGGGCGAACGTGCTTTTGTATTCCTTCGAGTGCCCCACAAGGATCGTGAGCGTGCCAGGTTCAAGCAGATCCCCGAAAAGGGCTTGCTTCTGGTTCTCACTTCGGATGAGCCGATCCGCAATAATAGGAGTGATTAACGGTGGCAGATCGCTCGTGATCGTCGAATAGAACCATTCGAGATATTCCGACACGAGCTTCGGATAGACAACCGGCTCCTTACTATCGCACGAATGGCAAAAGCAAAGCAGTTTGTGCGGTGTGAGCCGAATATAAAGTGACGGTTTCCGATCGTCATGGTACGGACAAGAAACGACCAGCTCATCGGCACGACTCGTGATCGAACGAACCCGTTTATGTTCCCGTAAAAACCGCTCAAGATAGTTCCGACTAAGCGCACCGGCATCACGAAGCTCACGATCGGTCTTGGTCGGAACACCCGCCTCATCTTGGAAACGGTGGCGGGTCTTGACCCCACCAACCGCATCGAGCCATTCCTTCGGCGCCATCACGATCGTCTCGCCCGAATCGTGTCGGTAGTATCGACCGTTCTCGCCCGATTTGCTCGGCGGGATATAAATCATATCCGAAGCGAGCAGATCGACATAATCGGGCATACCAAGCTTCGGACCGCACCGGATATGACGCTCAACAAAACTGGGATCCGGCGAAAGGAAATAGTAGTGATACCCGCCGGTCGGAGTAACGACACGAACCGTTTGCTGGAAAAGGTCTTTATAAGGCGAACTCTCGAGATACGATTCCCATTCCTTACGGCGTTCCGCTTTACCTTTGATATCGACATCCAATATCAGGATACCACTATGGTCGATCAACCACGCCCAGTTAATAGGGGACTGCTGATGCCGTAAAACCATCCGCTCATAAGTCCAAGTCTCAATCGACCAACGGATCAAAGGGTTCTTCGAACCTAACAGGCTCGGAACGAACCGATCCGAATAACCCGCCAGAAACTTCGCAAACTTCTGTTCCATGATACCCTCCAACTATTAAGTAAGTGAGGCTTCGACCTTCTCGAAGCCGAGATAGAGCCCGATCAGAGAACGCTCCATATCGATCTTCTGGATTTCAAGCTCCTGAAGTTGGATCTCTTTGCGCTTCTTCCGGAGACGGAAGTAGAGACGGTCATGGGTCTGATCAATCTCTTTATTGATCAACTCCGTCCGCTCCTTCGCAGTGAGTTTCGAATAAGCGCTATTGAACACATACTTATCCAAAACCGAACGGAACGCTTCCTCGTACTCTATAAGGAGCTCTTCGTATTCCCGGCGGGATTGGGCGTACTGCCCAATCACCGCCTGGTAACGCTCGTACAGGTCGTACACGGTCTGCTTCGTGATCATTGCCCGCTCTTCTTGATATAGTTCAACCAGCTCCGAAGGAACCCGACCGGTACCTGCCGGATCGAATCGACCTCTTCGTTGTATTTCTGGTTGTAACGAGAAACGATCTTCGAATACTGATCCTCAGGAATCTGACGGATAATCAACTCGATATCGTCTTGATCCGCCGAACCGCTACTGACCGAAGAAGCGACCGACGGTTCCTCCATATCCTGAGTGAAGAGCGAAGAGAGCCCAAGCGCACGAAGGATCCCATCAACATAAGCGCGCTTGTAAGCCATCTTGAACGCACGGTTATAACGATCGGACGATTTACCGCCCTCAATCGTCGCATAACTCCCGACACCTTGAGCAAGTTCGTTCCCGCCCGGATCGTAAACACGGGACTCCACAATAACAACACGCTCCGATTCCAAACTCGGATCGCTCGTCGATAACGGCTGGACATCCAATACACGGAACTCAACACGGAACCCATGAAGCATCGCAATCCGTTCCGCACCCGCTTTGGTAAGCGACGGCTTCGACGGACGGTTCCCTATCTTGAGCTCGGCATAATCGATACCCTCCTGCAACAAGTCCAGAACCTTCTTGCGGTGTTCCTCAATCGCTCGATTCCGTTCCTCGAGCTTAGCCATCGAATCGTACACGATCTTCATCACTAATCTCCTCTTCTGACGGTCGGAGGGGAAAGGTTCCCCTCCTAAAGATGGTGTAGTATTATACCCCATCGGCTGGGGGGTCTGTCAAGTGCGACAAATGTCTACCACCCCCCAACCAAAAAACCCCCTCCCCCAAAAGGGGAGGGGGGCTGTACGGAGGAGATGAGATGGAAGCTTGTGATTACCGTCCAGCGAGCCAGTCGGTCTTACTACGCTTGTAAGTCTCGTACGACCAGTTCCGCCCGAACGCTTCGACCCCGCCCTCGGCAAGCGAGAGGACCGCAATCGAATGAGCGAGCGTACGGATCAGGTCGGACCGGAGCGCATCATCGTTCCCGTAGAGCGCTTCGTCCACCGGGATCGTCTCGTGATCCAACAGCCGTTTCGATTGTTCGAAACTGCGTTCCATCTCCGACGGGTCGGTTTCCCAACGGTCGTAGATCTCCAAAACTTTCAGAACCAGTATCATTCGGAAGAACTCCGTCCTCAATTTATCAAACTCGTTCATACCTATTACCTCAGTCTATTTTACCCGGTCGTGAGCTTCCGATAACGGTAGTTCGGCTTGATATACCGAGTAAAGAACGAACCGACCGATTCCGCTCGGAGCATCGAACGAACCAAGTTCGGCGGGACATTTTGATACTCATAGACCGTTCCCTTCCGGAAACGGATCCTCAATGTGCGGCTTTCTTCGTCGTACTGAACCGCTTCGAGAATCGATGAGTTGACCTCAAGCCATTCCAAATCGCTCTGTTTTTTGTCTTTCGGGTCCATCATAACCACCTAAAAAATATTGACCCCTACCGATATTTTGGTTGGGGGCAAAACGATGAACGGATTCTATAAAGGCTCGATCAAAGTTCCCATCTCACTTGAAGAACCGCTCCCTGTACGGGTCGAAGGGTTCAACCCCGGTCAGGAAACCGAAGGGCGCACCGTCGTAAGCGGCTCGGTTCTCCCTTATCGCGCGATCGCACCAAGGAACTATGAACTCTACCCGGTACTCACACCCCATCCGGGCGGTGCAGACAACGAACACAACAAGCAAATCCTGATCAAAAAGAAACTCTATTCGCCGACCGTGAAAGAGATCGAACTCTACGGGTACCGGAAACGAATCCGACCCGTGAGCGAACTCGAAGTCGGCGGGTCGCTTTTAATGAACATAGACGGCTGGTTCGGAGACGAAACGATCGCGCACGAGAGCCAACTGCCAAACTATCCCGCTATCCCCGACAATGCAACATGGGTACGCCTTTTTGATTACGCGCTCCCGATCCCACAAATCCCAGTAAACGACAGCAACCCGAAACCGATTAAAGCGGTCTTATCGGGTGGCGGGCTACACGGAATCGTCGCAATCCGAATCACTATCCGATGGGACTCGAACACAACAAGCGAGAGCAACCCGACACTATATAGCCTCAAACCGAACTCACTAATACTGAACATTACGGAGATCCTATAAACCATGAGCCAGATAAATAACCCGTTCGAAAGACCGGAAAACGTGTTTGCCAACAACGAGAGCTATAGAGCCGAACGCGCGAAACAGATCGCATCAGGCATCGCGAACCTCGCAAACCCATACGCAACAACCATAACAGGAGACGAATCGCTCGGTATCTCAAGGCTCCAACCCGCTATCGGGAAAGCAGAGAAAATCGTGCATACCTCGATGACAGGTACCGGCTGGACCACCACCTGCGCGATGTCGCCACTCAACCCGAACCTGATCGGGCTCGGAACCGATACATCCGGCGCACAGTTCTCGACCGACGGCGGTAGAACCGTCTTCATGGCAGAGAACTTACCGATCCTCTATATCCACGATATCTGCTACTCGAAATACCACGAACCACGCGTGTTCGTCGGCGGGATCGGCGGGCTCTACGTCAGCTACGATAGCGGTCGAACCTTCAACCTCATCTGGTCACCATGCCTGCAATGGAACATCGTTCAACACCCCACAAGTATTGTATACGATAAAACTTCCCATAAAATCAGTTCAATCACCTATAGAAGATACCAAAACAAATCTAAAGTTCCGGACGAAGAGAACAAATACTACTGGGAAAAGTTCGAAAATGTGAGTATCCTCAAGATCGTCGAAGCGGATGCAAACACCATCTATTTCTGTACGGGCTATAACCGTTATAGTCAGACGAACCGTATAGTCTGCCGTTTAACGGACGACCCGCGCCATATGACGAACGAGATTCATCCCTACAGACAAGAACGAAACGCCTATAAAGGTTCGGTTTACCGAGCGACCTTTAATCCGATCGATCCGAACGACCCGAACTTGGGCGGGACATGGACCGTCGCTTGCGTACTCGACCTAACCGGCTTCCCGTACCACCCGATCTATAAAGCGGAACGGTTCCTATCAAGAACCCAAAACTTCGATGAGCTTTTGATGCTCGATTACGACGCAACGGACGAAGAGCTCGACTTTATCTTCGAAGGAACCGACGAACCGACAAAGCTCGATCGGCTCTTAGCGAACCAAACGCATAAGCTCCACGAGAACTGTCTCCAACGCGAGTGGCAACTCGATACCTCCGGTCTGCAAATCACCAGTATCGATGTGATAAAAGACGGGGACGAGGAATGGCTCGCCGTCTCTGCGAACAGCCTATTCATGAACCCGCTCTGGTGCGCGTCGGGTCATAACGCAAACCAAACCGCCAACGCTCCCGACGGTCAAGCCGACCACACGATAGGGAACGAAAGCGCATTCTATAGTACCAACCCACGATACGGGGCGGGCTTTATGCTCCAACAGGAAGTCGATTATACACGCCATAATCGCGCCCGTGCCGTCGGCGGACTCTTCATCGGGCGACGATTATCGACAGGATATTGGGAATGGGTATTCTATAGCGCAAGAGATACCGCGAAGTTTATCAAGAACATCGTTATCCCCAGTTCCGACAATGTCGAAGGGCGGCACCTCGTCTATACGAACCCCGTCATGAAACGAGCAAAACTCCGATTTTATACCTACGAATCGAGCCGACCGAAAAATAACTATCAACCGCTCATGCAACCGACCTTTTATGACCATAACCGAGCCGATCAAAACTCTTTCGGGTACACAAAGAAAAGGGAAACCGAACGGCTCGACCAGTATATCCCGTGGCTTCGGGAAAGCAAAAAGAGCCTTTTTCCGGACCCGCACCGAACCCCAAAAGACAATAGCCCGTTCCTGTTCACAATCAGTACAAGCACGGCACGAGCGATCCCAGCATTTAGTATAAGCGAACCGAGAACCTATTTCGGTACCGTTCGATTCGAAGAGAATACCGGCACGCTCGACGAATCGCTCCTTACCCACCCGTTCCAACTCCAGCTCCAGAGCGCGAACCTCAACCCGAAACTCCGAATCAAACTCTACGGGCAAGGCGATACAGAAAACTTCGAAGTGAAAGTATGGCGTCAAGCTGCTAACCAAAACGGCGGAATGGTCACCATTAATGAACCCGACAAACAAATCACCATCCATAACGGTACAGGCGACCATACAGGTCGGAAAATCATCGTCATTGACCTCAACTTCGAAAACTGGGAACATCTCAGCCAAGCAATCCGCAACCCAATCGAACTCAAAGCGATCAATTTCAACTTCAACGTCTACAAAATCGAATACGCCGTCGTACTCGCTTGGAATGACACAGACCATAAAACACTTCAACTCAAGCTTGTCTATAGGAACCTCAGAACCGACCAAGAGAACCAAACCATCCAAACGAACCCAACGAGAAACAATACGATTCCGTGGCTTATTGTAAGCAACAAAAGCTCGAACATTATCGAGTTCGGTGATTTCGTATACTTAGAAGCAAACGAAAAATATAGACTTGTTCGTTACTTCGATGCATTCGGAACAGACGTGCAAATAACAGAAGAAGAGTATGTGAGTACTTATAGCCTCAATATCGATATGAGAAGCACGGCATCTCAAAACGAGATCGAGTTATTGGGGATTTTGGTTTTACCGACCACCGCGTGTCCGCAAGGTTTGTGGAAACTAGAAGCGATGAAAACGGAGTGGAACCCGTCGAACCTGACCACCGCAAACTACACGGGCTCGGAACCGCATCAGAACTGGTACTTCCATAACCATATCAGTTGGGTGCAGTGGCTGACCGTCGGGACACAGAAACGGCTCTACTGGTCTCAACTCCAGAAACTCCCGCTCGATATGGGTACGGGAGAACACGATATCGAAATCCTCGAAACCGATTCCGGGTTGATATTAGAAAAGTATCGGTTCGCTTTCGGAAGAAACGGGTTCGTCGGGTACCAGACCGACGATAAAAGCACCGTACGCGGGCATATGCCGTACTGGACACGCGCGTCCGCACACTATAAACGGACAGCACCCGACTTCGATGAAACTTCAGGAAGCGGAGACCGATACCGGTTCGCTTCATGGTTCGGCTATAACGCCGGCATCCAGTACGGCATAGCAAACCTAAACAGCACTACGGGAACTGTCGACCTTACCAATACGACAAGGGAAATCCAACAGCCATGTTATACCCATATCCCTGCACCGATCCCGATGGGCTACAAGCCAATCCAAAAGAGCGAACCGAACATCGCCAGCATCGTCAATATAGCACAACAATCAAGATATCCTTTAAAATCCATCAAAAACGAAGATGGCGAAACGGAAGATGTCGGAATCGTTCAGAGAGGATGGATCTTCCTTCTATCAGGCTTTTCGATCTTTCGGTTCTCTATTATCAACGAAAACCATATTGTCTATACCTCACTCACCGATCCATTCAGCGGAGCATCAACAAACAAAACCATCATCGAGGCGGTGAAAGCGGGCAGCGACATACTCCATCCAAACTGGGGCACAAACGGATGGATCAGCTTCCCAATAGTTCCGCCTATCCAATCGCCCGAAATCATGAAAGCGTTCGGGCTGAACCAATGCCATCAAGGGAAAAAAACGAACCTCAAAATCGTATTTAACGACACTAACTATAACCGAAGCTACCTCAAAAGCATGGAAGGCTCGGAAGTCTACTCCGTAACCTGGTTCCCAAGAATTGACAGACTTTTTTACGATCCAAGAGAAGGACTCTACGCGAACGAAAAAGGAATCGTAATCACATTCGATGGTGAGTATTGTAAAAAAGAAATCAAAGAAGAAAATAAAAACGAGATTCTAAAACGGTATGCAATCCTTTACGCTCGCACGCTAGGGATAGGAGAGTACGGATCGAATCCGTTTTCTTTAGAAACAAACCCGCTCATAATCGCTTGGTCACGAAACCCCGCTACAGACCAGAACGAGATACGGCAGTACTCGTTCTTCGGGAAAACCGTGCAGAAAGGAACGACCGATTACATCTACCCAAGCGCGATGAGCAATGTCGATGGTGATATCGCGTTCTATAGGGGCAGCGCAATCAAGCAAACGACCAATACGCCCGACGAATGGTTCTACTTTTACACATTCCAACCAGAAAAGATTGATAACCCAACCCTAAGAACCCAAACGATCGAGGAATGGAAACAGCTATGCAGGCTCATACCTATCGGCAAAACCGAGGGCGAAAAGCCCGCTCATACAGGTCTCAACACGAACGGTGGCGGGATCTGCTGCGAAGTTGGGAACCAATACTACGTGCAAAGCGCCGATCCAGGCATCATCTGTTTCGAACTGGAAGGCGGAACGCTCGTTAGGAAAGACGAGTACTCGATGTTTTACCAAACAGGAGAGAGTTCGAGCAAACGTTACTCGAACTTCGTCGGTACAGAAAACCTTACCAGAAGAGGGCTCGGCGCCGTGTTCAATCCGAACGATCCGAGAGAAGGGTTCGCTCTCTTTCAAGAGCATCCCTCATCAAATAACAAAACAAACGAAACATACTTGAACCGGTGCTGGGTCCAAACCCCAAGCTACTACCTATCCAACCAACACGGCTGGCAGAACGCACTGGTTTGGAAGTTCCGTGATCGGTACTCGTTCCCGCTCTGCCAAGAGTACCGAGGGTTCCTCAAACCCGAAATCTTTAGAATGTTCGGCACCCTAAACGGGTTCGAAAAAATCGAAATCAAAGTCAAACAGTGGGAACCCGACCTCGTGTTCTATATCGCGTTCTGGAACAAACCCCAAAACGCGACTTATAACGAGAAGCAACCGTCAACAACCTATTACCACGAACAGATGCGAGACTATACAGCGCCCGGGTCGAGCCAAACGAAATCGTTCAACCACCACTTCTATAATACCAGTTTGCTCCAACCCGAAGAGCGGATGATGCCGTTCCCGACACGAGGTGCGACCGAAACAGAAACGGACTATATGCAACGCTATAAACGGTGGTTCATTCGGAACATTCCGGTCGCAATCTACCGAATCACCGTCAAACGCGACCCGATCACGAAACGGTTACGATGGGCGAAAGAATGGGCGCACAGTCCAGAAGAGATGAAAGCGTTCTATGAGGGCGAAATCCAGGACTCCTTGCTAATCTATGACGATACGGAAGGGAAATGGAAGATCCGATCGTTCAACCCGCTCTGGAAAATGAAACGACCCACCCAAGAGTACCGATGGCATCCGTACGCATACGAAGGCGACCTGAACGATCCCTACATCGTCTACGGGAAACCGAACACGATCTGGGAATACGCACCTGTCGTCTGGTACGACGGTTGCCACGATAAGATCTACGACCCAAACACGAATGGGGAACGACCGATCGATGAAGCCGATATCGATATCGTTATCGAACCACTCATGCATTGGACACCTATCACCTCGCCCGATCGGTGGAACGCCAGCAACCAGCCGTTTACGGAACAGCATACCGCACCGATCCAAATCGGGAGCCACTACTTCATCGAATGCGCTCAAGCCGACCTGTTCAGTGCCAACCCCGAACTCGAACGCACGATCGAAGCGCTCCGAAACTCGAACTATACGAACCTGTTCGTGCCCTACAGTACCGAAACGATCGAGAGCCTGCTCGGCGAAACAACGCCCGAAGACCCGAAATGCAGTTATATCGAATATTTCCGTATCAGTGACCTGTCCGTCTATGCACGGAGCGATATGTTTACTTCGCAAACGCAAAACGCGACTCGTATTTTGTACTACGAAAACTACGATTCGAACCTATTCGACCCGAAAAAGCTTGCTTGGCAGACCGTTGCGCTTGGCTACCTCTCCGGCGCAGTTACCGCACACGCAAACCAAATCGAAGTCTTTTTTGGGGAAGGACTACAAGGTAAAGACCGAATCCTGATCCAACTCAGGCTGGGACCGACGAGCGATATGTCCGTACTTTACGAATCGCCAGACGGCGGCGAATCGTGGTATATGGTCTTCCCGTTCTATTCCGTCCGACCCGGACGGATCGAAGGGAGTGGCGGGAACTACCAATTTCTGAACCTCAAACGCCCCATCGGATACGGTCTCGAACTCGTCACCAGTTCGGGCGGGAACACGATACGGCTCACGAACTACTACCCCGGATTCTATAACCCGCAAAACTTCCACTTCGCCGACCGAGCATTATTTGGAAGCAATCAGGGCTACTACAAATCAACAAACAATTTTATCCCCATCTACCTCTACGAACAGAACATCCCGACAGGACGAAGCATTTTCAACGAAACGACCATAACCGCCAGTAGGAACCTGCTGGTCGTTAAGAGCAACCAAATAAGACAAGGCTCTTTCGAACCTGCAACCGAAATCTCAGCCCTCATTAGGAAGCCGTTCGATGGCGAGAGGATCGGTGCGGGAACGTTCCGGTTCTGCATGCTTAACCTGTTCGTAGGCGAGTTTGTACCGCTCCATTCGTTCTATCGACCCGGCGGACCGAAATGGAAAACATATCACCGACTGATCAAACGAACCGGGTCGGACCTAACAAGGGTCAGCAAGACCGAAGACCAGAACCTGACCGACCTATCACCTTATCTTGCCTATCAAGACGATACATTCAGTCCCGCACGGTTCGTACCGACACCGGTCGGATCAGGCTTCGTACCGCGTACCCATACCAGCAACCCGAACTTACCGCTCCGAAAAGATACGATCGGGTTCGGAAAAGTGATGGTTTTTTCGCCCATCTTCGAAAGTGCAACAAACGAACCAATCCAGTACTGGAAATATGATGAACCGAAATTCCTCATTAAAGGCGACCTGATCCATACTGCTATTGATAAAAAGAACGAGTTCATCTATCTCCTTTACGGACCGAACGCACTTCTGCTCAGTAGCCGAGATAAAGGAACCAGCTGGGAGATCCTGAACCTACTCGAAATTAAACTAACAACCGCGTTCGACATGAAAGTCGATTCCAAAGGCAGGCTCTGGTGCGGTTCGGACACTGCTGGGCTGGTAGTAATCGAACCGGATGTTTAGGAGGCGAAACGCGATGCGGGAACGGAAAATCACACGGATCGTATGGCACACCGCCGCGCATGCGGTGGACGGAATAGCACAGGACACTACCGCGAAACAAATCGATGCATGGCACCGCGCTAAAGGCTGGACCGAAATCGGCTACAATGTCGTGGTCCGGTTCGACGGCACAATCGAGCCGGGTCGTGATCCACGCAAAGTACCTGCTGGAGTCGCGGGGATGAACTCCTATACCTACCACATCTGCTTCTCCGGGCATGGCGACCTCAAACCGCTCACCGACCGCCAACTCGAAATGGGTATCCGCCACACGATCGAGATCTTGAAACGGTACAACCTGACCGAATCGTTCCTTAAGAACCCGATGATCGTGATGGGACACCGAGAGGTGAACCTGCTGGTCGAAGCGGGACTGCTGAACCCGAAATACCGAACCACGAAGACCTGCCCCGGTAAAAAGGTCGATATGTCCGATATAAGGAAACGGATCTTGGAACGGATCAAAACCCATTAACCGAAACCCGTTCACGCCACCTACCGAACCGGGCAGGAACAAAAACAAGAGCATAAGAACCACTAAGAGGCTCATAGACATCGCTCAAACCCGAATTGTGCTGGGCGCGAGATAAGACCTCTGATTTGTCCAGTTCTTCTGCTCGGAGAAGAAGAGGTCTGGATGTTGTTCGACGATGGCTCGCATCTCGGTGAGGGCGAACTCCACTTCGGACGGAGGCAGATAAGGCACATTCAGCACGCCGCGTTTGCCTGCCTGAAGCGTTGCTTGAACTTGGCTCTGGATTCGATCACGCACGCTACCCGAAAGCCGTGCTCCGTTCGACCAATGCCAAAGCCAGTTCTCGAAGTAAGCGCCGTCCGCAATTGAGTTCCAGAGACTCAAGAATTCGCCTCCTTGATAGACATTGCCGATGACGGGCACATCGCGCAGGTTCTTGAGCAGTTTGATAAGCGCCTCCACTTGCGTTTGCCAGAGCGACCCTTGCCCACGAATCTCGAACGCACGATACCAATCGGGAATCAAGTCGACGAACCAGAAGTCAATCTGCGTCAGCGATTGGGAATGCGTGGCGGGAATCGTAGCGAGTGCGATTTCAATCGCTTGCGTCCAATCAATCCAGTACATTGCTCGCTGAGAAGTCGGACGATGATGGGGCTGAGTATCACGATACGCAACCCCCTGCAAAGCGTACTGACTGAGTTTGCCATACTCCAGCGATTCGAGGAGATTACCGTAGCCAGCGAAATCGCTCGGCGTCGTGGCGCGCGCGCCGTTCTGAACCCTCTCCCACTTATAGACCGCGGCAGGATAAACATACGCCCACACCTGTAAGTGCGATTTACGATTACGATTAACACGCAACTGGCGGTGATAGCCGTTATGGAGTATCCCACCGAATCGATCCCAAAGAGGGCTATCGACAGGGATATCGTGTCTGTGAACCGCTATCCATCGACTCACGGTTGATACCTCCTGACTTGCTCGAGCACCCACTCCCGAAAGAGGGACTCGCATCGCTCTATCTGCTCAGGCTCCACATTCAGGCGGTTGGCGAACTCGATGCGCTTGGCAACAGGCAAGCGGAGCGCACGCTCCTCAAGCCAATCCAGAAGCCAATCTCTGACCAGTCGCCACAAGAGTCGTTTCATTCTATCACCTCACGCTAAAACTCGCTCCCGCACCGCAAACAAATCGCTCACACTGCCGAAGTAGAGATAGTCCGACAGCACCTGCACAATCGGCTCCATCTCGCATAAAAGCTCTACAAAGTGGTTATATGCAGGCAAGCCCGATAGGTTCGGCACGAACTCGCTGAACCGTGCGGTCGGATGGGAAGGACTCGCCCCGAAACAGGTCACGGGATGAAGATAGGCAGCTCCCAACTGCCCGACACTTGTCTGAAGCCACTGCGTAAGTGAATAGGAGACAACACGCCGATAAGCTTTCCACGCCGTGGCGGGATAATTATCCGCAATATCGCCACCGATGTCCAGATTATAGACTCCCACAGCGTGCGCACCACTGGGCGCAGTGGGATGATACAAGCCGTAACTTCCTTGAGATGAATCGAGCGCATCAACCGATAAAGGAACTAACAATTGAAACCCGTTCCAGAATCGGCTCGCCGTTGTGATGGCATTCCGCCCGTTGAGCATAAGGCTGGAGCGAATCCCCCGATATCCTGCATCCCGATAGGCTTGCCAGTAGCCCGGACTCCCGCTACTGTTTTTTGCGGTATTCGTATAGCGGTGGTCGCCCCCATAACCATCCGCGAAGCCCATCGCTCGCATTTCATCGATGTGCCCTTCAACGACGATTCGGGCGAGGTGATAACTGCCGTCCCGTGCGTTGGGGACGCTCGTGCCCACGCCTGACATCGGCATCGCCGTTTCAATCCATTCCTGCCCGTCTAAGGTATATTCCAGTCCTGTAAAAGTGACAGGTGCATACCGCTTATTGACGGCAATCCCGTGCCCGATGGGCACATCGTTCGGCGCCCCATACTGCCCGCCTGAATGACGCTTCAGCGTGAAGGGACTCCCCGATTGATTCAATCCGCTTCCAGGCATCGTATGGTCGTGGGGCCCGCACGGCTGAGTCTTGGTATGGTTCGCCACCAAAATCGAGTGCGCCTGCTGAGCGACCTGAACCGCATCGGAGCCGACCACATCAGGGCGGTTCAGCAAGACCCAGTGGTCGTAGGCAGGCGGGAAGCTCGTTCGAGTGCGGTCTCGTCCGCCAATCTGAACCCCGTGAAACACCACCAGTCCCGTGCGCTCACAAAACCCGACGAGCCAATCCAAAGTGTCTCGCTGAATGGTGAGTTGCTCAACGAAGTTCATCCCGTCCACACGAGTATCACCCAGTTGGAGCGGATGGTCGGTCTCAAAGTGAATCGGAACCCGCCACGCAGGGCGCACTCCGCAGAGTTTGAGCGCATACAAGAGCCAGAAGACACCATAACTGCCTGCATACGGTACATCAGGCGTGCGCACCACAAGCGAAGTGGAACTAAACAGATAGACCATCGGGAGCAGGAAATGCTTGCGATAGCGATAGGCAACCATCGTATCCGCTGAATAGGACACATCAGGTTGGTCAGGCACAGCCAGAATCTCGCCGTTTGAGCCGAGAGCGGAATGCTGAGCGAGATTCAGACGCCAGAAACCCGATTCCTCTGACAGTGTACGCCAGTTGACACTGGGGATATAGACCAGAGCGTTCTCTCGCAGAAGCCGAATGCGTGTGCCGATGCGAATGGGGCGTTCCCAAGTCGTTCCTGCGTCGAGCATTGTGGCGGTATTGGCGAGGTCGCTGGCGTTGGGTCGGACAATCGGGAAATCGCTGGGGAGAAACGCCGTTGCTTGGCTTCGAATGGCGGAAAACATTGTGCCGAAGTAGACGATGGGCGGGTCTTCAGGGTCATTCCAGTTGAGCCACGCAAGGCTGGCGTCGATGGTGGATGTACCGTCTCCTAAATGGGCACTTCGCTCAATCACAAACACCGCATCGAACTGGCGCAGGTAGGCACGGGCGTCCGCAGAAGTGGGGTCTAATGCAGAGACAGGCGTTTCAAACGCACTGGTTCCTGTGCCGTTCAGCACCGCGAGCGTGGTCTGGATACCGAGATTCTGGAGAACTTGTGCTTCTCGTCCGACTTGCGAAAGATTGCGTCTTGAGCTAACAATCAGCACTTTCGCCATCAGCGCACCCCCACCACTTTGCTAAACAAGGACTGGCTCGTGCTGGAAGTCACCTGAATCCGATACTGGTCGCAGTGCTGGTTTGCGATCTCCACTCGGAACCAGCTGTTCGCAGAGCCTGTGATTGTGCCCGACGCAATCTGGAGCCAGCCATCGCCGAGCGGGTTGCCACTCGCATCGACCCAGCGCCCGAGAACGGTGTAGGCAATGTCGGCAGTGCCCGTTTTGCGCCCGCCCCAGACGAGCGTTCGGAACTCGCTCGCTCGGTCGAGAGAAGGCGCTTCGGCGTCGGTGCTACCGAGCAGGTCTCGTGCGGTCGCATCGGCGCCGATACCACTGACAAGGAGGGTTTCGACCATTTCTTGCGTGCGGACAGGGAGCGGGGTGACGGTGGTCACAGGGGTTTTCTCGTTCAGGTAGGGCGTGTTTCCGTATTCTACAATCATCGTGTCTCTCCCAATACGAGTTTACGATAGAGGCGGATACTCGTATGCAACGCCCTGAATCGTCTTGAGCTTCTCACGGTCTTGTGGGAGGAGCATCCCTCGTTTCACCACGAACAGCGCCTTCGGGTGGTCGTACCGCTCGATTACCCTAACAGCGGGATCGTCATCCCATTGGCAGATATTGAGATACGCCATAATGTCCACGAGATGAGGCAAGGCACGATGCTCGTGTTCGTGCGCTTTGAGCAGAGACACCAGACGCCACGGCTGCTTCCGCCACGCGGGATAGTCTGGGTTTCGCAAGAGCGTCCATTGCATCCGTGCGTAAGCGCTAGCGTCATACTCCACATCGGGCGATTCGGGCTGCTCTCTCGTTCTGGCACGCCACTCCTGAATCGTGCGATGCTTGACAAACGAGTGATAGCACTGAGCCACTTTCGCTTCCCAGTCAGGATCCATCAATCGCACGATGAACTGAACATACTTGTTGTCCGGGTCGTGCATCGTCATCACCGCTTTCTGCAGCGGACGCCTCAGTTGCAACGGCTCCCAATCGGCATAGAGCTCGATGTAAGCATAGTGGTCTGGAAGTCCCTTCATAAGAACGCCCTCCGAATCCCTTCCGCAAGATGACGCATCAGCGTGATACGAGTGTCGTTTTGCAAGAGGAGTCGTAAATCGACAGGGTTGGATATGAACCCGAGTTCGACGATGACGGACGGCTTCGGCGTCGAGAGCATCGCCAGCGATCGTGTGGAGAGTTTGACGCCCCTATCGGGAATGGGATGCTCCAGCGCGTGATACCCCGCTTGCAACCCGCGATGCACCGCGTGCGCAAACGAGGCATGCACTCGATAGAGCGTCTCGTAGCCGGTGGCAGAAGACTCCGTGTGCGCATTCAGATGGAGACTGACGCCCGCATCCGCGTTCCGTATCCACGAGACCCGCTCCGTGTAGGTTCGAATCGTGCCGTTCGTAACCCGCGTGAGCCGAACGGAATAGCCCGTTTGACGCAAGAAGAACGCAAGCGAGACCGCATACCGCAACGCCACTTGCGCCTCCTCATACCGGACCCCGCCCAGCACCCCGACCGCGCCCGGGTCATAATGCCCTTCACGACGATACCCGTGCCCCGCATCAATCACGATGGTCTTCATCCGCGTCCTCGCCCGATTCGAGCATCGTCACCACCTTGCGATCGATGGCTCGATAGAATCGCAGATGGAGCGCATAGTAGACCGCATCGACGACACGCTCCGAAACCCCGAACCGCTCCGCAATCTGCGTCCGTGTCGCTCGAGGCAAATGCAACGCGCGCTCCCATAACCAAGAACGAATCAACGGGTAAACCAGACGCAAAAGATTCCGCGCAATCCACCATCCGATTCGCTTTCGCATTGCGTCTCCTCAGCGAGATTATACGACGGCACGACGAATCCAGACCGATTCGATACGCAAACTCCTCGTGCTCGCCGCATTCACCCGCGTCGTGTAATCTCGCCGTTCATACCCGTAATCCAGGAGCGCATCGTAGAGCGGGTTCGGATAGCCCGATAAGACGACACTACCCCGCAACTCGACAAGGCAACGCACTAACCGCTCGTGGTCTTCGATCGACATCTCGTGACGGTAAGCATAACCCCACACCCGCGTCTCCTGCAAGTAAGGGGGATCGAGATAGAAGAGCGTCTCCGTCGAATCGTAGTCTCGCAAAACGCACTCGAAATCCCGATTCTCAACACGCACGCCACGCAACCGCTCGTGCGTCTTCTGCAACTTGAGAATCTGACGGTAATACGCCGCGGTCATCGCAGGCTGATGACACTGGGCCGTCTGCGCCTCCCGCGCAACACAGAACCGCCACGACGCAGAAGCAATCCCACTGAACGACATCGTCCGCCCCAAAAACTCCTGCAACACCGCATCAGGGAGCCGAACCGTCCAGTTGTAAAGACACCGTGCATAAGGCGCCATCCGCGCCTGCCTCGCAAAACGCGTCCAGCGCGAATCGTCCTGCACAATCCGAACCAGCGCACTCAAGAACACATCGATATCGTTGTAGACCTCGACGGGCACACGACGCTTGTTAAGCAAGACGGACGCACCACCCCCGAACGGCTCTACATAGCAAGTATGAGGAACCGATTCTAATAGCGGTAAGAGCCAGCTGAGATGGATGGATTTGCCACCATAATACGGGATGAGCGTCAAACGATTCGTGCGCATCACCAGAGTTTACGAATCGTATAGTCTTTCGATGAGTCCGCTTGCTCTGGTACGATACACGGACCGAATCGCTACTTGGTACGATGCGATTAAGAGAGGGTTCACTGGCACGCAATCATTGGCGGCCGAAGTGCTGACCACTCTGGTGGAAGACCCGGCGTTCAATGATCCCGCCCTTCTGGAAACGCTGATTCGCCCGACCCGTAAGTTCGCGGAGACGCATACCGCTCAGAACTATGCCAGCTCGATGCTGAGCGGGATGCTCTTGTCGCTCAATCGATATATCCGCTCAACGACGGGTAAACGGGACGTCGAAGAGTATGCACAGTGGGTGAATACGCAGACGACGCCTCCGTGGCGGGCACTCCTACACCCGCTGTTTGCGGAACTGTACACGCCGTTTCGCGGACGCCCGAACCCGCCCTCGCCCCTCATTTATACCATCGATGTAATAACACTGGGCGACAACGAGATCGGCGACTGGCAGGAAACAGGGACACTGGATGCCAGTGTCTATGCAGGCGGATACGGCTCTATCATCGCATTAAACGAGGCCGGCGCACGGACGATTGAGATGACCGCTCAATGGCGACGAGTGACGGGCGAAATCGTAAGTGCCAATCTCAATCTGGAGTTCGATTATGTGTCATCGGACCCTGACGACGGTCTGCGAATGGGACGCGATTGGCAACCTCCCTTCGCGGACGCCCTGCTTGTTCGGATCATCGCGCTCACATCAAACCAGCCCGTGCGCGTCAACCTGCTCGGACTGCCCGTCCGAGGCTAGCTCCTTGCCCAAATAGGGAACTGTCTCGATGAATCGAAACGCAAGATAACAAGTCTCCCGTTTCGATCCCGTATCGACCACACGCAAGACGAAGAAATCGTCTGCAATAGAGGCAATCCACGAGGCAATCTCGTCATCCGTCGATATCCAATCCCAACCCATAGACGGGGTTATACCTGAAACGAAACCCCTGCACTGCCTCGATGGCAGTGCAGGGGCAGAGAGTAGAGGGCGAACCCCTCAGCTTGCCAACTCGTCTATCACCTCCCTCTTCGATCGGCGTACCTCCTGCAGGAGGCGCTGGCACTCCTGCAGGAGATTGCTCGCCAGCGGGGCAATCTCGCCAAGCGGCCCATCGAGCAGCCGCTTGAGCGACCGCTCGACGGTCACAACCTCGGCAAGGGCACGCTCGCGGACGTTGTCCTTTCGAGCTTTCTTATAGACGACCTCCGCCTCATCCAGGAGAGTCGCCCAAGCCTGAATTACGAGGCGAAGCAGTGCATCCGCCTCGTCTCCCGGCTGGAGAGCGACGGAGTGGAACTCGACGCCCTCCATCTCGGGCAGCTGGGCACCGGGGGGCAGGTATACGGCTCCCCCGCGCTCTCGAATCCGCACACCGCCCAGCCAACGCAGGGCGGCGACGACCTGCCTCGACAACACGAGATTGTCTGCGGGGAGGTCGATACAAGGCTCCGAGAACGGCAGGTGCCATTCATGCCACTTGCACTCCGATAAACTGAAAATGGCCCAGCCGAGTGGCTGGTGGGAATCCCCATCGAATACGGACAGGTAGACCTGCCCGTTTCGATATCGAGTCGCCACCGCCCACTCGCAATCTTCAGCGAGCGACTCGATATGTCTGCGAATTGCCTTCTCCACAGTACGGGGATCCCCGTACCGATCCATCACTACCGATAATCTCCACGTAACCACAGTTCCTAACATTGCATCCTCCTATATCGTGGTCTCTAAGACCTCGTGGTAGGTCATGTGCGCCTCCTGCTGATTGCCTGCGCGAGGTCGATGATGCCCTCGCTCGTGAGGTCGACGACCATCTCGGCGTCGGGCATCTCGAAATCGGAGGCGCACCGTATCGCCCAGAGCCGTGCCTTCGATTGGCTCCGCCACTCGGCGAATCCCTCAGGTACGCCCTGATACCCGTCTGCATCGGTAATGATGCAGACATCGGGGCGCTTGAGCGCATTTGTCCGAGCTGCCTTCGCGGCACGCCTAAGGGCTCGATCGAAATCGGTACCCCCGCCTTTTTGCTGGGAGCACCACTGATTGAGCTCCTCCAAGTTGTTGATTGTCACCTCGTAAGCGTTATCCGCAAACGAGATGAGGCAGAATCGTCGATTCTGCCTTCGCTTCTGAACGCAGAGAACAAGCGCTGCTGCTTTTGCCCAGACGATGCGGGAGCTGTTCATGCTCCCGCTCTCGTCGACGAGGATGATGGCGTCGCCATCCTCCTCTTGAGGTCGACGCGGGCGAGCGATCTGCAGGAGCTTGCCCTCCGCATAGCGGTGTTCCAGACCCGGCAAGAGCAGCTCCGTCGGGTCAACCCGCTCGAGGTCTCGACCGAGTTCGTAGCCCGCATCGCCCGTCGAGACCTCGCCGCGACGAGTCATGCGCGACGCGGGATACAGTCGACCGAGCAACTGGGAGACGAGACGCAAGACCGACCGCGTTTCATAAGATAAGTTGACGGTCGGTATCACTGTGGGGTTCGCAGGGTCGTGGCTCCGCCCCGCAGGAATCGGAATTTCCAGCTGATGGAGCGCGTCGGCCTCCTCGACGGTTTTCTGCAGGGCGTCGAGCGCTTGCTCATACTCGCTTTTGGCGCCCTGCAACGCCGCATAAGCCAGCGCGCGCTCCTCAGGAGTCTGGGCGGACTCTTGCTGGCGACGCGCATCTTCACGGCGGAGCCACGCTTGCAAGAGATTCGCGGCTCGTAGCGAGGCATAGAACGATGCCTCCGCTCTGAGCGTCGTCTTCGAGCGAATCTCACGCCACTCGTCGGACTCCATCACCCACCGCTCCAGCTCGGGATGAGCCGGCGCGTGCGGAGCATGGTGATAGAGCGCCATAAATCCGTCGTATTGCGACCCCAGCCCTCGCGGGCGGGGCGCCTCGTTGGTGACCACATCCCACGCAAACTGCGTGGTGATGCGGTCGTCGAAGAGGTAAGAACGCTCTACCCCTTCGTGTACCTGTTCCGACAACTCATAGAATCGCATTAGACATCCCCTCCGAGCAGTGAGAGCACCTCCTCCCTCACCTGCCTCACATCATTCACGAGGGGTGAGGTGGAGTGCTGGTACTTGACGAGCGTCGAACGGCACGCAATCAGGACTTCCGAAAGACGATGCGGGTCATCGCCCGCCTGTTCTCGCATTTCTCGAATCTCGCGGAGTGCCACGCGCAACTCCGCCGTGTCGGGATCAATGAGCCGATCGACGAGTTCGTGATGCGCATTCTCCACCATGTAGTACAGGAGACGAAGGGGCGACGCCTTCCCGTTATGGAGCGCATCCCAAACCTGCGTCGCCCCCACAAGGAGCGACGCTCGATAGAGGCGACGATCGCTCCATCCCGCCACCGCCGCCAGCTCGCACAGAGACTCGGCGGTGCGAGCATCGAGCGTGGGAATCTCGTCGAGGGGAATCGGTTCTACAGGGTCTGGATATTCATCCGTCTCTCGGGCCAACATCCGCAGTCGCAAGTGCTGCGGAAGTGGCTGGTACGGTATCGTTAGAGAGAATCGGTCGAGAAAAGCACGGTCTTCTTCGTCGTCAGGCAGGAAGTTCGTCGTGCCGACAAACATCGTCGGCACGGGCGTGCCGTCCACAATACGCTCCTCCAGCGCTTGGAGGAGCATATCCCTGACGGCTCCGCTCGCCCTCGACACTTCGTCGAGGACGACCACGCCAATCGCAGGGTCGCCGATGCGCCCTTGCGAGACGCGCACCCATCGACCCTGCTGATATTGCGCAAGGTCGATGGCCCCGAACAAGTCTTCGGGTCTCGTATATGCAGACAAACTGAATCGCGCAAAACCTGTCCCACAGGCACGCGCGAATTCTCGCGCCAGCTGGGTTTTCCCCGTGCCAGGGTCACCCAGAGCGAGGACGTTTTGCCCGCATAATCGGGATATACACAATGCCTCCCATTCGAGCTGTCTACCTAGAATCGCACTGGTCATAGTGCCCTCCTATCGTGTGTTCTGCAGGGGGTATCCCACCCTGCATCGTCCCTTATAATACCCTATAGCATATCCCAAAGTCAAGTCCTTTCGGGGGAAATCCCCAGATTTTCCCCAGAATCGGGGGATTTTCGGGGGAGTATCGTATAATCTGGATGACGATGCCTGCAGGGAGAATCTCGCGGACGAAGAACTTTATACGGGAGCATAAGTCTGATTCGTCGGGCTGTCGGAACTTCCGCTCGAAGAAGACTCGTTCGGAACATGTCCTCTTATTCTGCGTGGATGGGCCGAAGACGAGGCTGGTGCATATCGATCATCCGAAGTCGGAGCGGAGTTCGTCGAATCCTGCTGTGCAGAGGGAACTGAATCGTGTTAAGGGTCAGAAGCGGTCGAGGCGTGCGCGGTCGGCGTCGAGGTCGAAATGAGAAGACGCCGAGTCTGTTCCTTACGTCCGAATCGCACTATACTCGTCAGATTGTGGAGTTAGCGACATTGCGGGGTTGGCGTGTGGTGCATTTCCTACCTGCTCGGTATGCTCAGTCTGATTCGTTTGCCACGCATTTTATCGGACACAAGGGGTTCCCCGATTTGATTATGGTGCGTCCGCCGCGGATCATCGTGGCGGAGCTCAAGATGCCGTCGGGGCGAATCCACGCAGAGCAGGAAGCGTGGCTGAAGGCGTTCGCCGGTTGCCCCTGCGTCGAAACCTATATCTGGATAGCAGGCGTCAACACGCTCGAGGAAATCGATGCGATTCTCTCTCAGACCGCGATGGAATCGTCAACGAGCTCGTAATCGAGTTCCAGCGGGTTGCGCTGGGGTTGGTGTCGCTGGAGCGAGAGCAGAAGATCGAGCACCGATTCCATTCGAGCCATCGATTCGTTCGCCTGCTCCTGCGTGATTCGTCCCGCCGAAACGAACTTCGGGTAGACTCGGCGTCGAATCGCCAGCTCCCGACGCACTTCCGCAATCATCTCCTCATAGGTATGCATTGCTCCACCTCGCATAGAGAATATACCCTGCATTGACGAACGCAAGAAGCCTCGACGAGACTTTTTTTTGAAACGGACGCATAAAATAACGATTCGATGCTCCCGCATCAATCCTCTATAGAGGTATGCTATAGAGTGAGGTGATACGATGCAAGGACGAGAACCGACGAGTTATGCGCCGGAGGGCGCGTATCTTCGGTATCACACGAAGATACCGCGCTGGCTGCGGGAGTTTCTGGTGAGTAAGCGTCCGATTTCCGTGCCGATACGAGGCTACTGGGATCGGTACTTGCGCTATCTGCTGGATCGACACGAGCGCAAACTTCTGACGCGCCCACTCCCTGATGTGCGTCATCTCTTGCATTACGAAGACGAGATGGCAGGGATGGGATTCTATGACGCGGAGAACAAGCGTCGGCTGTTGCGTTTGCGGGAGCGACTCCAGACGCACATCCGCGAAATCCTGATGGCGCTCCTCTACTATGAGTTCGAGGAGCTGAGGAGGGAAGGAGACGATGGAACGCAAGACTCTTAAGCGGCCGCAAAAGAGCGAGTCATCGAGCTGGAAGTATCATCCCGTCGCTTACTATACTGCGCGTTGCACTTGCCCAGTGCCCTACCCGTCGTCGGAGAGGGGGCAGTACCCTCCACGATGCGGAGAGTGTGGAGGGTACTACACACCGCGAGGAGGAACGAGCGATGGCGAGAAGTGATATTCGTTCGTCCATCGAAATTATACGACGGTATTCGGAGCGTCCGATTGCGTTCCTGCCGATTTACGCTCGTATCACGGGCAGTATCACCGCAGGGCTGATGCTGTCGCAGTGTAAGTACTGGGCGATGCGTGCAGGCGAGGACGGCTGGTGGTACAAGACGATGGACGAATGGCAAGCCGAGACGGCGATGAGCCGTGCCGAAATCGAATCGGCACGACGCCGACTCGTGCAACTCGGAATCCTCGAATACGAACGGCGCGGACTGCCCGCCAAGGGCTGGTATCGGCTCAACTGGGAGCGGCTGGCGACGATTCTGCTCGAAGCGGACGCGCTCGAACCCGACGAACTCGACGAACCCGAACCCTGCAATCAAGATCGAGAGAATCCCGCGAACTGGATGGCAAGCGAACCAGATGGCGAGTCTCCCGCGAACCAGATCGCTGAATTCCAGCGATCTGTGCCGCCAGATTCTGGCGATCTGTATCGCCGAAATCCAGCGGTCTATTTAAATAAGGAATCAGAGACTACCTCAGAGAGTACATCAGAGAAGATCGACTCTTGTCTCGCCGATGGCGAGACGAGTGGCGATGTCGGTCTCGATTCCGCATCTTCCGTATCTTCCGAATCGTGGGAGTCGGCGTGGGAGGAGTTTCGTTCCCTGTATCCGCGTCGTGGGACTCGTGCGATGGGCTGGTCTCGTGCGAAGCAGAAGTTTCTTTCGCTGGTGCGTCGTGAGCCGAAGGTGTTGCCCGCGTTGCTGGCAGGCGTGGCGGAGTACCGCAAGGAGATGGTTCGCACGGGCAAGATGGGCACAGAGTATGTGGCGATGCCCCTCACTTGGCTCAACCAGCGACGCTGGGAGGATTATCAAAACCTCGCCGATTTGCCCGCTCCTTTGCGCTCTGTGGGGCAGGTTCTGCAAGAGACGAGATTGGATGCCCCTCCGCCTCCAGAAGGTACACAGAGGGCAAACCAGACGGCAAATCCTGCCGATTCGAAAGCGATTGCCGACGCTTGGCGGCAGTTCATGGAACGGTATCCGCCGCGAGAGACCCGTGCGATGGGCTGGCGGAACGCCTACCACGCGTTCCTGCTCGCGCTGGAAGAGGGCGCCACGCTCGACCATCTGGTGCACTCGGCTGAGTCGTATGCCCGCGAGTGCCATCGGAGCGGAGCGACGGGCACGTCCCGTGTGCTGATGCCCGAACGGTTCCTGCGTGAAGGGCGATGGCGGGACTACGAGCCGTCCTCGCCCGTGAAGCCCATCGAGCCTGAATCGCCCGTCACAGACGAGTGGCGTATCGAGCCGTGCGAGGGCGGATACCGCATCCTCTACCACGGCGCGCCGCTGGAAGGCGTCTACGATACACGCACCGAAGCGTTGCGATCTCTCATCCGCTATCGGTCGGGACTCAACGCAAGCGCGGTATCGGACGGTTCGGCTGGCTAATCGGCACGCGCTGCCCCAGTTGGAGGTAGGGGAGCCCGATGTGCCACGCGATGGCGGTCGCCATCACGATATCGTCGTGCGTGCCCTCAGGCGCCCGCGCGGTCAGATTGCCCGTCGGCGTGCGCTCGTAGCCGAAACGGACGAACTCGTTCACTAAATGCGAGTCATTGAGCAACTTCAGCCCGTCATACTCGACCGCCATCGAGAGGCTCCCGATGAGCGCCATCTTCGTGTTGAGCGTGAACTTAATCGCCGTCACGGGAATCCCACGCGCGCGCACCACATCGCACATATGGTCGTTGCCCGTCGCATCGATGCCACACGCCACCACCTGATACCGACGGCACAACTCGATAATCCGCTCCGCCTGCAGATTCCAATCCATCTGGTTGAAACGCTCCATCCAGACCATCGAGCGTGTGGTGACATTGAGCACGACGAGAACGGTCCAGTCTTCGTATTTCGCCAAGTCGGCTCCCAGCACATACTGGTGTCCTGGCTCAGGGAGCGGTTGCGGGGTGGCGGTGAGCGCCTGCAGAAGATTGCGGAACACGACACCGCCTTCAGGCAAGAACTCCGCTTCCAGCTCCTGTCGAATCTCGTCTTCGGAGAGGTCGCGCCGAATCTCTTCCAGTTCGCCTGGTGGCAGGTACGGGTTCGCCGACGACGGATACTGGAACGAGCGAACCTCTCGATTCGATTCCCTGCCCTGCACGAACAGGTCCCAGAACCAGTTCATCGATTTCGGGGTCGAGATGAAGAGCGCGTGCCCTAATCGGTCGATCAGCATCGGACGCAGGTATTGCGTCCAGACTCGCCGTTCTCGAATCGACGCCGCTTCGTCGACGACGAGCAGATCCAGCGAGCGTCCCTGCAGGTTTCGCTCGTTCTCGGCGGTGCGCGCCTCAATCGCACCGCCCGACTTGAGCGTCACACAAAAATGCGGACTCTGCACTTGCCGTTCGATAGCGTTCTCGGCATCGAGCCGTCTGAGTATCGGGCGGAGACTGGTCAGGATGGGCACGGTCAGGTCATAGATGGGCGCGACAATCCAGACCTGCCCGCCCATCAGCGCGTAAGCGGCCGCTTCGTGCGCCGCGAGCATCGACTTGCCGAACCGACGCCCACACGCCACCACTCGGAACCGTGCAGGCGAATACGCAATCGTCTGCTGAGCGGGATGCAAGTGGAATCCCAGCCATCGATAAATCGGTTCCTTCCAGAGCTCAGGACGGAGCGCATTCCACGGCGTCAGCGGAATCGGGTTCGCATTCAGTCTCATCCGATTGAGGGGCGAGGCACGATTCGAGTTGGGCACGACGCCGAATCTCGTCGTAGACCGCTTCCAGCGACGACGCCGACGCATTCGATGCGGACGCGCTCGAACCCGAACTCGACGGCATATACAAACCCAGCATCGTCAAGATATCGACAGCACACTGACGCCGATCCCGCAACGGAGCCGAACTCTCCCGCATCCCTGCAATCAGCGTCGCTAACGCCACCGGCGCATTCGTCTGCAACGCCTCATAATAGAGCTTGAGCGATTCCTCCGCCCGGCGTCGAACCCATGCCTCACGCCGAATCGCCCAGCCATACTTCTCGGACCAACGCCGAATCTGACGCATCGAGACCCGCAACGCACGATGGTTCAGCTCCTCGCACACCTTCCGATACGATTGCGTCTCCCGATACCGCAGATACGCCAGATACGCCAACTCAGGCTCGCCCGGAACACGCTGTTCCCAATACTCGTATCCTTCCGCGTCTAACCGCTCGAAATCCACGCGGCACTCAACCGGACGCCTGCGACTGACGGTAGAAATCGACGAGGTATTCGACGACACGAGAATTCACCTCCTTCAGTCCGAGCGATTCGGCAATCTGCATCATCGTCTCATATCGCCCCACATCGATCTTGACGATGAAGACGCGCGTCTCAATCGCATTCGCCATCGGCACCGGCGCCGAACCCGACGATACCGCCGGTGCCGACGACGGAACCGAACTCGCAGAGACCACCGAACCCGCAGAGGGCGCCGAATCGACAGACGACACGCGGGGCGAAACCGTCTCTGCAGACGCCTTCTCCTCGTCGTCATCCCATTCGTTCGCGTCGTCTTCAAACGACTCTGCCGACTCCTCTTCCAGACTCGAACCCGACTCCGCCGACGCCCCACGCAACGATTCCAACACCGCATCGGTCGTATCGTGCAGCGGCGTCAACTCCAGCGAATCGGACGACTCCGACAGCAACGCTCGCAACGAAAGCTCAAACGCCTCGTCAACCCACGACTCCTGCAGAATCGAATGAATCGTCTCGTGCCCTAAGAGACGAAGCTGGTCGTAGTCCCACTCGCTCATCTCGCCGAGACGGTTGTCCGCGATATTGTACGCCATCGCTTTCGAGTCATCGTCGTCAACATAGTACACCCAGACGGTCTCCCAGCCCAACGCCTTCGCCGCCTCGTAAACGCCGTGACCCGCCAGAATCTCGTTCGTCGCACGACGCACCACCAGCGGACGACGCTGACCGAACGTCTGCAAACTGGACATCAGCGCACTAATCTGCTCCGGCGTATGACGACGAGTGTTGCGTCCAAACGGACGCAACGATTCGATCGAAACCCAAACCGCATCCGACGATGCAACAGGCGATTCGGCTGACACATCAACCTTCTTTGTCTTGCGTGTCATACTGGATTATACGATACACGCTCCCAACATCCTATCGTATTCTCTTCACGGAGGCAACACGATGAGACGAAAGCGCACTTTGCACCCGAAAGCGGCAACGCCCGCCCGAGCCCGTAAGGAGACAACGCAGAAGAAATACAATGTCGTCAAAGCCGACACGATGTGGGAGATGGCGAAACGCGGCGAACTCCGATACCGAACCGATACCGCCGCCGAATGGCTCGGACAACACCGACAACGACTCAAACGCGCCAATGTTCCGCTCGAAACGCGCGAGAAGGTCATTCTCGGAGAAATTTCTCCCGCAACGGCGATGCGACAACGGAAACGAGTCGCCACCGCCAAGTCGGGACTCGCGCCCGCACGACGAACCCGATCGACAGGGAGGTGAACTCGAATGGCAATCGGAACGACGAAACCCAACATCGCACGACGCTCGAAACCCGTCGCCCAGACCCTGCGACGCCATACACTCGGCATCACCTGCCACCACCGACTGCCAACCCTGCGGGAAATCCACGCGCACCCGCAACACAAACGAACTCCCCTCTTCCACCGACACGACGCCTTAAGACGCCGAAGCCGAGCCTGAACCTCCACCCTCCCACCCCACAAGCGGGAGACGAGACGGCTCCACTCGTCTCCCGCTCGCACCTCGCGTCCGATCGAAAATCGCGCCCCCGCCGAAGCACGCAATAGATACCCTATAGGGTATAGTAGAGCGCATGGAGGAACAAACGATGGAGACGACGGTATCGATGGATATTAGGGCGTTGATCCCGCTCGCACAAGAGGTGTCCGAGACGCTGAAGGCGTATGCCACGCGGGCGGGGCTGGTCGTGGATGTGCGCGGACAGAAGTATCTCCGTGCGGAGGGGTGGTACTTCGTCTGCATCTCGATGGGCATTCCGATTCCGAGAATCGTTGAGATTCGTCCTGCTGAACGCACGGGTGGGCATTACGCCTACATCGCTACGGCGGAAACCGAATGGATGGGGCACTTGTATCAGGCGACAGCGCTTTGTGCCTCTAACGAGAACGGCACTCGTGGCGAGTATGCCGTCTTGAGTAAGGCTCAGACGCGCGCCGTGGTGAAACTCATCCGACTTCTTGTCGGATGGGTGCCGCCGATGGCGGGCTATCAGGCGACGCCTTACGAAGAGGTTGAAGAACCGACTGTCGAGGTGCGCCCTGTCACGATTCCTGAGTTGCGGAATCGGGCACGCGCGCTCTTCGCGAATCAGCCCAACCGTTTCAGGGAGATACTCCGTGTCGTCTATGACACCGATTCCTTGAGTAAGCTCACAGCGCAACAGCGTCAGGAGCTGGCTCAACGATTCGAATCGATCGAGCGCGGGGAGGATTTTTACGAATCGTTTCCTGAAATGCTCCCATATGATGAGCGTGAGTGACCGGCGCCGATGCTCCGTCCCCGTCCCCGTTCCCCTGTGGGACGAGGACTTCCGCTGTCGACGTGGCGGACGGCGAGTCTCTCGCAAAAAATGGGGAGGCGGAGGATACGGCTAACTCAATCGCTCACGCTCGAATCGCTCGACCTCCTCCCGCGCGATGCGAAACGCCTTAGGCGAAACCCGCACCACACGAATCTCGCCTCGCCTTATCAAGTTGTATATCGTGTTTCGGTGAACGCCCCACCTCTGGGCAACCTCCCGAACACTCAAATACGGCTCCGTCCGATGAACCATAGTGCCTCTATTGTACCGTCTTGCACCATCCCCACCGAAATTCCTCGCTACCCCGCCCCTTGACTTTTCCTTGTGCAATATGGTATAATATGGGCATCATGGGAGACACGACCATTTTCTATAGGTTGCAGGACGAGCCGGAATTTCAGACATCCCCATCGTGGGATGCCCCTCGCAGTGGGCTTGAAGTAGAAAACCCTTGCGAGGAGTATCCTGGTTTTTACTGGGCGTATGACGAAGAGGCCCAGGAGTGGTTGCTCGTTCGGGAGGAGGATGCCGAACGAGCCGATGCTGGGGAGGAAGTGGACGCCTTCGTCCCAGGTCTATTCGGCGTCGATGACGCCGAAGGGATTATTGATTATTGGGACGACTATTGCGTCCGCTCTCCAGACCTGTGGGTCTGCATCTACGAGGGCAAACCCACTTCTCTGTCTCGAATAGACGGGGATGTCTTTGAGCCGATACGGCTCGTAGAGGCCGTCCCCGTGCTGGAGTTCATTGACAGAGAAGACATCGAATAATCTCTCTCGTCTCCATAGCTCCATTTCGACCCCGCGCTCGATCGATTCGAAAGCGAGTGCGGGAGTTGTCCGCCGTGTCGTGCTACCACTGTCGGGCTCACCCATAGGCTATCGATGCGGTGTTGCGGTTCCAGATGGGCGAACGGGCGCGTGTCACGCAACCATTGTTTCGTCTGGATAATGACATCGATTCGTGTCCAGCCCGCGCGTTCCAGCGGGGCATAGACAGGATGCGGGTTCCCCGATAGAATCGCCATTCCCTTCAGAGTCAGCAGACGCTCCGTCAACTCCCGATGCTCCTTCATCGTCATCTCGTGCCGATAGAGCCCTTTCGTGCAGGTCTCAGGCACATACGGCGGGTCCAAATAGAAGAGCGTCTCTTCCGTATCGTATCGTGCCAGAATCTCTCGAAAGTGTCGATTTTCGATACGGACGTTTCGTAGACGCTCACGGACACGAGGCAACTCCCGCAACTTGCGATACCAGTTGCGGTCACTGCGCGGATTCGAGTGCTTATCCGAGATACGGCTATAGCACCATGCGCGTCCGAACGCGCTCTGAAAACTCAGTCTCAACACGAAAAACCATGCGCGGGCGCGGTCTCGTCCATTTTCGAGTGTCTCCCACTCCTCACGATAACGACGATACAATCCGTGCGAGAACGGTGCCATATACAGTCGATGGTAGAACGCACAGAACAATTCGTCGGATTGAATCGTGCGAAAGAAATGCACGAGCCCCGCATCGATATCGTTGTAGACCTCGACGGGCGCAGGTGTCTTCAGGAACAAGACTTGCCCGCCACCGCCGAACACCTCGACATAAACCGAATGGGGTGGGAACAGAGGCAGGATCTTGTTAATCGCCCTAAGATACTTCCCGCCTGTCCAGCTGACTGGGGAGACGAACCGTTTCGACATCGCCAGAATTTACGAATCGTCCGTATCGTTGCGTTTTCGGGCAGAGCCAGAGGCTTTCGTATCGATACTGCGCTTGCCCGCTCTGCTTCCGACGATGCCACGACTCGTTTCGCACGATCCAATCGAGGCGTTGCCAGCCTATCGATTCGAGACTCGTATAGAGCGGGGATGGCACGCCCGAAAGAATTGCCATCCCCTCCAGATTCAGAAGATGCGTCAGCAGCGATTCGTGGTCCGATTCCGACATCGCGCACCGATACGAGTTCTGCACGCCGAGATAGGGCGGGTCTAAGTAGAACAGTGTCGTCGGCGAGTCATACCGACCGAGAATCACACGGAAGTCCTCGTTTTCGATGCGGACGTTCCGTAGACGCTGGTGGGCGCGTGGGAGGTCTCGAACCGCTTTCGCCCACGAATCGGGCGGGCTCTTCCCCACACGACGGTAGCCTCAGCCCGACAGAATCCCGTTGTTGAACCCCATCCGTGCCCCGCCGTACCAGAGGGCGATTCGAACCAGACGGTTCTCCAACGACGCCAGCGTGCCCGTCTTGAACGCACGACGCACCCATAGCGAATACGGCACTCGCTGCACCGCACGATACCAGCGCGAGAACCCTTCGACCGACTTCAGCATCCGAAAGAACTCGACCAGCTCCGAATCGAGGTCGTTGTAGACCTCGATGGCGGACGGGGATTTCGCAAACAGCAACTGCGCGCCTCCGCCGAACGGCTCCACATAGCAAGTATGAGGCGGGAACCGTGCGACAATCCACGAGGCAAACGACGATTTCCCAGCGCACCAAGTGACGGGCGCACTTACTCGTCGGGTATCCATCGTGCTTGCACCTGTGTCTCTCCGAACCGTTCGCCCCAGAGCCGATGGGACACCTGCGTCACCAGATACCGCTTCCCGACGGTATCCAGACGCAGACATTCCAGCAGCAGAATCATACCCACTCGCAAACTCGGTGTGAAGAGCGTGGTGAACGAGACCGTCTCATAGGGATGACGCATCCGTGCGAACGCGGTCTCCGCCGCCGCGCGGGCGAACTCCAACCGCGCGAACTGGCTATCCGCCCACACGAACGGTTGCGGATACCCGATATAGTTCGGAGCGTTGAAGTTCGTGAGCGACTGCGAATCGACTCGGTGCGAGACCGTCGGAAGCCACATCGGGGCATAAGCGTCCAACCCCACCACCGTAATCTGGTTTCGTACCTGTGACAAGTCTCGATGATACTGAATCGTCTGAATCAACTCATCGGGATGATCCGTCACCTCGCGGTAGATTCGATCGAACCCTGCAGGCACACGGAACTTGTGGAACTGCAGGAACCCTTGATGATCGAAGTAGAGCACATACCCGATAGTGCTGGCGATGCGCGACATCGCATCCCAGAGGTTCACCCCAGAGAACCGTGTGAGGGGCGTGCCCGCTCCACCGACGGGCAGGAACCACGCGGGTTCTGAAGACGGCACTTCGTCGTAGGGGTTCTCAGGCACGAGCGATTGGAACCCCAACTGCTCACGCCGAATCCCGCCCAGCGCCGCCAGATACGCCATCGCATAGTAGACGTTCCATCCGTCCATCCACGCAATCCACCACCGCGGTTGCGCCAACTGGCAGGTGCGGTCTTCTGCCAGCAACTGCACCGTCTGCAGACCGGCGCTGTCCGACCCGACACTCATCTGTCGATTCAGATAGCCCGTGAAGAGGATGCTGTCGTCCGATGGGATTTCCGAGACGGTGCGATATCCTTCGATCTGGATCGCGTGATGTCCGCGTGCGCCCCAGTATCGTGCGACGGAGCCGTCCGGGTCTTGCAAGCGCAACTGCGCACGAGAGCGCACTTGCAGACGTCCGACATCGAACTGCGAACTCACCTGCACCTCGTTCGGATAGAGCATCAGCGGGAAATCGATCACCGACTCTTCCTGTTCCTCGTATTCCAGCTCCACCGCTTGCACGAGAGGCGTCTTCGAGCCGTACTGCGAACCGCTTGCGGGCGTCGAGGTCAGACGAAGCGTATAGCGCGCTTCTTCCCGCGCGTTCTCGTCAAACTCCACTTCCACATCGGTATCGGACGGCCGCGACCCACGCTCCCGCACTCGAACCGTCGGGTCCTCCGTCGGCACGAAACCCAGCACATGGTCACCATACTCCACTTCGCCCTCCGATTCAAAGAGCAGCGGGTAGACCTGACAACTGAACATCTCGTAGTTGCTCCATTCCACCCAGACCGCACGAATCGTATAGGATTTCAGTTCGTATCGTGGCGGTTCGGGGTCGCCATCACTGTCCTCGTCGGTATCGACGCTCGTTCGAACCTCCAGCGGGCAACGGAGCGGGTCGGTCCGACCCTCGCAGAACCAGAGCAGTTCGTCGCCTGCCACCCAGACCGTATAACTCTTCAGCGACGCCACCACCTGCGGTTCCTCTCGATACGGCATCCAGTTCTGTTCGGATTGCGAGTCTTCGGTCGCCATCGTTCGAATCGACTCCCAGAAGACCGTTCCGCCCGATTCGAGAGTCGCACGAGTGGTGCGCGCTTTGAGCATCGTCGGTTCGATCCCTGTCGAAATCACGAGGGCATACCAGTCCGTCTCCACCTCGTCGTTCCATTCATCGTCGTCCGACTCGTTCCAAACGCCGACCACCAGCTTAATCGTCGGTTTCGACGGAGCGGACAGCGAGGCGGGTTCCAGACGACATTCGAATCGCATCGCTTGGAACGAGCCGTCGGTACTCATCCAGCGTCGAGACTGGTCACTGGAAACGACTTGTGCGCGCTCACACAAGACCGATTCGACCTCCGTATTCGGGCACGGTTCGAACCAGAGCAGATAAGACTGACCGCCTGAACTGTACTCCCAGACATTGCCGACGCCCGTCCGCGTGCCCAGCGAGGTCGGCGTGACGGAATGACGCCAAGTGAGTTTCAGTCCTGACGCTACGAGATGAAACGCGCAATCGTGCGCGTGCGGTTCACAAACTTCCCGTAAACGAACGCAGTTGAGATGCGGGTCGACCACCAACCGCGCGCGATCCTCGCCTTCCATCGACCACGCACTCTGTCGACCGACCATATCGGTCAGCACCAGCGCCGGTTGCGTCACGCGTCCCCAGACCGCTTCAGGGTTCGCTACCACGCAGAGACACCACGACTGAATCCGCATCGCTTATCCTCCACGATTCTCAAACGCATCCAACTCGCGCAGGAACGATTCCAACTCCCGCGCCGAGTCGGGATGCGCCTGCTCAAACGCACGCTGCCATTTCGAATCAATCGCTCCTAACTGACGGTAATCACGCGCCAGACGAACGAGCAGCCCGTGCCCGAGCGGGCAAGAGACCGTCTTCCCTGATGACCACCGCTGGCACAACCGCAGATTCTCCAGGAACCGCTTCAACGACGGGAACTCCGAGAAGGGCAAGACCCGCTTGAAGTACTCGTAGAGCGCTTCTTTATTGTCTTCTCCCAGCGTGCTCAGAATACCCCTCCAGCCGACACCTGTCTGATACGAGATGATGGACAACAGTTCGAACAGCGCACGACCGTATTTCATCCCGTAGACCGAATCCAACCACACTGACATCGGAACATAAGGCGACATGAGAAGATGGGCGATGAAGTTGTGCGAGTAAGAATAGATATTGAGCCCGCCTCTCGTGGCGTCGTCTATCAGCGCATCCCGATCGCGTTCCCAAACCGCGCGGGCGACTCGTAGCATCTCCGATACAGGATTCACAGGACTCGAACGAATCGTCTCGATCACAAACTGTTTGACGGCGGCGTAGGTATCACGAAGGTCGTCCTCAGGAGCATACTGTTCTATCAGCGGATGGAGCGGTTTGTCCCATCGCATTGGAATATCCATCGAACTGTCGGACGGCAAGAAGAGCGAAAGCCCCTTCACCACCAGCTCCCGCATATACCGTAAATAGTCATACGGGATGAGGAAGGTGTCCAGTGCGTTGTCGACTTGGGTTCGCTCTTTGATGGCGAGAACGGCTCCGACCGTCGCCGCCGAGGCGCCCCACTTCGCCATACGAGTGACGATATCCACAAACTGTTCCATCCGTCGCACACGTTCCAACGACGAGAGGAGCGTTCGAGCGATTTGAGCGCCGACTCGATCGATCCCGTACTGCTCACCGTACCAGTGTGTCCAGGAAGACATCCGTCTCCACTGTTCCCATTCCGATTCGCTCCATTCAGCAGGCGCCGATTTGAGCCGCGATTCGTTCTCGGCGAACTCGATGACCATCTGGTTCAGCCCGTGCCAATCGACGGGCAGACGCTCGCTCGATGAGAACGGAGGGGAATCCATCATGCGTTTCCATCGGTGTGTCTGGTAGGGTTTCCCATCCCGTTGGGCGGTGACGAGAACTCGTCTCAAGTGCTCGCGGTTCTTCAACCATCGACGAGGACGGTTCATCGTCACCCTCCTGGAAGCGGTTTCTTGATGCGCGGTTTCGGCATCGGCGTCTTCTCCAGCAGTTCCCACGCTCGTGGTGCGTGCTGGCGCAACTGCGCACGCTGACGCGCCTTCAACGCCTGATACTCTTGCAGTTTCCCTGCGATGACCGCATCGAGGAACAGGCTCGGTTCCGACAGATGAGACTGGATTGCCATCAGCTTATCGAACCATTCCAGCGGGAGAGTGCGCTGGATATGCTTCGCAAACTCGATCATCTGGCTCCCGCCCACATCGAAATGCGAATGGAGATGCCACTCCACGACCGAATCGGACGTTTCAGAAAGATGCGCCAACGCTTCCACCATCTTCAGCGTCGTCTCGGGATCGAACCACGCACGATACGCCGCGCGAGACCCTTCCTGGCTCATATCGTGCAAGAGCGTCGAATAAAGGAGGCTCTGAACCAGCGCGGTGAACGCGTTGAGGTTCCCGTCTTTGTCGACTCGCTTCATCGCCTTCACTTCTGGGTTCCGTGCCAGAGTGAGCAGGTTCTCTGCCATTCGTCGAGCGGGGTTCACCGACACAACGGAGAGCCATTCCCGTTGGACATAGTCGGTATACCCCGCCTGCAAAACCGATTCGTCATTCGGGTCCCCACGACGCGCCAGATACTCCCGTACCAGCGGATGATTCAAGTCCGGTTGCGAAAGGAACTCGTCTCGGAACGGAACCATTGTGAGAACCATCAGTTGGGCGTCGCCTGAGAGACTCCAGCGGAGAGGATGCGTCTCGTCCAGCAACGAGGGAGTCTGCCCGATCGGAGTGGAGACCGCTTGGAGGGCGCCTTCGGCGACGAGGGGATGCCGAATATCGCGCGCGGCGTGCAAGAACAGAACTCGAAACACAGACGCATCGGGAACGTTTTGCGCACGACGCACGAAGGTGGAGACCATCGCACGGACGAGAGTCTCGTCGCTCGCCCACTGACGAAGCGTCTCGAAAAGACCGTGCGCACGAACCGCATTCGACTCCCTCGTCTCGTCCCATTGTCCCGCGGAGTAGACCAACAACGGTTCGAACGCCGAACGAACCGCGTTCTCGTAGGCGAAACGGTCGGGCGTAATGCTCAACGGAGGCGACGAGAGTGGCGAAACCCGCTTCCATCGGCGTGTTTGATAAATTCCTCCGTCCTGCTTCTTCGCGGTGACGCGCACGAGCGTGAGACCCGAACGCCCCTTCAATCGTCGTGACATACTGGAGTTTACGATTTCCGTGCCTGTTCCAAGAGCCAGTCCAGCAGAGCGTGATGCGCTGGCATCGTGTACTGCTGCTTCCACGCCTCCAACTGCAGAAGATGCTCCCGTGAAACCGTCTGCTGGAGATAGAGCGCGATATCGGGCAGTTTCGAATCGGCGAGAATGGGATGCAGAACATCGGAACTCTCAGTTCGAGATTGTATTTCGAGGAGCGTTTCGATGAGTGTCAGAAAGTGGCGTCGTCCGTACCAGCAATCGAGGAAGAAGGCGCTATGCGCACGCTCTTTCGGGCGATAGTATCGCATCGTGAGGTCGTCGACGAGAAGCGCCGCTTTGTGATCCCACAGTTGTGGCGTGGTCTTCAGAGTTGCCCGAATCGATTCGAACATGCGTTCGGGGATGGAGATGGGCAGTGGTTCCCAAGTCTGCTGGTAGTAGACGGGATAGGCTTTCTCGACCCACTGGATTCGCTCTTTGTCGGAGCGAATCTCGGATGGCGGGTCGGGCACATACTCACGATAGACATTCCGTTCAGGGGAATCATACTCATCCTTGAAAAGAATCAGCGTTTCTCCCATCAGGTGGGAGTAGAGGATTCGTCGCATCCACGGATCCGACGGGTCGTAAAGGCTCTGGGCGTTCGAGCGGATGCAAATCGGGATTCCGTCCGCGACAACGCCGCGTTCGATGGCATAGAGGCAAGCGAGATTCGTCACAGGATGCATGATATCGCAGAACGCGACACAGAGCGAATGGAGGTCGAGCGAAGGATCGTTTTGCAGAGCGTATTGCATTGCACGGTAGAAGACCTTCGCGCCCTGTTCGAGTGCGGTTGCGGTGTCGGAACCCCGCGTGAAGAATATCTCATCGATGCGGTCTTGGATCGCTCGCCGCATCGAATACGCTTCAGGATTGCTTCTATCTCGGCGGGGACCGTGGCTCTCCACCCAGTGCCAGATGGAATAGGCGAGCGAAGCATAGCCTTCCAGATCGACACGGACACGCTTTGGGAACGCGAGACTCGTCTCGGATTGGGCATGCTTCCACCGATGTGTTTGATAGGTTCCCCCGTCCTGCTTCTTAGCCGTGACGAGCACGCGCGTGAGGTCTGGACGCCCCTTCAACCGACGAGCCATACCAGAGTTTACGAATTGGGCGTGTCCGGTTGTGTCTCGTGCCAGAGTCGTCGGAGGAACGCGCGTTCCCGTTCCGACCCGTTTCGGAGGCTCCGAAGTCTGGTGGCGACTTGTGGGTTTCGTGTCTGTCGGTATCGTCGTGCGAGGTATCGCACGCTCACCCAGCGCACGAGCTGGTTCGGGTCCGATTCGAGGGGCGTCTGCATCAGCAGGTGCAGTGCGAGAAGCGCGTCAGGATAGAACTCGATGTTCCAGTTGAGTTCGAACGCGACGCGGAGCGCCAGCAGTGCCAGTCGTGGCTGGTTATAGCGCGCTTCGTTGAAACAGGTTCGGAGCCATTCGGCACGGTCTTGCAGATTGAGCCGTGTCAGCCATTCGGCGAGGTGGCGCGCGAACTGCTTCCGCTGGGCTTGCGTCATCGTCTGGAGTTGCGAGTCGCCCCATTCGTGGTGGTTGATGGCACGGAGCCACGATTCGAACCACGGCTCGAAGTGCCATCGTGTTGGAGCCGATTTCGGAACCCGATGTTGCTGGTGGTATTTCAGGAGGCAATCGAATGTCTCGACGGTATACGGCACGCCGTCGGGCAGATACGGCAAGAACCGCAGGAAACCGTAATCGTCCGATTCGTGGAACCAGTACCACGCCACCTGTTCGGGCGTACTCGTTCCGAATCGGGAGAGTCCGATCGTATCGTTCAGGCTCGGTTGCGTCGTCGCTCGTTTTCTCATCGTCGTCTCGCCTCGTCTCCACTTATACCCTATCGTGTATCACGGAGGAGAGACGGCGTTGCGAGCTTTTACGATGGGACGCTTCGTATACTCTTCTCGATGGTCTCGTTGCGTGTGGTGCCTCATCAGATGAGCGAATCGGTCTTGGAGCGCGTTCGGGATTGGCGTCCTGTGCTTTACGAGGTGGCGAACCTCTTGCGTGCGGAGTTCCGACATCAGTTTGCGGTGGGCGGTGACCCGCCGTGGCGCCCGTTAGCTCCGTCGACGGTGTCCGTGAAGCAGATGTTGGGATTGCCCAGCCAGTTGCGCACACGGAGCGGACGGATGCCCCAGCGTCTCTTCCAGCGTGGGCAACTCGCACCGACGAACATCTTGATTATGACAGGCGATTTACGGGATTCCGTCGTGCAGAAAGCGCATCCAGACCATATCGAGCGGGTCAGTAAGGAGCGGTTAGAAATCGGCACCAAGCATTGGCTCGCGCCGATACACCAGTATGGCACGCGCCCGTATCGAATCGTGCCGAAACAGAAGCGTGTGCTGGTCTTCTATACTTCGAGCGGGATTCGGTTCGCCCGTGCGGTCTACCATCCTGGCGTGCCAGCTCGCCCGTTCTTGCGGGTACGGGAATCGACGGCACAGACGATACGGCAGAAGCTCCAGCGCTATCTTGCGGGGGAGGAATGGGAAGAATGAAGCGTCCGACGCCGACGATGGAGACGGTCGACATCTGCCGATGTGACGAACAAGATCGTGTGACCTTCACCACGCCGACGGAGACGGGCGATGACGAACCCATCGAGCTCTGCCAGCGTTGTGGGCGGATTCATTCCGTTCCGAAGCGGATGCGGATGGAGACGAACGAATCGCCCAAGACGCTCCACGATTGGGTGCAAACCGCGCTCGTCGCCGAACAGCATAACTTAGACCGACTCCTCGATCTCTATCAAGAGCGGGTCGGGGAATGGGAAGAGGAGCTGGAGTCGGTGGATGAGCAGTTATCGGTCTATCGTCGTCGGTATCCGCAGACTCCGAACAAACCGAGCGCGCATCATTCCCAATCGATGCGAGACTACGAACGGCTCCTGCGACGGCGTGCCGAACTCGAATCGCTGATTCATACCGTGCGGGAGACGCTCGCTCTGCTCGAAGCGGAAGACGACCCGGACGAGGAGCAGTTCGAATCGGTTCGGAAGTTGGCAGGCTTGCCCGACCTGAATATCTGGTCATACTCGTCGTCGGAGAGCTCTGTCCAGAATCGAATCCAGAGCGAAGGGAGCGACGCGAACAGCGACACGACTCGTGCGGAGAATGCAAGCGGGGAGGAGCCGGACGACGAACCCGATGACGGATTGGATGAATCGGCGCGTCCGTCCGAAGACACGATCGAGCCTGACGAACCGCCATCCGAACCTCCGTCGCCCCGTAAGTCGGAATCGTGAGCGAGAATCGCATCGAACAGTTTGCGCGGGTATTTCACGCCCAACATCTTCAGATGTTGAAGTATCGAGAGAAGTTCAGACACGATGAAGAACCCGCAGACCAGCGAGAAGGTCGGAAGTTGAGACAGAGGCGAAACGCGCCCAAGTTCGTAGTGGATATACCCGACGACCAGTACGAGGATGAGCACCGAGATTTTACGCACCATCCCGATTCGGCTAATCCCGCTGTGCAGTTTCCGTTGTGCGTATGCACGCAGCAGTCCGAGCGCGACATCGGCGATCATCACGATCAGCAGTGCTTTCAACATCGAGAGCATTGGCGCATCCATCATTTCGCCTCCATATCGATTTCGACGGCGTTCCCTTGCGGGTTCTTATCGTGGTATTCCATGACCGCCGAACGTCCGCCATGCTTGGTGGTGACGACGCCCCACACTAAGGGCACGTTCATCTCCCGTGCGTGTTCATAGGCTTTCGTGATGTCGCTTTCGGTTAGGTGTCCGTCGGTCAGGACAATGATGCCTCCTACTCGCAATTGCGGGTTCTCGGATTTCTTCTTCTTGAAGTAGGCGACGCCTTTCGACATCTCCGTCCTGCCCCCGATTTTCCACTGTTCGAGCTGGCGTTTGATCTCCGCTTCGGTCGTCGTGGGAGCCAGCACCATCTCGCCCTTCACTTCGACATCGGTGGGCACGACCGTGACCGTGGCGCCGAGTTGCTGGGCGATGGATTTCGATTCCGTGATGAGTTGGGCGAGTTCTTCGACGGAGACCGAACCGGACACATCGACCACGACCCAGTAGTTCGGACGATGGGGAGAGGGCACGGCGCGCGGGAGTAGTATCCGACGCTTGCGGAGCGCCGCGTCCGCAGGATGCGAGGCGCCCGGACCGTAGCGCCACCAGTCATATCGTCGGGAGAGGCTCGAGAAAAGACTGCGTAGCTTCTCGCGCCAGTTCACTTTCGAGCGTCCAATCTGTTCCAGATACGCCTGCACGCCACCGGGGATATTGCCCGGTTGACGACCCCAAGCATCACGCAGATGCTGATCCCGCTTGCGGGATTCTTCCTTCTGCTCACGCAGCCAGTCGTCCAGCCCTTTGTCGTCGAGCCCCAGTTCCTGCTTCAGCTTCTCACGGAGTTCATCGTCTAAGGGGCGGACATCGTTGTTGCGGTCACCGTAGGGATCGATAAAATCCTCCTCATCGTCCACAGGATCGCCGAACACGCCGGGGGGCATCTTCTCTTGGGATGGGGCTCCGTCGCCACTGCCGTTCCCACCACTGCCGGGACTCGAACATTGCCCTTTCTTGCATCGTCCCTTCTTCTTGGGCGGACGAGGGAGAAACGATTTCACTTTGTCGATATTGTCGATCATTTTCGACATAATCGATTCGTAAATCATATCCTCGCCGACGAAGGACATCTTTTCTCGATGGACGCCTATCTCCCGATCGGGCGGGGAGCTGAACCACGAATCGAGTTCTTCGTTGATTTCCATGTCCTCTGCGAGATTGTGGAGCGTATGGAGGGCGCGTCGAATCACCGACGAGTTCGGGTGGAGCGTGACGCCGTAGGTCTTCTGGTAGAACGCTTGGAGTTTCTGGATGGCGTGTTCGCGCCATTTCGCATTCCAGAGCGTTTGTCGTTGCATATGGTAGTGGGCGATATGTTTGACTTCGTGGACGAGGAGCCATTTCGTCATCTCGATGGCTCGTCGTCGGAGTTCGTCGCGGGTGGGTTCTCGGTGTTCCTTCTCACGGATTTCGTAGAGGGCGCCGAGAATGTACCGCTCGAGATATTCGGGGTTGATCGCGAGGAACTTCCCGTCGACGACGGCGGCGGTGGGCACGGCGTCGGTATAGATTTTCGGGGTGGTGTCCAGCACATACGAGTAGACTCGGAAGTTCGGGTCGGCACGGATTTCTCGGATTGCGGAGGAGACGAGCGAGCGGGCGGGGATGGGGCCGCCAGGCACGGTTTCCTCGTTGAGCGGGTCGGTGAGCCATTTCGGGATTTCGGGCGATTGTTCCTTCGACGCCTGGAGCCCCGTTACGAGAGCGAGTTTTGCGGGCGCGGTGGTTTCGACCGTGACGGTGTTGCCCCTCGCGCGATGCGAGGCGGTAAACGATGCCAGACGGTTCGTATGCACCCAGTAGTGCTGGCGATGTCCGTCTTTCCGTGTGACCAGGACGCGGACGAGACCGCGCGTGCTCGGTGCGTTCATCATGCGTCGTGCGTGCTATAGACCATCCCTTTCAAGACGGCGTCCCAGTTGACGCCGCTTCCAGCGTGCAGGGCGAAGACGGGCTGGAGCGCGCGTCGAACGGACGCTTGTTCCGATTCGGGCAACGAGCCGATGGTATCCATCAGCGGTTTCGAGAAGATTCCGCCTCCGAACAGCATCTCGTGGATGGAGAGGTCGGATTTCGGGGGCGTCGCGTTCAGCGTGGATTGCAGTCCGAATCGGAGCGATTCGACGAAATGGTTCACCTTCTCTTGCGGGGCGTTCAGCATTCGAGCGAGCGTGGCGGTTCGAATGCCTGCGATCGAGTCTCGTGCGTACTCCAGAGGTGTCGGCGAGGTCTGGTTCGGAGGGTAGGTCGGGGTGAGCAGGGCGAGCGTGGTCAGCACGGTTCCGGCGTGGTAGATCGATTCGGCGGCGTCTTTCAGTTGTTCCAGCGAGACGGCACTCGGGTCGGACTCCCACTGGTGGATGACCTCGCGGGCTTTCACGACCTGTCCCATCAGGTTCCCACCGGATGAGACATCGGTCTGCCCCTGTGCGATATTGAGCAGGTTCTCGTCGAACAGGCGTCGCATCTCGTTCTGGGCGTGTTCGTATTTGTTGACCATCGAGGAGCGCGGCGAATTTTCGAGCGTGGTATCGAAGTGGTTCCAGAGTAGGGAGAGGAGGGTATCGGCGAGGGAGTTGGGCACGAGTGCGTGGGGTTCCTTCCCGTAGAGGGCGCGCCCGTCTTCGGAGATATGGAGTTCGGTTTGGAACCCGGCTTCGAGGGCGGTTTGCACCATCGGCACACCGTACTGGGCGACATAGGCATCGAGTTTCTCGTCGTCTTGGTAGATTTTGTTCCACTCCTTATCGGAGACGAACTGGTCGCGTGCGAACTGCACGAGCGGTCGATAGTAAGCGTCGAGCGCGGTCTTCAGCGGGAGCGAGTCGGTGATTTGGTTCCACGATTCGGCGTGGGATTGCGCGATTTCTCGTGCGACGGGTTCGGTCAGCGGGAGGATTCGTGTCTCGTCGCTGGCGCGTTCCATCGCTTCGAACCGTTCCGAGAGGTGTTGCAGGAGCGGGTAGGACGCATCGACGGCGGTGTCCGTGTCGACAAAGACGCTCCCGAGCGCTTGATGCACGATTTCGGTCAGGGCGGGATCGGAGGTATAGTCTCCGTCGTGCAACATCGGGTAGCCTGCGCTCAGATAGCGGGCGATGACGCCTGCGACGATGGCGAGTCGTCTCGGTGTCAGCAGTCGTCGTGGGTAGAGCGGATCGCCTGTTGAGGGGTCGACCACCGTATGGGCTTGCACTTGCAATCCTTCGGCATCTCGTGACGAGGCGAACGCCAACGCTTTCTGGGCGAGTTCCGAGGTATTCGCCCATTCGTTGATGGCGTTCATCACTCGCTCGTAGTTCGAGTTCTGGGCGAGCGCGAGTTCGGCGCGCATCCCGACATCGGGGTCGAACACTTCGTGTCGTTCGAACCATTCGGTCTCTTGTCGAGTGATGGGAATCGTGGCGCCGACGGGCACGGCGCCGGGCTGGTAGCCCACGACATTCGAGGCGACCGATTTGAGCGAGGAGACCTGTTTCACAGCGCCCGTCAGGCGTCGGATACGGTCTTGGAGCGATTCGCCTGTCGCGCCCAGCGCCGATTCGGTCTCCGATTCCGCTCGTTCGAGCAGGCTCGGATTCTTTCCGCCTAAGAACCCGCCCATCTCACCGTAGATGGAGAAGTCGGCGAATCGGTCTTCGATGGCGAGGGCGGCGCGCTCCGCGGCATACGAGTTCGGGTTCGCCAGAGCCACGAACTGGACGGGCACGCCTTCGAACGCGGGTTCCTCCGAACCGGGGTACATCAGGAGCGAGGCGAGCGCGTTACGGATATGCGGGCTCGCCATCTCGAACTCTTCCAAGACGACGAGCAGTCGTCGCCCGTTCTGTTTCGCACGCTGGATCGATTCGTGTATCGATTGGAGAATCGCCGTCTTCGTGGAGGCGATGACTTCAGGGTCGTTCGGGTCGCGCTTCTCTTCGACGATGGTCGGGATGCCAAGAATATCGTGGGGCGTGGTCGCTTTCGAGAGTCCGACGACGGCGACCTCGTAGGGCAGTTCGAGCGCGGCGACTCCGCGCCGAATCGCATCGATAATCGTGGATTTCCCGGCGCCCGGCGGAGAGAAGAGTCGGATGTTAAGTCCTGCGATGCCCGTCTCCGTCCACATCCCTTTCGCTTCCGCCGCGCCCAGAAGCATAAAGAAGTGTCGGAGCCAGTGGTTGCCAAACCGTTCTCCCAGCCAGTCTCGCACGGTCGAGTATCGGTATCGTGCGGGCGTCGATTCGAGACTCTGCGTGAACTGCTCATACTGCTCGATCGTCGGGAGGATTCGAGCTTCGTCGATGTCGCCTTGACGCACCGCCGATTGGAGCGATTCGAGCACTTCAGGTTTCACCCAATACCGCTGGTAGTGCCCGTCCTTACGACGGATGCGGACCAGCACGCAGTCTTTGCAGTGTTTCGGCGGGCTCGATTCGTTCGCGTACGGGTGCAAGAAACCGCCTCCGACCATTCGGCTGACCACATCCTGAGAGGCTCGAAGCGATTCCATCGAGTGTTGCCCTGTCGCCTGCTGGTACTGCTGATGCATCGTCTTTGCGGGGTCATCCGCTCGTTTCGTGATGCGTCGTGCGCGCTCGGCGAGTTCGAGGGATTGCACGGTTCGATTCGATGGCATTCGGTCAGCCCTCCAGTCCGTAGGCTCGAGCGCGTGCCGTCTTCACCGATTCGACGAAGTACGCTCGGTCTTCGTCATCGGGGACCTGCGCAAGGTACAACTCGCACGGGTAGACCAGCGTCTCCACGATGACGGGATCGTCGGTTTGTTGGGCTCGGGACAACATCGCATCGATGGCGCGTTTGAGTGTCGTCCGCGCGGGGATCGACAGCGTCTTCGCCACGCCCGCTCCACGACAGGCAGTGAAGTAGAAGGTCAGCCAGTCAGGGTCGCCCGGACCGAGCCCTTGCTCGAATCGTTCGATGAGTATCGTGAGCTTCTCCCGCAGTTCCGATTCCAATCGGAACGAATCGTCGTTCTTCGGTTTGCGTCGCACGGGTTGCGTCTTAGCCATTTACCATTCCTCCATCGTATACAGTGCGATTTCGACGACCGCCCAGAGATAGGACTCCTCGTCGTCGGTCTCGCTGGGTTCGTAGCCTGACGATTCGTACATCGATTCCAGCGAGCAGGTCCGCACCTGATGCGAACGGACACGACAGAAGTCGATGTACAGATTCCGAATCGCGCGTGTGAGATAGGAGCGGAACGTCTCGGCTCGCAGTCGTTCCTGCTGACGGAACAGCTTGATACAGAGCGATTGCGACAGATCTTCCGCGTCTTCTCGTCCCAGCTGGTACTGCACTTGATACCAGCGGGTGGCGAATCGACGAACGATGGTATAGAACAGGTCGTAGTCGCCCGTCTCTTGCGCTTTCATTAACACCGATTCGATGTATCCGAGCGTATCCATCACCCGCCTCCTGTAGAGCGATATTGTCGGACGGGTCGGTACAGGGCGGGCGCGGTGGGAGCTTGGAACAGGGGCAGTCGCCAGCGGGCATCGAGTCCTTGCACGACGAGTTCGCCGCGTTCGATGCGGGCGAGCAGGTCTTCCCCACGCTGACGCAGGGACTGGGCATAAGCGTTCGTCGACGCGTTCGTGTGAGTCAGCGAGAGGATGCGCTCTTGGAGCAACGCGGCGGTCAGATAGCGCACGACGGTCGCCAACGCGCTGGGCAACGGATCCGGCCACGGGAGCGGGTAGAGGTTCTGTAAGCGCGCTTGCACCTCGCCCAGCACCATATCCCGTGCCGATTCGATTTCGGTATCGGACAGCGGGGCGACGACCGGATCGACATTCCGAACCAGAGGGCGGATGGTCTCTATCGCTACCATCTCCGCCCTCCGTTACATCACGTTCGTCAGCAGGTAACCACAGACACGCGCGATGACCTTGATGCCGTAGATCCAGTCGACCTCAATCCAAGTGCCGTTGTCGCGTTCGGGATCGATATATCGTCGGACATTGCGCTGGCGTGGTACGAAGGTCGCCCCGTAGGCGAGCTTGCGCAGACCAGGCTTATCGACATAGCCGATCCAGACATTGTTGCCCCAGATTTCGGAGAGGTTCGGTACGGCGTTCGGGTTCGTCGGGTCGAGATTGATGACGCCCTGAGGCTGGTAGTCGGCGAATCCGACGGCGGCCGCTTCCAGCACTTCGAGTCCCCAGAGCGGGTTCGGCAGTCCCGACTGCGTCAGATCGTTGGTGTACTTGCGCTCCTCTTTGATTTCCTCGATGAGGAGCATTCGTCGCACAATCGTCGAGGGGATGACGATGGTGTTCGGGCGGAGTCCTGACGCACGGAAGATGGCGTTGCTCGCCTCCATAATCGCCTCTTTCGGCGAGGCGGTCAGGTAGTTCGACCACGCATTCGCTAGGTTCACGGCTGCGACATTGTTCGCCGGGTCTTGGATGGTGCGGGCGGCTTCGCGTTCGTGGTTGAGCATCATCACGCGGGTCAGGAACTCGGTGGTATCGACTTCTAAGTCGATGGGCGCATCGACGTTCTCGCGCTGACGAGGCGTGATGAGCATCCGTGTCGAGTGTTGCTCGGTCACATAGTACTCCAGTTTCCAGCCCCATCCGACCTGCTTGGCGGTGTCCCCGTCTTGTCGGGTATCGTCGACGACCAGGAACTGCCCCAAGTCGTAGACGGGCCACAAGTCCGATTCCTTGCGGACTGGCACGATGGGGAAGATGCGATCGGCAATCAGTCCCGGCGCTTGATACTTCACAGAAACGTTCGTCAGAATGGTATCGTAGTGCAGTTGATTGGCTCGTCCGACCATGATGGTTCCTCCTTATGCGAGTCGTGCAATCACGGGATGGAGCGAGAGTTGCACGGTGATAATCTGCGGGTTCGTGAGCGACGCCGTCAACGCGGGCTTCACCGCCACGCCCAGCGGGAAGAAGACACGGGGCGCCGCCGCTAACCCTGTCAAGTCGTCAGGCGCGATGCCGAACACGCCGTGTACTACGAAGCTGAATTCGCGTCCGAAGAGGGGATGAATCAGCGGGCGCAGTTCGGGCGTGCGCTGGAACAACGAGTTGCTCATCGGCAACGACAACACTCGATCCGCGGCGTTGTTGGTGACCGCACCGACGAACACGATATCGCCCACTTTCACGGGAGCCGTCGCAATCACGCGGGTCAGCCCAGCATACATCACCGCCACCTGCCGATTGTGCAAGCACCAGCCTTGCGTCACACCGACAAGCGGCTTATTCACCGTCCATAAGTTGCCCGAAGCGGAGAGGTTAGCGAAGTCGGCGCTGGGATCGAGCGGGCGCACGATGGACTCCCCGTTCGGGCCAAGCGTGCTCTCCAGCACGACAGGCGTGAACATCGCAATCGGGCGCTCAGGCGTCGAGGTATCCCGATATAAGTAGGTCTGAGTGAACTCCAGCTTCTGCGTCATTAGAGCACCTCCCTAACGACTCGCTTGATGGCATCGCCGTAGCTGATGCCGAGTTCTCGCGCGAGCTTGTTGGCACGGTCATCCACGAGTTGCGTCAGCGCGCGCGACCCGCCTTCGTTCCGAAGCGATAGGCTGACCGTCGGGTCTACATAGGTCGGGCGCTCCGTGCGTGGAACCGTCGGAATCTCGGACAGCAGGAGCTTGAGCACCTCCTGCATCGTTGCGGGTCGTGTCAACTCGGACTCGCTCAGTTCGAGACGGTAAACCGTCTGCGGGAACCGAGCCTGAATCTCGGAGAGCGCAATCCGTTCGCCGTTGGCAACACGGAACGCGTAAGTGAACAAGTCAATGAGCGCGGGCGTCAAGCGCACCGCGTGCTCACTCAACAGCATCTCATACTCCTTCTGCGAGACCTTCTCGGAGAGATGCGTCTGCTGCGTGCGCAAGCGTGCTAACTCCGATTCCAGCGCGTCGGCACGCTCCGCCTTCTCCACCAGCTTCTCCAGCGTCTCCTCATCGATGATGGGTTCGGTCATCTCAGCCTCCTTCTGACAGGGTCGACACTCTGCCATTCGTGTCGATTCCGAGAGCGTCACGAGGGGCTCCATCCGCTTGATATAAGGCTGATTGGTAAACGCCAGCCCACGCAGGACATCCACCGTCTGACGCTGTTCGGGATCGGTATAGTTGAGTTGCAACTCGGCACTGGCATAACGCATTTTGCCCTGCCGAATTTGCTCGTACGCCTGCGGGTCGACCATCTCCACAGTTGCATAGAGTGCCTCGTCGTCTAACTCGACATCGGTAATCCAACCGACGAGGTCACCCCCATGCTCCATCCGTACAGGCAACTCGTATCCGACAATGCCGTCACGGAAGTTGCGAGCCAGCGCGTGGAGACGGTCTCGATCAATCACCAACTCCCCGTTCGGCGCGTTCGGGTGAAGCCATCGCCCCGTGCGCAAGACCTGCGCTCGAACACGCCCCACCGCACTGCCGATTCTCGGCTCCGATAAGTAGCAAACCAGCATCGCCAATATCCCTAATCTCCGTCGTATAGCAAAACGCCCGCCGAAGACCACGCACAATGGGAATCTCCATCTGCGACGCGCGGTCTCCGACGGACGCCTAATTAACTATACGACAGACAAACTGCCCTGAACAGCGTCCGCAACGAAAATCCCCCGATTCTGGGGAAAATCTGGGGATTTCCCCCGAAAGGACTTGACTTTGGGATACGCTATAGGGCGTTATAAGGGACGATGCAGGGTGGGAATACCCCCCTGCAGAACACACGATAGATAGGAGGATGCCATGTTGAGACGTGAGCTATACGAGAAGGCGGAAGCGATCCGCCAGCAGACAGAGTGCGCGGTCTTCACCGCGCCTGAGATTCGGTTGTCAGTGGGCGTCCCTGCCCGAACCATCCGTATACGGAAGGGCGGAACGTATGTGGACGCGCTCATTCCAGTCGACACCGACTGGATCGAGCTCGGGACTGATAACCAGGATTATTACCTGGTCATCGGTCGAGAGCAAACGGTTCAGTTTGTGTCCGTCGACTGGTACTTCCCCGAGGCACATGTGCGCCTTGTCGAGGACAATGTCCCCGAGTGGTGCATCGAGAAGGCCGGGGAAATCCTCGAGGGGCTTGAGACGACCGTGTAGATTCTACATCTCTGCCTCCATACCCGCCTATCCCCAGTAAGGGGATAGGCGGTTCGATTCGTTTACAGGTCACAAACTTGATTGCGACTCGTCCGCTCGGATGGGCAGAAGTGTTGCAATCAAGTTTGTGACTTGTTGCGGCTGGCTGAGATCGATTTGTTGTCCGACGGGCAGGATGTCGGGTGTCGGGCGCCAGTCGATGAAGTGGGGTTCCCCGTCGCGGACGGTAATTTTCTGGATGAACCCGTTGCCTAGTCGTCGGATAATCAGCACGAGTGCGAGCTCGCGCGGGGTCAGCGCGAGCTCCGTCTTCCCATTCGACGAGTTCGTGGGGCTCCCCGTCGATGGCGGTTCCGAACGCTGAATGGCACGCTTCTTCAATCGCTATCTCCTCCATAAAGTGGCGGGCACTCGTCTGTGCGGTGGACACGCAGCGAGATGAGCCAGCCATCGACGGGTTGTTCCCCGATGAACGCTTGCGTCATCTCCACGACCGGTGCCCAGTTATCTTTTACATAGTACGGGATCGATTCCTGCATCAGCCAGTGAGGGAAGTGATGCAGGAGATGCAAGACTTGTTCCACCATTCGGAATCGGACGCGAGGCATTTCGTACGGGTCGGTGTGCGTCAGAAACCCTGCGATGCGGAGGTAGTAGGTGCGTTCGTGCAGGTCTGGGAACCCCAGCGGGGCGGTTTCGATACGCTCATCCTCGACAATGATGCACGGCATCCATTCCGCAGCCAGCTGGGGCGGGATCCCGTAGAGGAACTTCAGGGGCGTAACCCCGCTCTGTTCCAGCAAATGGCGGTACTGTTGCAGGTAGCTGAGAATCGCCTCGCTCGGGCTGGTGTTCATCGTGTCCTCCGATGCTGGTCGCGTTCCAGCTGCGAGACACGGCGATTCAAGTTGCGTAACAACCGCAAGATGAACCAGAGTATCGACACGGAACTCATCGATCGAATATACGATACGGTTCAGCGCGTCGTTCGCTTTGGGCTTCGGCGGAACGGACGCGGTTTGTAATGACGCTCCGAGATCTCCTCAATCCAGCATCGACAGTTATTCAAGCATCGGGTCTTGCCCTCGCCTGGCAGTCCCAGCTTCGTCAGCTCCTTCCAAGTGTAGGGCTGGACACGAGACCGTTGCGCGCGCTTCACGCAATCGACGCAGTGTTCGACAGGACGCCCGTTCACATCCGTCGTCAGATGCCAGACATATCGACGCCCGACGGTATAGGTCTGCCCGTGCCAGTAGCTGTGCATCATCAGTCCGTACAGGTCTTTCGCATAGAGGTCGAGCCGTCGTCGGTAGTCCATCCGTCCTCGCCCGTGTGCCACATCGGACAGGAACCGAGTCAGATAGCGCATCTGCACACTGTATTGCCCGTGCAGATAGCGACGGTCTTGCTCATCAAGCTGATAAGTCCAGTCGCCGCGGGCGCGCTGCCCGAGCATGTACACATACACTTGATAGTAGGGCAGGTTCTCCGCGAACCAGTCTCGGAACTGGTCGAGTGTCCACTCGCCCTGCTCGACCTTCGTCCAGTGCGCCTGGAGCGTCTCACGGAACACTTTCTCGATACGAAAGTATCGTTTCAGCTCCCCTTGCGGGTTCTTCGTCGGACGCAACAACGGGATCGACTCAACCGAACGAAGGTGTCGTGATGTCAGACTCAGCGCAATGCGCGCTTCGTCTTCCTCACGCAGAATCATCGAGACGGTTTCAACCGCTCTGTCGTAGTTCGGCACGAATACGAAGGAGCGCGCATGCGTAACCGTCGAGCCAGTTCGAGAGGTCGACCGACACATCGCCGTTCACCCAGAGGACGCACCATCGGACGAGGGGATGGTAGGTTCCGTCTCGCCCTTCGCGGACCTGCGCCGCTTGGAAGCAGAGGTCAGCCAGCTCCAGTCCTTTGGGAGTTGCGATGCCTCCTCGACTCGTTGCCAGACCGCGCTGGCAATTCGGTAGGGGAGCGATGCCCAAAACTCCGATTGAATCTGCGTCGTCTGCTCCAGAAGGTAGAGTACCAGCGTGGCTTGATCGATGCGGACTTGCCCGTCGGTCAGCGTCGTCGCCAGCGTCTCCGCTTCCAACCGCTCACGAAAAGTATAGCCCCGTATCGGCACTTCGATAACCTGTGCCACCGCACGCACCGATTCCCGATGCGACTCAGGGATTTCGGACTCCAAATAGTAGTCTGGCGCGATACGAGCCTCGTCATCGCTATTAATCTGATAGATTCGAACCGTCTCAACGATCTTCGGTTTCATCATCGTCGTCCTCCTCCATCCTGCGGAACGGGTTCGGTCTCATCGGGGATGTTCCTGCTGAGAACGGGCTCCTCAGCTCGCCGAACTCACCTCTCGGTGACGGGTCTCCCAGCCCACCCATCAACTGAGCGGTGTCCGCGATTTGGAGCGGAACATTGAGCTCTTCTGCCAGTGCTTCCCAGTCGGGTACGAGCATCGAACCCGACGCCGTCTGCACCGGCTCGCCCATCGACAAGCGTGCCACAAACGCTTCCAGTATCCGCTCGAGGTAACCTTCGTCGACCATCAGCTTGACTCGTGCTTTCGGAGCCGTCCGCCCGAAGTTGTACTCCACAATCCGTGTGAGCAACTGATCGTTCAGAACCGACTCAATCTGCTCGATCCACGCCTGCTCGTTCTGCAGGAACAGATCGATTTGCGCTTGCCCAAGCGAGTAGGTCCCGCGAACGGGTTGCACCTGCGAGAGCGCAGGCACATTCATCGCGCTTCGTATCTGCTCGTCCAGATACTGGATATACGCCTCGATGTTCGTCGCAGGCGGAACCTGGAACGCCTCGACCTCCCAAAGCCGTTGCCCGTTCGAGTCGGTAATACTCGGCATCACGATACTGTAAGCGTTGCTCAAGTTATCTAACTGCTCTCGGAGATAAGTCAAGTTATCGATGGGCATTTCGACGCCCGTCTCCGGGTCGCGCACCATCGTCACGCCCGGCGGGGCGAACCCCTTCTTCGTCGGCACAGCATAGGTACTGTAGTACCGCGACAGATCTTCGAGCGCTCGCTGCTTCAGCTCAAAGAATGGAATCGCTGCCTTCGTCGCAGGATTGCCGTAAACCTCATTAAATTCGGCATCAACCGCCCAGTGCAGGAGTCGCCCTTCGGGGATGATGGTATCCCCGACGAGTTGATAGACACCTGCAAACTCGCCTGTCGGGTAGACCATCGGCCAGTTGAGACCTGGATCGAGATGCGAGAGCCGTTCAATCGTCCAGACATTCTCGAATCGATATCGTGTGGTGCTCGGTGCGCTCCCGCGAGTCGGTGTCACGATCAGCATCGGCTCCCGCTTCCAGATAGGCTCCACTATCGCAATCCCGAAATCGAACGCCGTGAGCAGGTAGTGGAGCAGGAGCCGAAGATGCGGTTCCAAGATCGTCTCGCAGAAGACGGCGATTTTCGGATCGTCGCAGAAGATGTGGAACCGAGACCGCAAAATCGGCAACTTCAGCATCCTGAGCGACGATTTCACCACCGGGTCTTGACGCACGCGGTCGAGGTCTTGAATCGTGACGGTATCCAGTCGATAAGCGAGCATCCGCCCTTCGGGACCGAACGAGGCAGTCGCCGGCCCGTAGCGGTTCTGACCCGTGATACTGACCTGCCCTTCTTTCGGCGGTTCCGACTTGCGGAACGAGCGCATCAGTCGTTCCTTCCAGCGGTTGAGGAACCCCTGCTGTTCGGGCGGGATACCTGAAGCCGTGTACTCCTTAGGTGGTCGCATTGCGCATCAGTGTCCCTGTTTCGTCGATATTGGGTGTGAGCCGTGCCATCAAGCGAGACTGCTGATCGAGTTTCCGCAGGTGTCGACGCACCTGCGGGAGATTCGGACGCAAATCGTAGATGTTCACATCCAGCGGTTGCCCCTTTCGATGGATACGAGCATCCCGCTGTTGCCGCTCGGAGGCGGTATAGGGCGGCTCGTGATGAATGATGTACCGCCCGCCACGCTGGAGGTTCAGCCCTGTACTGCCCGCCGCCGTAGCGACGATCAGCTTCAGCTCCGAACGCGGCTCGTGGCTCGAATCGACCGTGTGGCGTTGTCCGTCGTCGTCCTCGACGACATAGACCTCTTGCCCCTGCTTCGAACGCACCTCCACCACGACGCCCTCCTTGCGTGCGTCCGAACCGTCCGATTCGCGCCACGAGATTCGAATCCCTTCGATGATTTTGTCGTGGTTGAACGCGTCTCGTATCCGGGCCCGTTCTCGTTGCGACACCTCACCTGTGTAGAGCAAGACGCTCCCGCGTGGGAACGCATCTCGTATCGTCTCCGCGCCGGGCAGATAGTTCAGATGCACCAGCCCGCGATTGGGCAATCCGTGCGTCTCTCGTGCCGATTCCTGCTCGACGATTTCCCATATCTTCTGCACGAGCGCGTTCCCGCTCGGAGCACGGTTATAGACCGCACGGTACCGAGCGTATTCACGCACGTTAGCGTGTGGCTCCGATTCGGCTTCTTGATACCACTTCTGCTGCTGGTCGGACAGGTCGAGTTCGATGGGGATTTCGTGCCGTTTCGCCTCGACGGTATACCCGCGCGTGAGTACTATCGGGCTGACCGCGCGACGAAACGCCTTCTCGATGAGGTCGTCGTGCGCGTTCGCGCCGTAGCTGAGACCACCGTATTTCGCTTCGAAGATGCGGTCCGACGGCACGGCGTCGGGGTTCGCCCAGCGTGCGATTCGTGCGAGGTCGGTCGCCGAAGTCCGAATCGGTGTGCCCGTCATCGCTACCGTATAACTGTTCTGATTGCACGCCTTCCGTATCGCATACATCGCTTGCATCACCTGCGAGTTGCCCTCGCCAGGCGAGAAGGTCTTGTGCGCTTCGTCCGCCACAATCAGCACGCGCCCGCCCGCGTTCTGAATCGCCTCCGCAATCGCCTCGTGGTCGTTTCGGAGCGTCTCATGCCCAATGATGACAATTTTCGCATCGGCATCCCGTATCAGCGCATGCCGTTCCTTCTGTCCGACGGCGACACGCTTCACCTTCCCACGACGAGACGAGGCAACCTCGCCTGCCACACTGACATCCAAGCTCGTGCCGAAGAACTTCTCGACCTCGTCGACCATCGAATCCCGCAGGTTCGCGGGAACCAGCAGGAAGACGCGGTCGACCTTGCCGTCCTCCAGCAGTTTCGAGGCGAGCGAGAGCGAGGCGAGCGATTTGCCGATGCCCGCTTTCAAATCCCACACGACATTCTTCCGCGATTCGGCGAACGCAATCGCATCGCGTTGCGCTTGATCGAGACGGACTTCGGGGGTTATCATCCCCGGCGGTTGCCAGTCTTCAGGGAGTGGCGCTTCGATTTCGGTCTCGCTCGGCATCGGACGCACACGGAGCGTCTGCCGAATCTTCTCATAGCCCGATTCCTGAAGTCGAAACGAGAGCCGTCCGTCCTTATCCACCAGTTTGTAGTCGCTTTTTTCGAGCCCGAAATAGCGTGCCACTCGACGCAGCGTCTGGATATCGCCCGAACCCGTTAGCTGAATCGGCTGAGCATACGATTTGCGACGGAGATGGTCTATCAGAGCGGCGGAGAACGCCAGCGAACCCGCCGCTTGCCCTAAGACTCGTTGTCGGTAGAGCGTCTCCCTCGCTAGCTCGCGTCCTGCCATTTGAGCGGACAGCGTGCCGTTCGCGCGGAGCGATTCGATGAGTTCGGCGTTGCGCGCGCTATCTTGAAGCATCGCCTGCACCTGCTCAGGGAGCGTGGTGGCGGATTGAGCATGCTTCTCGGCATACGCCGTCATCAAATCGGTCGCACCCGATTCGCCCAGTTCCTCGACCAGCACGCGTGCGAAGAGTTGGGCACTGCCTTCCACACCCAGCAGATTCACAATCGCAGGGTTCACCTCGACATTCCCGATCGCATCGGACAGCATCGCTAAGGCGGTCTCCTGCGCCCCTTGCAGATAGCGTCGTGTGACGCCCGCACCCGCCGAATCGAACTGCTTCCAGAACTCGATGTTCTGCTTCGCATAGACTCGTTGCCGTGCGTCTTCGAGCGCACGCTCTTTCAGGACGTCCGCTTCGACCGCTTCGGCACCACGCAGGAGCGATTCGGAAACTTCGGGTTCCGCCGCGTCGCGGAGCCGACGCGTGTACCGACGCTTCGTCTTCTCGAACGCTATCATACTCAGCAGCAGCGCTTCGGCACGGTCGGCATCGAGGCTCCGTATCCGCTCGTGCAAATCGTCACGCACCTCCGGGTCTAACTCGATGACCATCCCGTCTAAGTACTCGTTCAGAATCTGTTTCGCCGCTTTATCCAGCGACGGTTGCCGTTCGGCACGGGCGAGCAGGGCTTCCGTCTTCTTCTTGACATCGTCTTGGAATGCAGGCTCCGTATCGGGCGGTTCCGCTCCGTCGGGCGATGGCTTGCCTGCATCCGCCACGTTCGTCTCCTGCGCACTCGGTCCGGCGCTCGAGGGCGCCGACGACGCATCCTCCGCAGGCGATGCCCCACTCGCAGAGGACGCACTCCTCGCAGACGACGCTTTGTCGGTACGGGGCGCCACTCGCTTCACGAACCCCAGCTTCCGCAGGAGTTCGTCCGCCAGTTCGGGCGTGAGTTCGTCGTCGGAATAGCCCAGCATCGAGCCGACGGTCTTGAGATGCGTGGCGACTGCCGATTGCCACTCCTCGTGCCAGCGCTGTCGCAGTTCCTCCCGCTTCTTCGGGTCGACCTCGCCCCGACGCTTGCCTGTACCGCCCTCAGGGTTCACCCGCAAGTGCATCAGCGAGGCATCGCCCGCCCACACCACACGGAACCCCGTCGAGGTCGGACGAATCAGAACGTGCCGATAATCGGGATGGTCAGGACCGTGAGGCTTGAGCGTAATCCAGCGACACTCAGGACACTGGGCCATAATCTCGTCCCACGGTCGCTCCGAGAGTCGGAGAAGCCAGCTCCAATCGTGCCTCATCGCCGTGTCGGGATTCGAGTCGGAATCTGGTTCGTATCGGTTAACCCCGACGCGAACGCGATATAGTGATGCGTGGTGCCCTCGACTTCAACCACTCGTTGCCGATACCCGACAGGCTGCAAGAGAGTGTTGAAGAGCTGGTTCACGGACGAAAACGAAACAATGGTGTGGTCGTACTGGAGATGGGCATAGGCATAGTTCGAGCTGAGACGGAGTCGCCAGATATTCTCGTTCGTGCCATAGAGCGATTGCATGATCTCGCGGAACTGCGTCCATCGTGCTTGTCGTCGCTTGCCAATCGGTACAAAGTTCCGTATCATCGTTGCCTCCTGATTGCCTTTCCCATCGTTTCCTATTCCGATGGGTCTCCTACTCCGAAAGTCGGGGAACCCGTGCCTCCCGTCGGTAGGAAATTCCCGTCCGACATCGTACTATCGTTCTTCTCTGACATCTTCCTCGATAGGAGTATACGATACTGAAAAGCCGCCGTCAGGCTACGAGGCAAGCGCCCGACGGAGGGAGGGTAAGAGGAGGTACCGAGAGAATATACGATGCCCGCAAAAAATGCCCATCAGCGAAAGGAGACAAACTCTGATGGGCAAGACGAGTGATAGACACCATCAGACTTTACGAAAAAGTGCCCTGCTCTGTCTAAGGAGGCAGACCAGAGCGAGGGCGATATGAGGGAACTCCTTGTACCGTCTCGATTCCATTGAACGCGGCGATTTCCTGCCGACACGATCGTCCGTTAATAAATACTTCGTCGTATCCCATCCCACTCAGATACAGTATGGCATATAATAGAGGGCGGAGGAAGACGATGATACGATACATCGGTCTAGGTGGCGTGCATCGTGTCCACTTCCCTGAACTGGGAGTCCGATTGGTATGGCTACCGGGGCGGGGCTGGCACGATGAGATGGACGATCCGAGACAATCGGATTGGGTGTTGACTCAGTTGGAGTGCGACGACTCGACCCTGTGGGCGATGCTCCTCGACTGGATTGCGCGTGCGACGGTCGAAGGGCAGGTTCCCTACGCCGATGCGGTTTCGATGGTGTCGACACGATTACGAACCGCATTGGAACGACGCGGCGAACATTACCGGCGGAATGCGTTCACGGTTCGGGAGTTGAAGCGTCTCCTGCGCGTGTGGTCTCAGGCGCTGCAGGGATCCTTGCAATCGGAATACCCCATCTGGATGCAAGCGCATTCCCGCGTGGCAGGATGTCTCACCTATCGTGGGACATTCGACGACTTCGCTCATACGGACGGGCACGGGTATCCGTGTTTCCATCCGAACGAGGCACTCTTCGTCGTCGATCGGCTCGAATGGACAGCGGACCCGTTCGACGACTGGGAGGTCTACATCCCTGACGAGGAAGCGTTTGCAACGGAAGAGGAGGCGGTCAATGTTTAGACACGAGATTATCGAAGTGGAGATGCCTCGCGATCCTGCCTTGCTCAATCGTCTGACCGAGGCGTTTATGTCGAGCGAGTTATCGTGCGAGGCGGTGCTGTCCGCTATCGCTTGGCTGACCGCTGATACAGAGCTGGGCAAAACCTGTCGCTATGGGGTTCGGCTGAGAGAATACCCGCTGGTGGCAGGCTGTCGGCTCGACATTCCGAAACGCATCGTGCCCGACGAAACGGCACGCGCGTTCGTCGAATCGGAACTGTTGAGCCGATTCGATGTCGACCGAACCCGTGAAATCCTGATTGGCGCGCTGATGCTCGTCTATGCTCCGATTTACCAGATCGGTCGACGAGAAATCGTCTCGCTGGATGTCCATGCCCCGTGGGGCGGTATCGTCTCGCTCTACGGACGATGCCGTTCCTCGCATGTGCCCACCTACCCGTCGGACTGGATGCGGGCGGGCTGGAACCTGCTACGGCAGAAATCGGTTCGAGCGATTCTGATCGCCGAAGTGGAGACGGGCATCAACGATCGGCAAGAGGTGATGGTCAGCACGTTCCAATCGAGCGAGCCGGTGGAGCCGACCAACGAGCCGATGGCTTCCGAAGCGGAACTGCAGGAAGCGGTCTCACAACTCAGCTACCTGCACCAGTCGCTCAACATCGTTTATCTCGACATCGACGCTCTCGTCACTCGACTCCATACCTATCGGTTCACTGGGACGCGCGACGATGTTCGTCGGCTCATCGCGTTCCTGCGGTTCTATATGGAGTTGCAGTCGAACGAGCGCGCGCTCGCCGTCGAGACCATCCTGTCGCTCGCCTCGCTGGAGAGCGGCGCGACGCCCGATTCGATGGTGACCATCCCGTCGAATCGGTATCGGTGGCGACTGCTGAAGACGCCGGACCGTGAAGTGCTGGAGTCGTTCGTGGAGGAGGTGCTGGGCTACCATCCCCAACAAGACTCGTGGGACGACTGCCAGCGGTTCGTGCAGAACTGCGCGCATATCGTCTGCGATATGGAAGCGATGGGACGATTCGAGAGCGAGCAAGTCGAATGCGTCTCCGACCAATACCCCGTCGACAACGATGAGTGACAACGATTAGTATTGACTCGGAGCGGGCGCTTTCACAGGGACTTCGAGGAAAGCGCCCGTCTGACTCCCCGCCTGCACCGAATGCACCGTCTCGTCGACTAACCGATTATGCGCGTCGTAGACCTGCACTTGTATCCGCATCTCGACGGGCACGGCTCCCATCGATTGCTGTGCCAATGAGAGCGCGCTCATCGCGGTCTCCATCATCCCCTCCTGCGTGCCAATACGTCCGACCATCGAGCGATACAGACTCGGAATCGTCTCACGCCAGTATTCCGCGCGTTCCCGTGTCCCGCCGAACGCTTGCGGGGCAATCCCATAGAACAGGCTCGCCTCACGCCGTGTGAACTCCGCGGCGACCGTATCGAAACTGGCGGGCGCGTTCCAGACCTGCGAGATGAGCCGATCGAGCCAGCGGTTCTCATACGCCATCTGGAGCCGTGCCAGCTCCTGAACCTCCGCCGTGACTTCCCGATAGTATTCGCGCATCATCGCGGAGTCGACGGGCATCCCCGCCCGACGCAACTGCTGGATGTGCGATTGCAGTTGCCCGATTCGTTCCCCGACAAGGCGCATCTGGTCTTCCAGCAGTCCACGAATATCGCCCCACTGCGCGAACGTCGTCGTAGCGAGCCCGTAGAGCGCGCGCGAGGTCATCCGCCGAATATCGAACTCGGCTGTGGTGGGTGGAACCGCCGATTCGACTTGCACCTGATACCGCTGCGATTCGAGTTGCGCAATCTGTTCATCGATGCGGTATCGTTCGAGTTCGCCGACCCGACTTCGGAGTTCACGGAGTTCGGCGATGCGTTCATCGATTTGGCGCATCCGCATCGTGCCGTAACCAATCACGGCACGACTGACCTCGCCTGCCGTGCCGCGGACCGATGTCTGAATCGCCAGTTGCCCGAACGCCTGTTGCATCGATTGCGCCGCTTCGAGGAAGGTGAGCCGTGTGCGATAGAACCCGACTTCGGTCTCCCGTATCTGGAGATTCAAGCGTTGGAGCGCGAGTTCGAGTTCACGGAATCGAGGCGTCAACATCAGTTCGGGCGCCATCTGCTCGACCATTCCAATCTGCGTCTGCACCGATTGCCGTTGCGCGTGGAGCCCGCTCAAGATGACCGAATAACTGCGGAGCGCTTCGTCCCGTGTGCCGAACCCCAGCCCCATCTGGAGCGCGAGTTGCCCCATCTGCTGCGTCTGACCGCCCAACTGCTGAATCGTGCGTAACCGATGCACCTCGAGCGCAATCTCCCGCATCGGACGCCCTTGATACTGCATATTCATCAGGGCATAGCTTTCGTACTGCCCGCTGAGCGCGAGCATCGAGACCGCCGTCTGCCACGCCATCGGCGATTCGAACCCGTAGAGGAAGGTCATCTCTGGCGAACGGACGACACTCGCCAGCTCCGCGACCGTCTGCCGATCGATCTGGTTAATCAAATCGATGGAACCCGCAGGCATCCGTCGCATCAGCGCTTGACGCAGCACCGCGGCGAGCTCGATGATGTTCGCAGGCACGAACCCGCTGGAATCGCCCGATACGGCGAACGAACCCGTCGTCCCGCGTCGCCCGCCGAGAAGCATCGATTCATACGCTCGTATCCGCTCCTCGATGGGCTGGAACATCGACATCAACGGTAACCCGCCCAGCGCGTTCTGGAGCACTTCGGCGAACCGTGACGCTAACCGTGTCGCCAGCGAATCCAGCCCGCGAAGCGAACCCGATTGCATTATCGAGGTGATTCGTGCATCGTCCGAAGAGGCAGAACGCTCTGCACTGACGGCAGGCGTCGTGCCACCGAACTCCTCGACGAACTGGAGCCGTTCCCGTATCGAGGGCAGGAACCGATACCCGTAGAGCATCAGTTCCGTCGCCGTCTGGAGCTGACGCTGCGTATAGAATCGAGCTTGCGGGATGAAGAACCGCAGCCCTGGAATCGCCATATCGAGCGGGGAGAATCGGTCGATATCGACGAGTGGAACCTGTCCCGTGAGCATTGCGGCGTAGCGTTGCTGTTGCGCCGCTTCGAGATAGGCGACGTTCACATCGAACATCGACGAAATCATCGGTCCGACGAACGGGATACGGCTCATAATCCAGTACTGCGGGCTGGAACGGACGAGTTCGGCTTGGAGCTGGATCGGCGAGAACTGCCCTTCGCCTGTAGCGAAGGCGCCGTAGGCTTGCCCGAGCCCGCGTCCGAGCGTGTTCATCATCGGGGTCAGCGCGGCGAGCACCGCGGCGACGATGCCTGCGATGGGGAGCGCGGAGACGAGCGTGGCGACCGTGCCTGCCGAGAGGAGTCCTGAACCGATGGCGTTGCCGACGAGTCCTGCCCCACCCGTCAGCACATTGCCCATCCGTCCGACCATCGTATTCAGCACAGGGGGCGCCAGTCCGAGTAACGAGAGCGAGTTCGTCCACTGGTTCATCTGTCGCCACATCCGTCGCATCTGGAGGTACTGCGCACGCAGGTTCGACGGGAGATGTTGCCATCCCGGTGGGAGCGGGTCGTCTTGTAGATCGTCGGGCGTTGGGACAGCGTTCGGGTCAGGGAGCGTGCTGGTCGAGAGTGGGGTGGCAGGCAACGCCATCGTCGGGACGGTACTGCCCGCAGGCACGGCTCCGCTCCCTGCGAGTCCGCCGGGGAACGAGACGGTCTGTGCGTGGATGACGACCGTCTGCGTCTGGAGCGTGACGGACATCGAACTCATCGTGGCGGTCGGTTGCACGCCGGGCATCGGGCGCCCGCTGGAAGCGGTCATCGGAACGACGGTGCCGGTGGCGACAGCGCCCCGCATCGTGGCTTCCATCGCCGTCTGCATACTGTCGCCGTGGGGCACACGCGGGAGCGCGGACGCGGTCGTCGGTTCGGAGACGGTCGGGGGCAGCCCCGTCGGCACAACTCGGCTCTGGAGCTGCTCAATCTGTCGTGTGAACTCTTCGACGCCCTCCAGCTTCAGCTGGAACGTCAGTTCTTGCTCACGCATCAGGTCACGGTAATCGGGAATTGCTCGGGACCGCCAGCGGTCGGATTGCCGAGTGCAATGAACCGCACGGTACGGAACATCGGTCCGAAGTTCGATTGCAGATCGAGCGGGTTCTCAGGGATGAGCCTGCGCATTCGGAACTTGCGATTCACCGTGCCTGTGCCTGCACTGATTTGGATGGAGAAGTCGAGTTCGGTGTTGGCTCCGAACAGAGTCGTGAAATCGCTGACTTTGAAGGTGGCGTAGGTGATCGATGCGGACGCTTGCATGAACCCTGCATCCCAGCGTGCGATGCCCGTCCCGTTGTTCGTCGTGCCTTCGGCAATCGGGGCGTTCATCTGGTGATTGTTCATCACGCTGAACTCGACGCCGTAGACGGGCGGGGTATACGCATCCGAATCGCCCGTGAGGAACTTCACATCCTGCCACGAAACGGGAACCAGCGTGGTGGGCAGTGCAGGGAAGTTCGATGCGGTGACCTCCGCGCCGATATTGGGCGCCAGACAGACGAGTTGCCACGAGATCGGCTGACCCTTCGCAATCGCCATCGAGGCGGACTGCACCTTGACATTGTCGAATCGGCGCGCGGTATGCCCGTCATAGACGATGAGATTGAGTCCGTAAGTATCGCCATCCGCCTTCCGCCCGAAAATCCAGGTAAGAATCCAGTCTTCGAACCCGTGTGTGGTGTTATTGTTGTTCGTGCCCTTGAAAATCGGGATCTGGAGCATGATTTGCGCGGTGCGCACGCCCTCCAAGTAAACCCACTGATAATCTCGTGAATAGACGGGCGGGACTTGGATATTGCGCGGGAGCGCGACCTGCACTCCGAGACAATAGACACGCTGATCCGGGTCGGCAGAACTGTCGAACGCATTGGCTCGGAGTACATACCCTCGACGACCGTGCGGAATCATCAACGCCATAGTACTGGATTATACGACGGGACTCGTGGCTCCTCATCCGAATCGAATCCCCCTGAATCCCTCTGAATCCCCCCCCTCCCCTCGAAGCGAGGCGTTCGTCGTATTCAATCTCCTCCGCTAAGGGCGTGCAAGGTTCCAGACGAGCCCGTCAGCGGAAACGAGAATCTGGATTTCGTCGTTGCGTCGAACGGCGAGATAGAAGGCGTGATGGCGCGCATCATAGCAGGCGTCGAACAGGTCTGCCACCAGCGGCGCGCTCTGGAACGTGCAGGTCTGCGGGTTCGACCACTGCCCTCCGAAATCGGCGGAGAACTGCACGACAATCGTATCGTTCGGGAGCTGACGGAACTCATAGAGACGCCCGTACTCGTTGACAATCACGAGTTGCGCCGTCTTACCAGGCATCGTATCCTCCTGAATCCAGGCTTCGTCTTCGATTCGTACCCACCGTCGGAGTTGAGGCGGGTCGGAATCGGGCACTTGCGTGATGAGACGCCAAGTCGGACGCGGCGTCCGATCGAATGCCGCCAGCGAAACGGGCGGTTCGTTCATCTTGTGGCGGAGTTCGTCGAGCAATGTCGGCGTCTCATACCGAAAACTGTCGAGCGTGGCAACGAGCATCAACCGTCGCTGTCGTTGCGAGCAGGCGAGCACCGCACCGACCTCGGGCGGTGGAGCGGGCGGTGCAGGCGCTGAGAGCGTCATCAAATAGGAATGCCCAAGCAAGCTCACACGAGCGAGGTCTCGCACTCGTTGCCCGTTCTCATCGAGTTCGACGAGATAATACTTCGGAGTACGGATGGGCTGGTCATCCCAGCCACGGACGACTTCCTCGTTGGTGAGCGCGCGTGTGTATTCTCGGACAAACCAGTTCGTTCTGGGAATGATACGAGAGGCGAGGGTATCGAGCCGTTGTCGGTCGATTTCGGTATCGTCGTCGGGCGTATCGCCCAGCTGGAAGTTGACACGGTAGAGCCCGACCTCTCGATTGGCACTGGCGATGTAGTATCGGTACGGGGCATAAAGAATCATGGGTTGCTTGGTGAGCGGTTGCGGGTTGCCGTTCTCATCCATCCGAACCTGCGGAAGCGTATCGATAGGCGGCCACTGTGCGAGACTGTTGCCATACCAGAACTCCCACTGGAGCGCTTGCGCCGTATAGGCGTCATAATCGTTGTTGGAGCGCAGAAGCGGGATCGCAAAAGTGAAGTACGCAAACGCTTTTGTGCTCTCCGAGCGGTCGATGATAATTCCTTCTTCCCCAAAAGGGTCGATATACCAGTTGTAGGGTTCGAGGTCGTGAAAGAGCGATTCGCACTCCTCTCGGATGGAGTCGTCGCTATAGCCCTCGCCTGTGAGGAGTTTGAGATAGCAGAGTAAGTCCACAATCGTCGTGCGATAATCGTCTTCTTTGAGAAGTGGCACTTGCCGTACTTGCGTGTCGTTGTGGGGCGGATTCGGGTCGAGGAAGCAGAGTCCGCCGAATCGGAGGAACTGGCGGGACCGGTACAGAACCCATCGGTTGCCCGTCTCGTGGATGCCATTCCAAGTCTCTGCGCCGTCGCACTGGAATCGGAGCGTTTCGAACTGGAAAGGCTGGATGGAACGGAGCTGGATACGGAACTCGATTTCGTAGGGTGCAGGGGCACAGAGCCACTGGAACGCAATCCCTCGTAGCGGGTCGGCAATGGTCGGGGCACTGCGTCCGTCGCTGTCGAGGTCGGTTCCCTCATCGAACTTCTCAGGGCGCCCCATCAGTTGGTGCGCGGTCTGCGAGACAAAGTCTCTGGCGTGCGAGCCGACATAGATGTCTGTTTCGTGTCCGAACTCGTAGCGCACCGTGCCTGAGAGTCCTGACGCCACTTCGACCTCGTTGCCCTCCGAATCTTTGAAGACGACCTGCACCGACTGCACCTCCGAGCCCGAGACGGCATAGAGGAACTGCGTGGCGATCAGGTCGTAAAGGTAGGGCGGTTGCGTCCAACTGCCGACCTGATACTTGATACGCACTTCGTTGCTGGTGGGCGTGACGGTCAGCGTGTTGCCTGCGAGCGTGGCGGTGGCATTCTCCAGTTGGTATCGCTCCAGTAGGTTCGCACGCTTCTCGTTGGGGATCGAGACGGTATACTTGCGCGGGTTTGCCAGACCGATATGGTCAGTCCAGACATGGTTGCCCGTTCCTGGATCACCGAACTCGTCGAGCGTATAGAGACACTCGGCGATTTGGGGGAAGGCGATGGCAACAGTTTGTCGGAGTTCGTTGAAGACGGCTCCTCGCACACTGGTCACATTCCCGCAATCGAGCAAGACGGCATCCAGCGGACGGCTGCGATACTTCGGGAACGACGGGTGCTGAGCATGGTGGAGATACTGCGTCCGCATCCGTTGCCAGTAGTTGCCTGCGGTATGGAGTTCGAGCGGAACGCCGACCGTCCAGTGGTCAGGGTCTAAGACGCTTGGATACCAAAGAAGCCAGTTATAATAGGATTCGGTATCGATGAGAGTCTTCGCGGACGAAGGATAGTGGTTGCCAGTTCCCGTCCCCGTGACGGATTCGTCTCCGCCCGTTCCCCCAAGAAAGATAGCGAACATGGGGTTCGTGGGGTCGAAAACCCTCCACAAGTCCGTGCGATGCCCTTCCAAATAGCAATTGTCAGAGTAGGAATAACTGGAGCCATATGGATCGAAATAGAAGTAATGAGTGAGATGGGAGTAAGGGCACGGGATGTCGCTTTGAAACACCTCCTGCTCAGCGGTATTCGGTTCGTTCGCAAGTATCAGGCGACGATGTCCTCGTTGGGGACGAATGGTTTCCTCGTATCGTCCTGTGAAGGTGTTGCTGGTGAATCGGGCTCGTGTGTGGGTGATTCTGGGGTGGGTTCCTCGTACTCCCAGTAAGCTCGTATCGCCTCGATACTGACGACGGAACTGTCGCTCGATTTTGGGACGCAGAACCAGTTCTGCACGCTGAGAATAACCTTCTTCCACGCCCGAACCTGAGTTGTACAGATAAGAGAAGACCTTGATTCGTGCGGAACCGGTATGCGTGCCCTCATAAATAGGCTGAGCCGGGGTTGTAATCTGATGCGGGCGTGTATCGATGTCGACGGGGAGCGTGTGCCACGCACCGTCGGGTTCGAACTGGTATCGATATCCAAACCGCAGTTCCGAACTGCCCGTGACCGCTCCGTCGGAATGAAGTTTCTGTAGCCACGACGCCACCACCTCGCCACGCAAAAAGATTCCTGCCAAAGGGAAGCTGGATGGCGAAATGAGCGGAACGGGTGAACCGCCAAGAAGATATGTGCCGATGTTCACGGGGTCTGCGATATCGAGCGTGAAGTTGAATTCCGAGTTTTCGGCTTCTAATTCCGCATAGAAACCGTCTCGACAAATGAGAATCCCCCGTCCACTTTGCAGATAGTACCATTCGGGACGACGGAGTCGGAGCGTCAGGTCATACCAACGCACGAACTTCGACGGATCTCGTGGATGGTGTCCCGATTCTAACGACTGTTCGATGGTATAGTATCCAAAGCGAAAGACGAGAACGCTCGTATAAGGCGGAGCCTGTGGCTCTGGGTCACAATGTCTCCCCTCGACAAAGAAGTAGAAGTCGTAGACGATGGGCGACTCGGAACTCCAAACCGGAACTCCTGAATAGGGATTGAGTTGCCCGCCTCCAACGACCGCTCGGTGCGAAGTTCCCAAATCCGCAGAAGACCCTCTATGGCATCCAGGCACGAAATCGATTCGAGCCTTGATTTCGATCGCGTGATACTTCGCTAAGAGACCTGCGTACATCTCAGAGTTCGAGCGTGCTGGGCGCGAGATAAGACCTCTGATTTGTCCAGTTCTTCTGCTCGGAGAAGAAGAGGTCTGGATGTTGTTCGACGATGGCTCGCATCTCGGTGAGGGCGAACTCCACTTCGGACGGAGGCAGATAAGGCACATTCAGCACGCCGCGTTTGCCTGCCTGAAGCGTTGCTTGAACTTGGCTCTGGATTCGATCACGCACGCTACCCGAAAGCCGTGCTCCGTTCGACCAATGCCAAAGCCAGTTCTCGAAGTAAGCGCCGTCCGCAATTGAGTTCCAGAGACTCAAGAATTCGCCTCCTTGATAGACATTGCCGATGACGGGCACATCGCGCAGGTTCTTGAGCAGTTTGATAAGCGCCTCCACTTGCGTTTGCCAGAGCGACCCTTGCCCACGAATCTCGAACGCACGATACCAATCGGGAATCAAGTCGACGAACCAGAAGTCAATCTGCGTCAGCGATTGGGAATGCGTGGCGGGAATCGTAGCGAGTGCGATTTCAATCGCTTGCGTCCAATCAATCCAGTACATTGCTCGCTGAGAAGTCGGACGATGATGGGGCTGAGTATCACGATACGCAACCCCCTGCAAAGCGTACTGACTGAGTTTGCCATACTCCAGCGATTCGAGGAGATTACCGTAGCCAGCGAAATCGCTCGGCGTCGTGGCGCGCGCGCCGTTCTGAACCCTCTCCCACTTATAGACCGCGGCAGGATAAACATACGCCCACACCTGTAAGTGCGATTTACGATTACGATTAACACGCAACTGGCGGTGATAGCCGTTATGGAGTATCCCACCGAATCGATCCCAAAGAGGGCTATCGACAGGGATATCGTGTCTGTGAACCGCTATCCATCGACTCACGGTTGATACCTCCTGACTTGCTCGAGCACCCACTCCCGAAAGAGGGACTCGCATCGCTCTATCTGCTCAGGCTCCACATTCAGGCGGTCGGCGAACTCGATACGCTTAGCAACCGGTAGACGAAGCGCACGCTCGTCGAGCCATTCGATCAACCAATTTTTCACCAGCTTCCACAGAAACCGTTTCATTTTGTACCTCTCAGTTTTTGTAAATTGCGGGGGCAGGAATCGAACCTGCGACCTCCGGTGTATGAAACCGGCGATCTACCTCTGATCTACCCCGCAAAAATAGTATACCACGCCAAAGCCATGTTTGTCAAGCATTCAAAGGAACTAAACAAAACGTTAATTTCGACGAACCCAATTAAACGAAACGCCCTTTTTGTTTAATAGGGCTTCGAAAAGTAAACCATTTTCCTCATAATCTCATCGTATTGACCACAGAACTCGATCGTTATTTTGATCGACTCGTACTCGTCGGAACGGGTTGGTAGCATATGAAGCAGGTCGTTCAGATAGATACCGACGGTCGGAGTATAACTGCTCGGGTGGGTCTTGTAATGATCGATCAGAGATTTCAGTGCGATCGGATCGATCCCACGGGAGAGCATAGCCGTAAGGAAGTAGTGGTTAACCCAATGATCCGTTTCGGAGAGCCAAAGACGGATTCGATCGTACTTGAACTTCCGATCCTTATCGTTCGTGGCGGGCGAATGGACAAACGATTCGATGGCGCTTCTGACGAAACTAGCGAGGAACCGGTTCCTGTCGTAAAGACGATCGTAACAGGTTCGATTCGAAAGTGAACGAGAAAACGAGAACGCGAGTCCTAAATCATCGTAATCGAACACGCCTTGTATTTTCCCGAGCGGGTGGATCTGTCGTACCGGCTCGGGAAGTGGTTCGATATACGGGTTAGACAGAACTTCGAGACGACGATCCTCACGGAAATCGACTACGATCGGCTCGGAACCGAGCGCGATCTCAGGAATATCTTTCACCTCAACATAGTAAGGGCTCATAGTGACCATACCGGTTTCCTCCCTAAAGAGACCTGGAGCTTATAATAGTCTGCACACATCTTCTGCACTCTTGTTAGCCGTGCGCGATATCGGGACCGTTTCGGGAGCGATTCAATGATCGTGATCATCGCCGTACCGACCGAAGAGTCATAATAGTCCGGTCGACTATCGAACAGATCGATTACGGCTTGCAACACGGACCAGTCCCGTACGGGTCGACGAAGCACGGGTCCGTAGTAATAACCCACAATACTCCCAAGCAGGACATTCCTGACACGACGAGCGATCAGAAAGTCCTGCCGTTCGCCGGCGAGCCATGCATGGACGAGATGGTACTTGTCTTTCCGTTCCGTCGCACGTTTCGGTTCGTAAGCCACTAGACTCGTCAGCGCGTAGTTTAGGAACGTCATCACATTATCGATCGCCCGTTTCCTTGAAATTCGTTTTTCCCATTTCACCTCTTCCATCATGAAGTCGTCATAACCGAAGATGCCGGTTGCAACACCGAGCGGGTGGACTTTTTGAACAGGTTCGGGAAGATGATCGATATAAGGGTTCGAGACGACCCGGGCGGTCAGGTCGTCCCGGAACTCGATCAGGATAGGCTCGTCACCAATCCCAAGGATCGGGACCTCTTTGACGGGAACAATCAGACCTATCATCGTTTCACCTCTTTCCGTTTCGGTTTTTTGGGTTTAGAACCACCACATCGCCATAACGGGATCGGATCCAAACCAAGCACTTCAAGGATCCGTTCCCAATCCGAAGGGCGCCATAAGTAATATTCCACAGCGCCTTTTGTTATCGCGTCACGCCATCGAACTTGGTCGGGCTTGATCCGACCGCGTTCGCTTTTCAGCTCCGCAAACACGACACGACCCTCTTTCACCAGCACCAAGTCCGGAAAGCCTTTATCGCCTTGGATCGGGGTCGCATAACGACCTGACGATTCACGTGCGGTACGGGCGTGATGGACAAGCCAACCGTGCTTGCGTGCCCAGTTCACTAAACAGGTTTGGAACGCCGACTCGGATAGCCGAGCCGTTGTCTCGCGATCCACCAGCTCATCCGATCGAAGACGGTTCTTGATGGGACCAAAGCACATCTAACATCGACCTCTCTTCTGATGTCGGGATCCGATAGTAATCTAAGTTCAACAGTTCCAAATAGGAATCGAACTGACCGACGTTCGTATAGGTCTCCAAATAAGGTTCGGTGATACCGGAATCGGCATAATGATAGGCGATACAATCTACCAAATGGTAAAACACGAGCGTATCGAAGTTCTCGTCATCCACATAAGATGCGAACCGACCAAAACGGTCCGCTCCGTTATGACACTTACGGATCGAACCGAACACGAAATCGTTCCCATCGATCCGCCAATCACCACCCAACGGGATACGACTCCAAATCCCATACGGAACCGAACTGTGGATCACTCCAAGAAACCAATACAGACTGAGATTGTAAACGAACCAAGAGAACGGACACGATCCTTTGATCCGTTCCCCGTCACTTTCAAAGATCCGATAGACCCCAAAATCCAACAGGATCAGATCGTGGTACTGATCCTGTTTGAAGGACGGATCTGAATGAACAACAAACACCTCTCTCGATTGGGAAAGATGTTGTCGATAACCATAACGGGGATAGAACTTCTCCGAAAACGAGACATACCGAACCTTTGGGGAGAACACATCGATCATCGCACAATCGATCGTATCATCCAAAGATTTTTGGAACGCCTCATGCCATCGTGATACTCGCTGATAAGCATCAAACCCTTTGAGATAAGGTTTGATGCACTCCAGCATCTGCAAAGGAATGCCATACCGTTCCATAACCATTTCGGTCCTCCTTACATTCTCATTGTTTGCCATCCGATTTTGATTACTACGGTGGATCGGGCGAATCTCTTCCATAATCATACCCTATCTGAGAAACGATCGATTTACCTTCCGGACGGGATGGATCGAGAAATGACAATTTCTCGCTATTAAAATCTTCTTCCCCCCCAATTAAGTCTTTTAAAATAGTAGTGTTGTTAAGATCATCCAGGTCCTCGTCATCATCCGTGTTGTTAAAAGGAGTGAAGCATAGATCGATAATGGTTTCTTCATAACAGTCCCAATCGTCGTAGTAATCCGCAGGACAGGAACGATCAAGTTTCCTGTCCTGCGGTGTGTGGAGGGGTACAGGATTGGAGGTAGAAGTTTTGGTTGTTTTGGTAGAAAAGGAGTTAGTCGTTTTGGTTGTTTGGTTAGAAAAGGAGTTAGTAGATTTGGTTGTTTGGATCAATCCGTTTTCGATTGATTTTTGATATGCTTGATAGATTCTGTGGATCGATTTGAAGGTATTGGTATAGCCGTTGAGATCGTAGAACCGTTTTGCGAGAACGACATGCCAGTTCTTGCGGACGGTAGGGTGGGTAAGGGTTGCGATCAGTTCGAGCGGGTTGATAATTTTAGAGGTCAGTTGGATCTTTCGGATGTCGTAGAGTGGGTTCCTCGTATAGACTCCGTGTCGTTTCTTTAGGAGTACTCCTTTCCAGACCAGTTTCTGGATATGGTATCGGATTTTGCGTTCATTGATCCCGTTCTTTTCGGTTCGGAAGCCGAGCATTTGGAACGTGGTGATTGCGCTAAGGATTGTTAGTTCCTGATAGTCGTGTGTGAGATGGATCAGGATATCTTCGATATAGGGCGAGAGGAATTTTGGTCGAACGAACAGTTTCACTGCTTGACCGAGCGATTCGATCTCTTCGGTTTGATAGAGTTTCCTAACAAAGTTCGCAGGGCTATACGCACGGTTCGGTTCGAGAACGGGATGTTTCGTTGTGTAGATATAGACCGTGTTCGTTTGTGGGTTAAATTGCGCTCCGTGTCCGGTTCCGCCTTTCCGTGCGAGATAGTTCGGGTTCGTTCGGGTCGGGATCAGATCGAACATCGGGAAAAAGAAGCGTGAATCGAACAGTTCCGAAAACCGGGACCAATAGAACTTCGAAGAGGTCCTTTTTTCCGACCAAGCCTTAGGATTGATCGATTCCGCAACCGGTTCGACACGCCGTTTCTCCGTTTTCGGTTGGTACGGCATCGGTTCGACGTCGACCCCACAGATCTTGTAATCGCCATAGATCTTCTGGAGCGCATCACGAAGGAGTTCAAGACCCTGCTCACTCAACTCCGGCACCGCGTTCCACGACCCGCTCAACTTCTTCCGTTCGCTAGGGTACCGCTTACTCGGCGCCACTATGAGCCGTTCCGAGCCTAACCACTCGACCACACCACGCTGGATCACCATCGATTTCGTTTCGTACCGCGTCGCGAAGATCAGGTGGTAACCCTTCGGTGTCTTGTTCAGAACCGCCGTCTCTAATAACTCTTTGACAATCTTGAACCGTTCCTTCGAACGCACAAAATCCTGGAATGCTTCCTCAGACTCGAAATCCAAAACCGAAAGCCGATACCATTTACCCTTGAGAAGATACATCTGACAATCCGTATCTTTACGATAATATTTTATCGGGTACGAATGTTTCCGTCCCTTCCAACTCTTGATATTCGGGACTTTTCCCTTACCCGGTATCACTATCGGTCTAATCCTTCTCGTTCGGGTGATCCACATTCTTCCACCCCCGTCTAACGGTCCCGCCCGGCGTAGGGGTGGACAGACCGCCGAACAGGACCGTGACCCTATTATACCCCATGGGGGGTATCCCTTGTCAAGGGGGGTAGGGGTAGAACTTTGTCTACCCCTATTCCTGCTCGGACATGGGTTTGAGGGGTGTCCCGACCCTGTCGTGAGGGGTTCGGTTCACGGGGCACCTGGCTCCTTCATGGGCATAAGGCGCGGAGGACAAAAAAAGAGGGCAGGTTCGACCTGCCCTCGCGAAAACGGAACCTGGGTAGGAGTCCTTCACCTTGGCATGAGATTATACCCTATTCTCGGCGATAGACGTTTCTTTGTCTCTTTGTACGGGTCGGTTCAAATTACCCGTACAGGCAGTTTATGGATCCGTGTCGCAATCGATTCGAGCTGGTCCATCAGCGTTTCGATCTGTCGGATCTGATGGGTCGGGATCCAGACCAGCGCAATGGGCTGACCGACAAGGAGATAGACCGGCGCTTTTTGCGGGATCGTTTCGAGTATCTGCCAGTCCCGATCCGGACGGAGTTCCATGACCATCAGATACGCAGTCGGTCGGCTCTCGTCATAGACGAACCTTGTCTCGATAATCTCGTCGCTCCCGACGAACTTTGATAACGCTATCTTCCAGTACGGGTCTTTAGTGAGGTGGTTCATGATCCTAAGCGATGGGAGATAGCGGTACCCGCTCGTATGGAAGAATATCGTCTTCTCTTCACTCGATTCGAGGAAGTCGACCCAGTCCTCAAAGAGCATCGGTTTCATCGTTTCCGCCTCCTCAGATCGAAACTGAGACTGGGATCGAACCGTCGATCCCGTCGATCTCGGTCGGATCGGTCCTCGTATATCCGATCCATGTCTCATTACTTCCGGGTAGGAACCACGCTATCTCGACCTGTTCGGGCACATGGAGTTGCCCGTACACGAGCCAGCAGGTAGCGTCTTCTGGGTAGTCGATGACCGGGTCGAACTGGTACTCAGGTTGCTCGACCGCCGCGCCCGAATCGGGTCGGATCTTCCTGACAAACGTATCGAGGTCCCATTCCCGTTCGAACAGATCGCCCGATACGAGCGTCCAATCGTAGAACCGACCGTCTGTACCGTATAGCGCATTCTTCGGCATCAGAACCGGAAAGAACGCGTTTGTCATCTGCATCCGCTCCGGTAACGACTCAAGAGCGAACGTGGCACCGTCGCGGATCCGTTCTATAAGCGTTTCAAGCGTTATCGTTTGCATTACTCTTACCTCCTGTTTTGAGTTTATGCGCCGTTTCGGCGACCGTTTTACATCTCTCTGCAAGTTCGATCATCGAACCTACAACCTCAGCATGGTGCATCAACTCGCGAAGCACGACCTCATAGATCGGGCATTCGACTGGTGTCCACCGTTCCAACTCTTTCGAGAGATCCGTCTGATCATAACCCTCCTTAAAGAGCTGGAACCACGTGTCGAACCGTTCGGCACTTTCATACAGTGCCGAACGAACTGTATCCATCTTCTCAAGTGCGTCTCGTACCTGCTCGAAGAACCGAGCATGACGGTTAGTCCGTTTTCTCATCAGATCACCGCCAAAAAAACTGTGGGGAACGAAGGATCCTTCATTCCCCGTTCACTATTTTCTCGATCGTTTCGATGCATTCCTCAAACACATCGAAGAATGCGGTTATTTCGGTCGGGTCGATCGGACTGTGTTCGAGGTATCTTGACGGGTTGGATCGGTACTCTTCGTAGACCTGTTTCGCAAATGCGATAAGGTCGGTCGGTGTCAGGTCGATACCGGGCATATCGAGGAAAAAGATCATCGTGTTCTCATCGATCAGGGTATCGAATGTTCGGATCACGAGAGTTTTGTTACCGGCACGGATCACGCTGACCGTATTGCCCGGATAGTTGTCGAACCCGCCCGCGCTCTGACCGGTCAGCCTTGCGAGCGATTGGAGCGATAGGATCAACGGGCAGACCCCGTTCGGGTTATAGAACCCGTCCCGGTACGGGCAGTACCGTTCCTGTTCCGTATTGTTTGTAAAGTAAGCGGTACATGCGCAGTTCATGGTTCGATCCCATCAAGGAACGGAATCACGGTCTGAACCTCGTCGTTGACTTGAACAGATAGAACCGAGTCTTGTCTCAAAAGGGATTTGAAGAACCGGATCGCTGATCCGACATCGGACCATGTAGCCGTTCGGACGGACCTGCCGACCACAAGTGCGGTATCGATTTGCGCTCGGATCGGATCGTCCGATCGGAAGAGCAGGCACCATTCCCCGTCCTTTTGTTCGATCGGTACCAATACAATCCCGTCATGTGGGTTCATCAGCCCTCTCGCGATTCGGAGATAGTCCGGTTCGAGAAGGTAGTTTCGTTTATTGATCCATGTAGCGACCATTTTCAGGATCCAGAACGAGGCGCATTGGTGGTTCGGGGTACGGAACACGCCGTCCGGACCGAACGCACAGGTCGGTTCCCCGACCCATGCGCGGTACTGTCGACAGAACGGGCAACGATACCGTTTCTTCATGAGTCCACCTCGTCTTTTACCAACTCGCCGTCGATCCAGCCGTTGAGATCCCAGACGAACACGCCGGTTCGGTGGATCAACCCGATCGTCCCGTCGGTCTTGTTCTCGGTGATTTTGACGTAGACCCAACCGAGCATCGATTCCTCAAGTCTCGACCGATCGACCTCGAGTGCGATCTTGTGGCGTTTGAAGAACAAGTCGAACGGTTCGGCATCTTCGCGGTTTAGGATCTCCGGGTTCGTGACGCTTTTCCCGATCCGGTAGACCTGACGGTGCATCGCTCGCATCGTTGCTGTAAAGAACGCTGACGGGATCTGGAGCGCATCGATCGCGACGAATGCGCCTTCCAGTACCGGGTGCCGACCGTTCCTGCTGACGAGACTGTTGTGATAGTAGATTCCGGACGGACATTCAAGGATAACCCCGACCTGTCCGAACAGAACGATTCTTGCGTCCGAATCGGTCCGTTCGTCAAACCAAGATTTGCTTGTGTTCATAGGAACCCTCCTGTAAAATAGTACCCCGCCCTGTATTGGGCGGGGTATGGATGTCGGGTTAGATCAGTCCGTAAACGGGCGATCGTGGCGAATCGAGTTCGACCGGTTCGCCGTTCTCGTCGAGGCAGTAGCCCCACAGGTCGTGTTCCGCCATCGCTTTGATAAGGACATGGTCGTCCGTCCCGCGCGGGATGATAAGATAGCGCGGGTCGATTTGCTCGATTGGCACTTCGATCGGGATCGGTCGGATCAGGTTCCAATCCGCTGGCACTTGCGCTTGAATCGCGTCTGGGAGATCCTCGTACCGTTCGTAATAGGTGCCCCAGATCTCGTCCGCATCCTCGTACGAGAAGACAACATAGTCGCTATCGGCATAGACGACCTCAAGTCGCATCGTCTTTTCGTCGTAAAGCAATAGTCCTTTGATTGTCATTTTCGACCTCCAATAAAAAATGCCCCGCCGTTTCTTGGCGGGGCTAGAGGTCTCCCTTAGGCGTTGGTGTCTGACGGTTAAAGTCGCTGCGATAGGAAGTTGGACAGGATCGAGATGATGAGTTTCATACGGGGCGCGATCTCGTCGAACGAATCGGTCTCGATAATGATCGGATTGAGATATTCCTTCTCGTCGATAACGATCCCGTTCATGCGGTTCGTGTCGGTGATGACGAGCTGGTACTCGCCTGTCTCGATACGGTTCAGTTCGATCCGTACGGAAAGTTCTCTTTTCATAGGGCGGTTTTTACGCATGTTTTCGACTAATGTGGCGGTCGGTTTACGGATCCCATCTATCGAACATTTCGAGAACATGGTTACGGAACCGCATTTCGATCGCACGGATCGTTTCCGTATCGGTTCCGAACGTTTTGCTAAGCTCGACGACCTTGTTATGTGGTAGTCGGAGCGCACGGTTGTTTAACCAGTCCCGAACGGTCGGTTTGATTCTGCGCCAGATGAACCGAACAATCGTCTTCATCTTCTTCCTCCTGCAGGAGATTATACCCGAATCTTGGGAAGTCAAGCGTTCGGGTCGTTTTGGTCGGGATTGTAATGATCAGGTCGGTACAGCCCGATGCGGCTTGGACGGGCAGGACATAAAGCAGATCGGGCGGATCTATCATCCCTTTCGCTAACGCGAGCCCGAACACTTTCGGGTCGACCAGTCCGAAGAACCAGTTCGGGTCCGCTTCGATCGGGTATGGCGTGTACGGGTTCCGTTTCTCGGAGACCACGAGCAGGCACCGTTTCGAGAACGGGGGTCGGACGATCGATTTGCCGTACTCGATACAGCTTAGGGTCGACCCGTAGTGGCACGGGTAGAGCGTTATCGTAACGGTCTGTTCAAGCGAGTTGGGTTGACGCACACGTTCGATCTCGGTTCGGATCTGGCTCCGTTCTTCGACCAGTAAGGAGAGTAGTTTGAACGGGCAATCGATCGGTTCGTACATTTTTTTCTGACCTCCAATAAAAAAGAACGGGGGCGTATCAGACGCCCCAAACGATCGGTTCGTGGGTTGCTATTCGCCGTTTATAGAGGGTCTTGTTCCCGATATCGATCGGTCGCCACTCGTGCGGATCCCACGGACCGATCAGGTCCCTGTAATCGGCGATTGAGATAATATAGAGTTCGGGTGTCAGGTTCGATTCCAGCCACCGTTTTGCGTCGGGCTTTTCGAGCCAGATGCTATGGTTGATCCGTCCCGGTTTGCGAACGACATAGAGATCGCCCGCTCTATAAAGTTCGGTCTTTTTGCCTTTCTTCTTCACGTATCCGATCAGTTTCATTTTTTTACCTCCTTCTCGGCAAAGTCAAATATCGGTCGAAAAGTTGCCCGCCGGGCGAAAGGAGAGCGAAACTCCCGGCGGGCGATTGCCGTTATGCGTTCAGGAGTAAGTCGTGTTTTTCGATGTAGACGGTGAACGGGAACTCGGTTCGAGCGAGTTTCTCGTAGAACCGGCGATAGGTGAATTTGTTGAAATGGTTCAGAACCGATTCGTAGTACGGATGGATTGATAGGTTCGTGTTCTCGCTGATGTATTGTTCGACAAGTCGGATTGCGTGGTACATTGCGTAGGGACTGGTCTCATGATCGATCAGATGTAGGAACGGTTCCGAATAGTGGTGCCAGTCCTCTTCGTCGTTCCAATTGGCGTGTTGGATCTGGTCGGGCTGGCACCACCGTTTGTAAATGAAGACCCGCCATTCGAGCGGGATCGCCCGACCCAGTGTGACGAGTTCGGTTCCGAAGGTTTGGTCGGTACGAGACCGGAACGCTTGGAGCAAGGTATGGATCAGAACGACCCAATCTTTTCGGTCGAGTTCGGATCGACGGATCGTTTGGTCGATATAATCGAACAGTTCCATCGTCGCTGCGGGACCCCAATATTCCGGTCCTTGCTCATAGAGTGTTGCGCATTTTGTGATCACGACCATCCGTTCTTGGGTGGATTCGAGCGATGCGAGCTCTTCCAAGATTCGGATGGGCGCGTTCCTGAGGAGATCGATTACAAGTTCGAGCCTTTCGACCGGTGTGACGATTCGGTCGATCCATTTCTGCTCTTCGAGCAGTCCGACCAGTTCGGGCGGGTAGGACTCGTACTGTTTCGGAACGACCGTTATTCGGTTCGGGTCGGACCAGTTGATTACGACCGATCCGTTGGGTTTGTACCCTTTCGATCTGAGAAGCTCTTTGAGCTCGGTCCCTCTCCTGGTCTTAGAGTAGATCTGGCTCCATCGGATCGTCTTTTTCGGTTTCATCGAGTCCCTCACGTTTCCTTAAGATCGATTCGAGTTTTCTTTTGAGTGCGTTGCAGCCGGCGGGTATGTATCCGAACGGTGCTTGGCTCAGGTGGGTGTTCCGTGCGAGGTTGCGGGATTCGATCGTATAGAGCGTATCGATCCCGTGCAGTAGGAGGAACGGGTTCTCTTCTTGGTAATAGAGCGAGGTTAGGAGTCGGAACACGATCTTTGGGTTCCGGTTCTCTTTTGCGGTTTCGATCAAGAAGAACCGGTCGGTCGCATCGAGTGTTTTGTAGTTCGAGAACGCGTCCAAAAGCAGGCTTATCCGGCTTTTTTTGTCTGTTTCGTAGTACAGCTCGGACAGCATGAACATTCCTGTCTGGTGGTCGTTTCTCATCGGTTCCATTATACCTCCTCGAGTTCGAGACCGATCGATTGGAGCGTTTCTTTTGCGATTCCGGTTCGGTTCGAGATTTCGTCGAAGTTTTCTTTTAACAGGAGCGCTGTACAGTCCTCGAGTTTGATTTGGTGTTCCGCTGTTTGGAGTAGCTTTTGGTTCAGATTGTGCGGTTCCCAAACGAACAGCACTGAGCGGGTCGGATTGGTCCGAGCGAGTTGATAGATCGGTTTGTTAGGATCGGACCTTTCGTTGACGAGGTCTTTGGCACCGCAGAAGTATATGTCATCTTTGTTTGAATCGTTGACACCGATCTGGTTATTGTCGAGGAGTGCGAGGATCAGTTCGACCGAGCAGGCGAGATAGGTATAGAGATTATCGTTCATCATCATACTCAGGTCCGAGTAGTGGAATGCGTGGCGTGGGGTCTGTTTTAGTTCGGCGTTGCGGTTAAAGGGCGATTTGACCTGGCTATAAGCATCGATCGCGTTCATAAGTAAGTTTTGGGTTTCGGGTGTGGTATTAAGGAGCGGTTTCATCGATGGGTATTTCGTGTTCCCTACTCCCCAGACGATGAGTTTGATTGCGTTTGTGATCGGTTCCTTACGCCGTTCGAAGTAGGGGATCGTTTCGGTGAAGAAGATCAACCGGTTCTTCTTTTGGACGATTGTCCAAGCGAAGACGAGATCGAGGAATCGGCACTCGATTTCCGGGTCGGTTAAGATCAGTTTATGGATTACATCTTGTATTCCGTTCGGATGGAACTTTTTGAGGACTTGATTCCAGAACCGTCGTTTCGTTTCGTCGGGCAACTGAGCGTAGTGCGGTGCGATCAAGTTATCCGCCCAGTGCCGAAACGGGAACTCGTTCGATCGTGCCATTCGGATCGCCAGTTCGACCTGCTCTTCGGCTCGGTAGTTTTTTTGGACGGCTTTGATGAGAAATTCGGGACCCGCACCGAACAGGAGGCTTTTTGGTACGATCGCTTTTGCTACATCGCTGATCTTCCAAAGGCTTCTTGGAAGGTGGTCTAGCTCTTTGATCGTGTCGAGTGTGATACGGATCCCGTTCTGTTTCGGGTCGAGCTTCAGTCGAACTGTGTAGGGTACTCCGATCGACCGGATCGTTTCGGTTTCGCGTCGGATCAGGATGTCCTTGCTGCTCGTGAATAGGATCGGAACATCGATCTTGATCGGTTTGAGTTTCATGGTTCCCTCCATTTACAAAAGTGCGGTTTGCTCGATGATCGAGTGCAGTTCTTTAGTGAGCATGTTCGGTTTTGTTCGGTTCGACTCGACGGTTTGCGCGATGAACTTTAGGATCGACGATTTGTTTTGTCGGAAGTAGTTGAGGAACCCGTCGTTCGCTTTGAGTAGGATCGAGTCGAGCGTGTTATTAAGAAGTGCGTAGGCGACGAGGTATTCGATTTCGGGTCGCGATTGGTTGATGGAAGCGAGTATAGGCGTGACGATACTGAGGAACATCGCTATCCGTTCGGTGTCCCCGTTTTCAAATAGTTTCTTGATGAGTTTGATGCGTTGGTCGGGCAGTAGATTCGGGTAGATCCTTCCGGCGATTTCGTAGCTGATATTTTCGGGGTATTGGCGTTTATATCGGTACGCGATCGCGATTTCGATCAGTTCGTCTTCGGAGTAGGATTCGAGTATCGCACGGACTATCGCGGGTTTGGGTATCCGATCCGTGATTTCGTAACTGGATTTGTGGATCATTTGGTACGATTCACGGAGCGATGCGACCTCTTGTGGTAGTCCGTGCCCGTCCTCGATACAGATTATTTTCCAGTGGATCCGATCCTTTTCGGGTGTCCCTTCAAATGTGACCCAATAGAACTCTTGTGTTTCATCTTCCGGTGTCGTTTCGAAGGGCACAAACATTCTACCTAACCCGTTCCTCGAACGGTAAGCGACCGCTATTGTTAGTTCGAATGGATGGGTTGTCATGAGTTCCCTCCAGCAAAAAAAGATACCCCAGTCCAACAGGACTGGGGGTTGCCTTGTTTGCGGTGCTATGTGTTTTTGAGGTTATGTTTTTGCCCTAACGCTTCGGCGATGAATTCGATTGCGACGTATTTGCTGACGTTTTCGACCCATATGAACCGTTCGATATAGGAGTTTATCTCGTCTTTATGTTGTCGGAAGTAGTGGTGCGCTTCCGTGACAGTACCGAAGTAGCTATGGTACTCGTGCGAGAGGAGTTTGTAGGCGAAGACGATGCTGATCTCTTTGCACGGTTCGATTCCGGATCGGATCATTCCGATCAGGCAGGATTCCATAGTGCCGTATCGGTTTTCTTTGAGCAGGTCTCTCCAGAAATGGAACTTTTGTTTGGCGTTCATTTTCGTGTAGACTTTCGGTACGAGTTCTATTGTGAGGTTAGCGAGTCGATAGCTTCGTGATTTGATGTAGCGGTGGATGAACTCGATGATCTGGTCGTCGTTGAAGGTAGCCAGGATTGCGTCTTTCCATGCTCGGTGCGGGATTTCGTCGATCAGATTGGCTTCGCGTTTCATGATTGATTTATAGTCGTCGGTGATTTGGACCATTTCGTTGCAGAGTCCGTCCGCTCGTCGGATCGCTTTGATTTTGCAGACCCGTTGTTGTTTTCTCAGCCGAACGATGAGATCGACTTCGTAGTAGGGTTCTTTCAAGTCGGATGGACAGGTGCTGAAAAGAACGCTATCTCCTATGCTTTTTCTGCCCCATGCGTTACGTGTTTCGTAGGGATTGACTTTGGCGTAGATGGTGAACTCCAGTTTCGGTAATCGCATCTGTTTCCCTCCAATAAAAAATACCCAGCTCGTTCGAGCTGGGTTTATAGCTCTTCCTTCACTTCTGGAAATAATGATTTGTTTGGCATATAAAATCTTTATTATTTGTTATTCTTTTTCTTTTTTGTTATTATCTTCTGGGGTATGGTCTATTTTTCTTTTCAAGATGTTTTTTATGTTTATTGGGATTTTGACGCCTGTTCTTTCGGCGTGTTCCATAATTGATTGGAACTCGATGAAGATGAAGAAGACGATCGTGGCAGGAAAAATCGTTTTGATGAGCGGGTCGATAATGGAGATGAAGGAGAGTGCTAATAGTAACACGATTGTTATGATTTTCTTGATGAGCCCTTCTCGGTTCTTTTTGGATTCGTAGATTTTGAAAAGTTTAGCGAGTACCGTACCGATCACGGTATCGATACACATCATCCAGACGAGTGTTTCGAATAGTAGGCTATGTTCTTTTATCGGAAACATGAACCATATTTCGTAGTTAATCATCCCCGTATCTCCTTGTTTTGGTTTCTTTTCGGACTTCTTCTATTAGAGGGATTGCGGGTCTTGTTGGGAACAGGTCTTTCTCTTCGATGAGGTATTTGATTGGGTATTTTGATTTCAGGAACTCTACTGTTTCGATAAGAGTTTCTTTTTGGTATGACGAGTACGGTTCGGTTCCGTTGCCGAGGTTGACGAGCCATATCCCGATCGATCGGCTATTGAGCGAAGGGATATGGGTGCGTGGTGCGTGGAATGCGGTTTGGCTTGTACGGACGCATTGGTAGAGTGTTCCGTCCCGTGCGATGATATAGTGGACTGAGACGGGTTCTTGCGGGTTGCGGATTGTACGGAGTGCTGGGCTTGGGCTCGATGTGTTGGATGGGTAGACCACAATCGTATCGATTGGGATCGATTGGATCCGTTTTTTTGTGGGCGTACCGTACGAGAACTTGATCCGCATCTCATTTTGTTCCTCTTTTCTTTCGGATAGGTTTCTGTGAAAAGTCTCTGAGTTGTTGTTCGGTCATTGACCGTGCCAGTTTTCCTATTTTGCCTTTACATTTCCCGCGCCCTCTTTTACAAGCGAGTGCGGCGCCCATGAGTCGTCGTTGCCGTTCAGAGAAGGATGGCATAGCATAAGTAAATATCGAATAAAAAAGTCCCTGCAAAGAAAATCTTTGCAGGGTTATCGAGTTCGGAATAGCATCGTTAGTGTATCGTTTGGTACGATATGGTTCCACGGTAGGATCGTTTGTTTTCCGTTGGTTAGGTATTCGAATGTTACGTTTCGGTATTTGCAAATGAGCATGTAGGCGGATTGGTACTCTTCTTCGCAACCGAAACATTTTCTTTCGAACGGTATTTCAAGGAACTGGTCGTATTGGACTTGTTCGCCGATCGTGATTTCCTTTGTTTCCGGGTTGTAGTAGAACTCGTAGTACAGGTCTTCGTAGAGGAGTTGGTTCGCTTCGATCGGTGCGTTGCATTTCGGGCATCTTGCGATCATGGATCGGTTCTTCCGCTTTTGATTGCGATTTTGTGGAAGATGAGGTTGACTGTATCGAACGGGACTTCAGTTAGCCATGGCGTGATCGCGGTTCCGTCTTCCGTGATTAGGAGCTCGATAAAGAGCGAGTGGATCCTGTCTCGCCCGATGAGGATTTTATGGGGTCTAAAAGTCTTGTAGCATTCTTCGCATTCGATTTTCGTTTCGGTGCCGAGATCGTCTTCGTCTGCTTCTTTGAACACGGTGGTAAGTTTACGGGTTGACGGGTTGTAGAACAGGTCGCAACGATATCTTAGTGTTTCGAGGCATGCTTCCACGATTTGGCATTTACGGTTACAGCAGGTAAGGTTCATGGTTGTATGCTCTTCGGATGTAGTCTCTTAGCCATTCGTATGGGTATTCCTCGCCGCATTCTTCGCAGTGGAGGAAGATTCGGACAAGGGTCGATTCCGATTCTTCGACCTTGTCCGAACCGATAAAGTATCGACCGTTCGATTCGAGTTGCGTGTAGCGGTTCGTTGTGAACACTTTGATCAGGTGGAGCGGGTTGTTGCAGGTTGGACAAGGGATCGTGTGGTTCATCATTCCGCCTCCCGGATGAACGGTCTTAGGGTGAACTTTAGTGTGTCGGTATTGACGATATGGTTCCATGGGGTGGTGGCGTATTTGTCCGTATAGAACGCTTCAGTGAAGATTTCGTTTGCGATCAGAAGCGAGACCCTTTTTATTCTCGACCAGCAATGGTAGCAGTAGTATTCGCTTTCGAGGTACTCTTCGTCGGAGTAGTCGGAATAGTCGGTTCGGATCGATCTTGTTTTCGGGTCGAAGTAGATTTCGGTGATCTCGTCGAACCTTGTGTTCTGGTAGCACATAATGTATCGGTAGCTGTCTTCGTCCTCCTCTTCCGGATAGCTGTCTTCGTCCTCCTCTTCCGGATAGCTGTCTTCGTCCTCCTCTTCTGGATAGAAGCAGGACGGGTAGCTGTTTTCGTCCTCCTCTTCCGGATAGAAGCAGGACGGGCAGACGATATAGTTTTCCTGTTCCATGTTTTGCCTCCTCATTTGTATTTCTCGAAGAACTTTTCGATGGCTTCTTCGAGTTCGTCATCGTTTTTCGCGGGTGTTCCGTCTGGCAGTATCATCATCCCGTCGTTTCGGTCGCTTTCGTAGTAGTTGATTCTTCTACTCCGGTAGTATTGTTCTTGGAATTTTGCGTTGCATTTTGTGCATTCCAAGAACGGGTAGTCTTTGCTTTCGACTTTGTAGTCGTATTCGTCGTACTCGATGAAGAAGCCGTTCGTGGTCATTCTTAGGCTTCTTGTTCCGTAGTGGCGTGTGATGGCTACCAAGCTTCCCCCGCAGTAGGGGCATGAGATCGGCATCTTTTCGTTTTTCATTGTTGGTTCCTCCAAGAAAATAGCCCCGCCAATCAAGGCGGGGCGTACTTTCATGCTATGGGGTCTTATGATTCGTAGAGTGCGCGGTAGTAGTAGATTTCGCCGATCGTGTTGAGATGGGTTTCGATTTTGCGTTTATTCTGTTCTGTTTGGTTCGGTTTGTCGAACGCTTCGTATAGGTACGGTTCGAGCGCAAGGAGAGCGTTCTCGATTTTCTCTTGTGTGTGTTCGTCGTTTCGTGACGAGTAGTGACGGAGCAGTTCGACGAGTGTATCGGCGACGAATTCGATTTCCGATGGGAAGTTGCGCAGCCAATGATAGTTTTTTATCGTATCGATGAGCGCGTCTCGTTCGGTATTAGCGGTTTCGATGATCTCGTCCATGAGGTCGCGCACATCGTTCCGTTCGATCCGGTCGCTCATCTTCTCGTCGATGTTTCTTCTCAGCACTTCGATAGTGCCGAGTAGTGCGTTGATACGGATCTGTTTCGGTTGGTTAGTCGCCCAGAAGTAGATTTGCATGGCTTCGTTGAAGTAGTAGGCGATATCGGTCATTTCTTGCACGAAGATTTCTGCGCCTTTGTCTGTGGGATTGAATTTGTGGAGCCATTTCTCGATATTGAACTTTTCTGGGTTCTCGGCGACCGCTTCGGCGAGCAGGTCATGCTCGTTCGGATCGTCGCTGTTGGCGAGTTCTTCGAGTAGGAAGTAGGGGAAGAAGTCCTTTGTTTGGATTTCTTCTTCTGGGTCGATACCGAGTTGTTTGAGTTTCATTACGGTAAGTATGCTTGGCAGTTGCGGGTTCTCTTCGTCCAGTTCGGCATCGATCACTTCCCATTCGAGCCGTTCGATCAGCTCGGTTCCGTCTTTCTTACTGTTATCGAGCCGGACTTCGACTTTGTACCATCCGTGTCCGAGTTTGTTTTGGAATGGTATCTGTGCGTACCAGATTTTCATGGTCTTCCTCCAATAAAAAAATGTCCCGTTTATTCGCGGGACGTTCCAACTGGCGACTGTTGGAATATTGTATAAGTTTAAGTATGTATGTTCTTGTAAAAAAGATACCCCGCCCGAGTTCGGGCGGGGCGGTTTGGTTAGAGTCCGAGGAATTCAACAAGGTCTAAATTGAGTACGACGTTATTGAGTAGCACGTAGATTGGTTCTTCCTCTTCGTTTTCGTATCGGAACGCGGCGAACATGATCACGGGGCTATTGTAGAGTTGGAGTTCGACATCCTCGTATTCGGTACCACAGTACGAGCATCTGAAGTAGACCTCTGGATTTGAATCTTCGTCCACTTCGAGGATTTCGGTTTTTGCGGTTTCGCTGTATCGGGTAAGTCCGTTCATGATGGTTTCTCGTACCGTCATGAACGCTTCGATATATCTGCAAATGTTGCCTTTAGAGCAGACGGGGCATCGAACGGTGTTGGTGGTCATTTTGTCTGTTGGGTGAGTGTAGAGCATTCTTTCCCTCCGATAAAAAAGTCCTGCCCGAACTTGGGTGGGGATCGGTGTGCGTCGCTTGAGAAGTTTCTTATTAGTGTAGTAGGTTTCATAACTTCTTCAACTGACGTAGGTAGTTGGTGCTAAGAATAATCATAAGGGTCAGGTCTTCTTCGTTCCCGTAGTTGATGATTTGGTCGACGATTGCGCGTTCGAGTTTTCTATAGCATCGCGCTTTCTCTTCTTCGAATGGGTCGGTTTGGGTTTTTGTTTCGGTTACGCCGAGCCAGTCGACGATTTCTGCAATAATTTGGAGGATGGGGATGGCGGACGGGATGTCGTTGAGTGATGCGAGTGAGTTGAGCAGGTCGAGGTTACGGTAGTTGTAGGTTGTCTCTTCGAGGATACGGTCATCGTGGAGTACGGCGTAATAGAGGAGCAGGGCTTGGTTTTCGATGTCGGTATCGAGGAACCATTCCATGAGTTCTTCTTTACGGAACAGGTCGCTTGCTGGCGTTGTGATGATGGGGTATCGGAGTTCGATCAGTTCGGGGTTCAGGTCGGCGTGTGTTCCGTTCTCGTGGACGATCGCTTTTATCGGTCTGCCGTCCAGTCGGTGGTACTCGATTTCGATTTCGATGTTGTCTTTTTTTAGTCGGACCATTGTGTTGCCTCCAAGAAAAAGCCCCGCCCAACAAGGCGGGGCGTTGCAGGTTAGTGGACATAGATCGGTTCGGAGTACAGGTCTTCGGGTTCGATTTCGAAGTAGCCTGTTCCTTTACAGAACTGGCAGATCCCGTATATGGGTTCTGATGGGTCGTTGCAGTCGGGGCATGTCTCGTGTGTTTTGTACCACCATGTGAACGTTTCGACCCATCCGTTCCCTTCGCATTGCGGGCATATACCGGTTCCGTTGCAGTTGGGGCAGTTGATTTTCAACTGATCACCTCCTATTCTCAGAAGTAGTTGTGGAAGATCCTCTCTATTTCTTTTTCGGATTCTCTGAGGATCCCCATTTTCGTTTGGAATGTATCGGGATCGTGTTCGTGCCACATTGCTTCGATCTGTTCATTGATTGTTTCGATGATATCGATAAGCGTTTGGGTTTCTGGGACGAGTGGCACGAGCTGTTTTGCTATGCTCAGGAAGGTTTCGTGGTTCTCGTTGTAGATGTATTTGAGGTAGTCTTTCGCTTCTTCTACGACTTCGCTTGGTCGGACGCCGAGTTCGATTGCTTTTTTGAAGAGTTGCCATTGCAGAAAGAGTTGGTCGTCGTTATCGATGTCGTAGATGAGCATTTGTTGGATTTGGTTCAGTGTTTCTTCGGGTTCGACCTTGTTCGGGTCTATTTGTTCGATGGCGGCTTTGAAGATGTTGGCGAGTAGCCCGAAGTATTTGCTAGGCATATCTTCGGGACTTGCGTAGCATGGTCGGTGGATGAAGAGTTCTCGTGGGTATCCTTCGCTGCATTCGCAGTTTGTTACTTCGAAGGTTTCGTACGAGAACTCTTTCCATGAGCAGTTCGGGTCGAGTGGCGTATCGACGCGGAAGGTCATCGTTTTATCTCCTAGACGTATTTTGCGAGTCCGGTTGTTCCGAACTCGGTTTCGATCTGGTTGATATAGTCTTCCCAGACGTTGCCGAGCTGCGGGTCGCGACCGAGCAGTTTCCGTGTTTCTTCGATTTCGGTCATCATTTTTTGTATAAACGAGTCGAGTTTGTGGGTTCTGATGGCGTTCCGTGTCGTTTCGAGTGCTAGGTTCCTGACTTCTTGTTCGTCCTTTTCCCATAGTTGGTAGATTGAGAAGAGGATCATGTAGAATGGTTGGTTGTGTTGGTTGATCGTTTCGATCAGCCATTTGGTCAGGTTGCGGATAATGGGTCGTTCCTCGCTGTTTTTGAGTGAGAGTGGTATGTAGAGACCGAACTCACGCACGAACGGTTCTTCGTTTTGTTGGACAGCTTGGGTCATGATGTTTTTATACTCGCTTGGGTCGAAGTTTTTGAGCTGTCCGTATTGGATCGTCTCTCCTATTTGGGAGATGATCCGGAGCGCTTGTTTTTCGCATTCGGTTCGGTATTCGGGCGGGATGAGCAGTAGGTCTTTATTGAACTGGGAGTACCGTTCCGAGTAGGTGAGTTTCGCTTCCCATTTCTCGTTTTTTGTGAACCTTATTCGCACCACATCGTCCGGTTCGGCGGATTGTTTAACGGTCGTGAGGTTATTGTGATACACGAGGAATGTGATTTCTGTCATGCTTTTCCCTCCAATAAAAAGTTTGGCTGGGCATGATTAGCCCAGCCGTGTTCGTAGCCTACCTATGAGGGATTGAAACATCTGTATAGTGTTTCAGAGGACGATTGGGATTGCGTCTTCGTTTGTCCAGGGTGTTGGGAGTGAGATGCTGGTTGCATCGTGTGTGAGGATGCCCCAGACGACGGGTACGTTTGGTTTTTCGGTCGGGTAGGGAGTGTACCCGTCGGTGAGGACGACGATCAGTTCGGCGGGTGGGTCGAGTTCGAGTGCGGTTTTGATCCCTTCCCGCATATCTGTTCCTCCTCTACCTGTGATTTCGATTTTTTTCAGGTTCTCTTCTCCGACGAGCCCTACTATTTGCGGGCTAGCGTCGCAGAAGATCAGCATGATTCTTTCGTTGGTCTCTCGTGTGATTTGGATTGCTTCGGCGAGCGCGTGTGAGATTTCCTTTTTGCTCATTGATCCGGATGTATCGATCACGACGCTGATATTTACGGTTCGGTCGTATTGGTCTTTTGGTGCGAGTGGTTCGATCGGGTCGGGGTCAATGATGTAGTACGGGTCGATCCAGACGAAGTCTTGTTCTCCTTCTTTGATCGAGCAGATATTGTTTCTGAGTTTTGTTCTCAGCACGTTTCTCCAGTCGACGAGGCTATTGAGGTAGGCGGTCGCCCACTCTTTTAGTTCGCCGGGTGCGTTGCCCATTTTTTTGATGGTTTCTGCGATTTGTTTTCGGATCGATTCTTGTACTGGTTTCGGGGTTCGGTATTCTTCCCATTTCTTGGGGATACCGTCCGACCCTGACCCGTACTCGATTTCGACGATGACGTATCCGTCGTCATCTCCTTCGCATTCCCCGTCGAACGGTTCGAGTTGATCGAGCCATTCGATTGGGATTTTGATGATGGGCGGTCTTGGTGGCGGGTTTTCTTTGAGGAGTTGGTAGTAATGTTCTGTAGTGGAGTATGCTGGGAACGGGTTCCCGTTTTTGTCGATGTAGTCTTTGTACCAAACGAGTTGGAAGTCTGGTTTATTGCTCGGGTGGAGTTCGTTTGGTAAGAAATGGAGGACGGTATTCTCTTGGTTGATACTGAGGTCTGCTGCGATGTTGAACATATTGGCTGCCTCCATTTCTTTGAATGAGATACCGAGTGTTTTTGCTCGTTCGAAATGGTGGTAGATCCAGTGCAGGCATTCGTGGTAGGTGATTGCTTTGAATGCCTTTATTGCGGATTTGAGTCCGTAGGTTTGTTTGAGTCCGGCGAAGAAGTGCGGATTATAGTAGATTGTGCCGTCTTCTGCGATTGCGGCGGGTGCTTTGAGGTTCTTGTTGAACCGTATGCCGCATGTCCGTATGAGTGGTGCGAGGAACGGCATTTCGAAGAGGAACTCTTTCACGGCGACGGTTGTTTCGGATCGTGAGAGTTCGTATTCTTCTTCGGTTAGTCGTGGTACTTTGAATAGTTTTTTGTTCATGGTTTTTCCTCCAAGAAAAAGTGCCCGACCCTTATAATTGGGTCGGGCTGGTTTTGTGATTAACAGATTGCTTCGAGGATTTCGCGGAGTTGCGTGTTTCCTGATACGAGTCGATTGATCTTCTCGATCATGGTTTGGACTTCTGGTGTTCGACCTATTGGGAACTTAGTGACGAGTCGTCTACAGGCGTCGTAGGCGAGTTCGACGTGTTTCGTTCCGAGTGCTGAGAGCAGGTCGATGAATCTGGAGAACTCGTTAGCTCGTGAGATATTGTATCGTGCGATGTCTTTTTCTTCTACGCCTGGTGGTATTCGTTCCAGGTCGTCGATAAGGTTTTCGACGAACAGGAAGAGTGTATCTTGGTCTTCGCTTTTGAGTTGTGAGAAGCGTTTGATGACTTCTTGGTAGTAGTTTGACGCTTCTCTTAGGAACCGTTCGATTTCTGGCAGGTCGAGTTGGCTGAGGAGTTTGAGGAACATTGCGCCGGCGGTATTGCCTATGGCGCCGAGAGCGATGGTTCGGACGAGTTCGTCGTTTGCGGCTCTGGTATAGTTGTTGTCGAACCCGCCGATCACGGCTTCGGCTGCGGCGCATGTTGCTTGGAGCATGGAGAGCGAACGTGGGTTCGCTTCTGTGTAGTCGTTTGCTGGGAACTCGTCGTTTTCGAGGATGTTTGTGGTTCTGGTAAAGTGTCGGATGATATTGCCCCATTCGTAGGCGTACTTTTGTGTGTTGTGGAGGATGGAGGTGTCATCGAAGATTGGGTCGGGAACGGGGAACCCTTTGCCCATATGGTCTTTTATGAATCGGTTATATTTTTCGCCGAGAAAGATGTGGACGAACCGTGTTGTTTCGGGTCGTGAGAGGTCTTTCCCGTAGTGGCTGCTTTTTACTGGGTTCGACGCTCCGATGATGATGGTGTTCGGGTTTATCTTTCTGCCTTCCCATCTGCGGCTGACGGTTAGTTCTAGGAGTGCGCCTCTTACTGATTCGGGTGTTGCGGTGATTTCGTCGATTAGGACGATAGGGTTCGTTTCGAAGAGCGGTTTGATGTTCTCTCTTGGGAAGAACTTGATGGTTTCTTCTTCCCTATTCACCGCGTAGGATCCGAAGATGAGGGTTCTATCGAGTCGTGTGCCTACGATTGTGATGTATTGACGATTTGCATGTTCTGCTAGTCTTAGTGTGAAGGTGCTTTTGCCTGTTCCGGGTTTGCCCCATATCAAAGGAATGGTGTTGGTTTCGTAGAGTGGGTGGTCGGGTGTTGTGGTTTGGAACGCTTGTTGTGCGGTCATGCATGTCAATACCGCTTGCGTTTCGGTCGGCAATTTATGGAATTCTATTGTTTTCATATTCTTCCTCCAATAAAAAATTGTACCCCCCTCTCCATAAACGGAGAGGGGGTCTTTTTTAGAAGGAGGAGCATGCGACGATTTTCTTTGTGGTTTTATGTTTATCATGGTGGGTTGTTGGTGTTGGTTAGGGCTTCTTTGATGAGTTCGTAGACCGAATGGAGTCCCCAATCACTGTTCCAGAGGATGCGCTGGATATTTTTTGCAATTGGTTCTTGGTTTGTTTCGTAGTAGTTTTTTGCGTTTTGGCTTTTTCGGATGATAGAGCTCTTGCTACTGATCAGGAAGAATGCGAACAGCACATCCAGTTCGGGGAGTGATTGGTAGTTTTCGCTGAGCGATTCGATTATGGTTGCGGTTCGGTAGTTATTTTCGGGTAGTAGGTTTGCGTAGTATTTGAGTTTTGTTTCGGTACTGAGATACGCATAGTTTCGTGCGAAGAGTTGGTCGCAGACGTTGTGGATATTGCTTTGTGTGGAGAATGCGTATCGTTTGAGGAACTCGATTTGTTGGTCGATGGTATAGTTTTTGGTGATTTTGTCGTACAGTTCGAGTCGGTAGAACTCGCTGATGATGTAGTGTAGGTTTTTGCGGATGATTTTTATGTCATCGGTCAGAGCGAGGATTTCTGTGGGCATATTGTCGAGTCGTTCTATTTTTTGGAGTTTCGTTCGTATGTATCGGTTCGGATAGATTGTGAACGAAACTCGGTAGCACTGGTCTTCATTCGCTGGCGGGGCGGTTTGATGAGCGGTAATGTACCATTTGCTTGGTACGTTTACGAACATTGTTCCATCGATTTTGGGGAGTTTCATTTTTCCTAAAAAAGTGTACCCCCTCTCCGTTTATGGAGAGGGGGTTGTTCAGAAGGAGGAGCATGTGGTTTCTAAGTTGTTATTGTCTTGTTTTCCTTATGGAGATATACATCGCCGCAAGAGCGATCGTGGCGACGGCAAAAGTTATTTCGAACATAAAAAAATTGCCTCCCCTAATGTTAGGGGAGGCTATATAAAGTATCACTCGTTGGATGGTGATGGAGATGGAGTTGTTGCGTGTTTTCTTAGGATGGACAGGACGATTCTTTCCGCTTCCTCTTTTGTGGTTGGTGTTTCGACTTTGAAGGAAGCGAAGTGTGGTGAAGAGTGTGTTGTGAAGGTGCAGTGTAGGTTTGGTGTTCGGAACAGTTCGTTGCACCCTTCTGGCGTTATGAGTTCCCATTTGACTAAAATTTCGTGTGTCATTGTTTCCTCCTTCTGTTTTGTTTTGGGCAAAGAAAATTGCCCCGGCAAGTAAGGAAAAGAACCTTGCCGGGGCG